>Ga0114930_10002715_pt1 | contig 15844 bp, 11 predicted proteins | sample AnhtaG_FD_87300 | JGI IMG/M metagenome (GOLD analysis project Ga0114930, IMG submission 87300) | Deep subsurface microbial communities from Anholt, Denmark to uncover new lineages of life (NeLLi) - Anholt_01485 metaG | ecosystem: Environmental > Aquatic > Marine > Oceanic > Sediment | place... | reverse complement strand
TAATATAAGCTGTAACGATACAATTTGGCCGGCTGATGAGGGAAATCAAATGACAATACAAAAGCGCGGTTCGGGAAAGGATCAAAATATGGGTGCCACCTATGGTGAGTCTGACGACCCTGTTTACACAGGGTCTGAACGAAGAAGCGGGGTAGAAAGACGATCGGGAAAAGATAGGAGAACAGCTGGAGATCCTTATTCCATAGGACCTGAACGAAGAAGCGGAGTAGAAAGACGATCGAGACAAGATAGGAGGCAAGCTAGAGATCCTAATTACTCCGAGCCAGAGCGCAGAAGCGGGGTGGAAAGACGATCCGGGAAAGACAGGAGGAAATCGATTAAAGCCTGATGACGCTTGTTATTGTGGAATTATTGTTAATTTCGGAGACTGACTAAAAGGTAACCCTACTCGCGATGACCAAACCTAAGTTACTAGGTATCACTGTGCTTGAGCACCACCCTGTGGGTTATAATCCAAAGTAGAAACAACCCCATATTCATCCCGAAAGGACAATGCACGCATGGGATTCCACGGCGGCAGATGGGGAGCGTTCATCCGCTACGATGAGGAGCGGGATCGGCCTGAGGTCAGTCGTGCGTTGCTGCGCCGAGTGGCCGGCTACGCCCAGCCCTATTGGCGCGGGGTAGTCATCATCCTGGCCACTATGCTGGGAATCTCGATACTCTCCCTCCTCCCGCCGCTGCTGATGCGCGATCTGCTAGACCGTGCGCTGCCCGATCGTGATTTCACCCGCCTAAACCTATTAGCGCTGGGCATGATCGCCGTGCCGTTGGTAAACGGGTTGCTTGGCGTGGGGCAGCGATACGCCAGCGCCAACATCGGTGAGGGGGTCATCTTCGACCTGCGTCGCGCGCTCTACGCACATCTACAGCGCATGAGCCTGCGTTTCTACACCCATACTCACGTGGGCGAGATGATGTCCCGCCTGAATAACGACGTCATCGGCGCTCAGCGAGCCATCACTGGGACGGTTGTAACATTGATCAGCAACGTTTTCACGTTAGTCGCTACGCTGGCTATCATGCTATCTCTCGAGTGGCGGTTGACGCTATTGGGAGTGGCCATCCTGCCGCTCTTTGTGCTACCGGCGCGCCGCGTGGGGGAGGTGCTGCGAAATATCGCCCGCCAGTCTATGGACCTTAACGCTCGCATGAACACCCTGATGAACGAGACGCTTAACATCAGCGGTGCGCTGTTGGTTAAGATCTTCGGTCGTTACCGCGATGAGGTCGGGCGTTTCACCGAGCGCGCGGCCGGGGTGCGCGACATCGGTGTACGTCAAGCCGTGATCGGCCGCTGGTTCTTCCTGGCGCTGAGCCTGGTGAGCGCGATTGGTACAGCGCTCGTCTTTTGGGCCGGTGGGCACATGGTGCTGAGCGGCGCGTTCACTATCGGCACTATCGTTGCCTTCAGTGTCTACTTGCGTGATTTATATGGCCCGCTGATGGCGATGACTAACGCCCGAGTCGAATTCGCCACTTCGATGGTGAGCTTTGAACGCGTCTTCGAGGTGCTCGACCTGCCAGTCGAGATCAACGACCGACCTGATGCGATAACTCTGACCGAGGCCCAGGGTCACCTGCGCTTCGAAGGGGTGGATTTCAGCTATGAGGAAGACAGCGACGCACCAGTTGGACTGGAGGATGTGCGACGCTTTTCCCGGCATGCCCGTCATGCCTTTATCCCACCTGTATCCGTGGCTAAGGACAAAGATCTAGCACCGTCTGGAGACGGACCCTCGGTAAGATTTGTATTGCAGGATATCAGTTTTGAGATCCTGCCCGGCCAGGTGGCAGCGCTAGTTGGTCCTAGTGGAGCCGGTAAGACGACCGTCACCTACCTGCTGCCGCGCCTCTACGATCCCACCCACGGCCGAGTTACTTTCGACGGTCGCGACCTGCGTGAGCTGACGCTCGACTCTTTAGCCGAGCACGTGGGCATGGTCACCCAGGAGACCTTTCTCTTTCACACCACTCTGCGCGAGAACTTGCTCTACGCCAAACCGAATGCAACCCAGGCGGAACTGGAGGATGTATGTCGGACGGCAAACATCCACGATTTCATCGCCTCCCTGCCTGATGGCTACGATACTATCGTCGGTGAGAGAGGCTACCGCTTATCGGGTGGTGAGAAGCAGAGGGTGGCTATCGCCCGGGTGTTGCTCAAGGATCCCAAGGTGCTGATCCTGGATGAGGCGACCAGCCATCTTGACTCACAATCCGAAGCCCTCATTCAAGATGCTATGGAATCAGCAATGCGTGGGCGTACCTCGCTGGTTATCGCCCACCGGTTGAGTACGGTCATGGGAGCCGACTTGATCCTGGTCATGGATGAGGGTCGCCTGGTCGAGCAGGGTCGTCACCAGGAGTTGCTGGAGCAAGGAAACCTGTACGCCAGCTTGTATGAGACCCAATTCCACCCCCAAGCTAAACAAACAAATTAACCTGGTATCGATTACCGAATAAGATTAGAAGATAGAATTATTAAGATTGGTGGTATGGAATTTGGTGCAACCCCTGACCATTATTATCCGTATAGGATGTTAGAGATAATCACCCGAGTGATGAGAGCGTATGACTGAACGGGGTAACGAGCGCGAATGGATTCTTCATGCCCGGCGAGGCGACGACGATGCGTTCGCCAATCTGGTAGAGGCTTACCAGGTCCCGGTCTACAACCTGTGCTGTCGTATGTTGGGCGACCCGGTTCAGGCCGAGGATGCGGCCCAGGAGAGTTTCTTGAAGGCTTATCGAGGACTGAAACGGTATGATCCGAACCGTCCTTTCGCCACCTGGTTGTTATCCATCGCCTCCCACCATTGTATTGATCGACTGCGGCGGAGGCGTATTCAAGCGATATCGCTCAGCGAACTGCTGCCGAATCAGCAGAAACCGGATGACTCGCCTGGACCTGAAGCTGCGCTGGCGATCAGTGAACATCAACAGGCGGTGCGAGGAATGCTAGAACACCTTGGGAATCATGATCGGGCGGTGGTTGTGTTGCGTTACTGGTACGAATTGTCGTATGAAGAGATCGCCCAAACGCTCTCCACATCAGTCTCCTCCGTCAAGAGTCGTCTCCATCGAGCCAGGCGCCAACTCGCTCGATATTGGATGGAGCAGGAGACCGTTGCTTTGGCCACTAGAGGGAAATGTGATGAACCATCAGCCGTTTGACATATGGCTGTTTGATGAAGAAGCCCTTTCGCCAGATCAAGATAGGGCACTGGCAGAACACCTGGAGTCCTGCGAACACTGTCGCGCCCTGGCTGCCGCCGGGAGAGCGGTTGAAGGTCAGCTACTTACGACCTCACAAATAGAACCTGCACCCGGCTTCACCCAACGTTGGCGGGCGAGCCTGGCAGATGATCGTCACCGAGTGGGGCAACGCCAGTTGGGCACCGTACTTCTTTCCACGACAGTCGGGTTGGTCACACTGACCTTGCTCTTCGGAGCACAACTACTGCCATTGCTTCAGCCCGTCATCCCGGCAATCACCCAGTGGTTCAGCAAGATCGTCGCTGTAGTTGCCCACCTTAATCTGGTAAGAGAAATATTCAGCGTCTTATTGGAGATCATGGTGGAAGGTATTCCCATAGTATATCGAGTGGTTCTACCGATAAGTCTTGCCGGGTTATCAGCCGTGTGGATTGTGTCTCTATATCGACTGAGTTTTCAAAATTTAAGAAGGGAGTTGTAACATGAAACGTAAACTAGTTCTTGCTTCATTGGTCCTGATCCTGGCCTTTGCCCTGCCGGTAAGCGCATTCGCCGGTGGTTTGCAAGAAGGCCGGGTGGTTTTTGGAGGGACCTACACGCTGCACGATGGTGAAACCCTGGACGGGGACCTGGCGGTCCTTGGGGGTGCGGCTATTCTCGAGCAGGGTTCCACTGTTGACGGCGATGTGATCATTCTTGGTGGAAACCTTGAAGCCAAAGGTGAGATCAACGGCAACCTGGTTGTGATAGGCGGGAATGCCAACCTTGGTCCGAACACGGTGGTGCGCGGCGACGCGATAACCTTTGGAGGCAACGTCAACACGGGCAATGCGCGCATCGAAGGCGATCAGGTTTCAGGGGAAGGACTTGACTTCCCCCTGGATTTCAGATGGGGCAGGGACATTGACATTCCCTTGCGGACCTTTACTGGGTTCCGCGTCTCAACTCAAGCTCGCGTGCTTGGGTACCTATTTCAATGCTTCATGCTGGCAGCTCTGGCAGTGCTGGTGGTGATCTTCTGGCCCAACCCTACCGGTCGGGTGGCTTCGGCTGTAGTGGATCAACCGGTCGTCGCTGGCGGTTTGGGTCTGCTGACCATCATCGTGGCCCCAATCCTGTTGATACTATTGATGATCACCATCTGCCTTATACCGGTGAGCATCATTGGGTTGATTCTGCTGGTCGTTGCGGCGGTATTCGGTTGGGTCGCCTTAGGACTGGAGGTCGGTCAACGTCTAGCGAAGGCGCTCAACCAGGAGTATCAACCGGTTGTGGCGGCGGGCTTAGGTACGTTGGTGCTCAGTCTGGTGGTGAACGGCATCGCCTTCATCCCATGTGTGGGATGGTTGGTCCCCTTCCTGGTGGCCGCGTTGGGTCTCGGGGGTGTGCTCCTGACACGATTCGGAGCACAAGCTTATGTAGCCGCGACGCAGGTGGCACCTCCACCTGACGAGGCCTCACTAGTCGAGGTTCCACCAACAGATGAGCCAGAGGAGGAAACCACTTCGTAATTTCCTTACTGGTCTGACTGAACTGAAAAAAGCCAAAATGCAAGAAAGAGAACTGTTTATGTGAGGTGTGGGCAAAGCCCACACCCCACATAAACTCTTTTTTCCTGCTGCCGGCTACTTTTTTTAGCAGACACAGCTCTGCGATGTGAGGGGTTGCTAGATCTAGCATCCCTGCTGGTTGTATAGATAAAGTGCTCATCAGGGGTGGCGCTTGCGCCGCCCCTGAAGTTGTTAATTATTAACCATGAACGAGTCAACTAGAGGCGTACAACCTTAAACTTTTCTAAGTTAATGAGGTTCTTCCTAGCGCGCCTTCAACAGGCGGGCTATAATGCCGACTACTCCTTAAATGAAGTGCAGTTTAGTTGGCGGGTCGCCAATGTCATTTGTTCACCTGCATGTCCATTCCGAATATTCCCTACTGGACGGTCTCTGTCGCATCGCGCCATTGATCGAACGGGTGGTGGAGCTTGGGATGCCCGCCATCGCCTTAACTGACCACGGCGCGATGCATGGCGCGGTGGATTTCTACCGAACTGCCAAAAGCGCGGGGGTTAAACCGATCGTAGGGATAGAGGCGTACCTGGCGGCGCGCAGCATGAACGATCGAGATCCCCAACTAGACAGCCGATCCTTTCATCAGCTGCTCTTAGCCGAGAATAACACGGGCTATAGCAACATGCTCAAGATTGTTAGTGCGGCTCAATTGGAGGGTTTCTACTACCGTCCCCGTATTGATCATGAGTTCTTGGCAGCCCATAGCGAAGGGTTAATTGCCACAACCGGTTGCCTTTCAGGCGAGGTACCGCGCGCGTTGCTGCAGGGGAACCATAAACACGCTCAGCAACTGCTCGATTGGTATTTCGAGGTCTTCGGGCGGGACCATTTCTTCTTTGAACTTCAACATCACGATATCCCTGAGCTTCCTGAAGTGAACAAGGCCATAATTGAATTGGCCGAGCGTTATCAGGGACGGTTGATCGCTACCAATGATGTCCACTATATCAATCCAGAGGACGCAGAACTTCAGGACATCCTGCTATGCATTCAAACTGGGGCTGTACGCACCGATCCCGATCGAATGCGGATGACCGACCTCTCTTACTATCTACGAACGCCCCAGGAAATGCGAACGCTGTTCAGCGAAGTGCCTGAATCGATCGAAAACACGCTTTGGATCGCCGAGAGGTGTGAGGTGGACCTCGGTTTTGAGGGTTACCACCTGCCAGATTTCAAGGTACCTGAAGATCACACCACTGAGAGCTATTTACGCAGCTTATGTGAGGCTGGACTGGTCGCGCGTTATGGACCGCGTGCGGGAGATTCAATCTACCGTGAGCGCCTTGACTACGAACTGGACATCATAAGCCAGATGGGCTTCAACACCTATTTCCTGATTGTATGGGATCTGTGTCGTTTCGCCCTCGAGCAGGACATCTGGTACAACGCTCGCGGCTCGGCTGCTGGTTCAATCGTGGCTTACTGTCTTGGAATTACCTTGGTCGATCCGATCGAGCACGGTTTGATCTTCGAGCGCTTCCTCAACCCGGGCCGGGTTTCCATGCCGGACATTGACCTGGATTTCCAGGATGATCTTCGCTATAAGCTGCTTGAATACACTTCCGATAAGTACGGCCGGGATAAAGTCGCCCAGATTATCACCTTCGGAACCCTCGGTGCTCGCGCTGCCATCCGAGATGTTGGTCGGGTTTTAGACATTCCGCTCCCCGACGTCGACCGTGTAGCCAAAATGATACCAGCCATTCCGGGCAAACCGGTTAGCATCCCTGAAGCGCTTGAAAGCGTCCAAGCGCTGCGCGAGATTTACGATGGGTTGCCCTACTTTCGTGAATTGATCGACACTGCTGCGCGGCTCGAGGGGGTGGCGCGTAATGCCGGAACACACGCAGCCGGAGTGATCATCACCGATACACCGATTGTTGAGCACATCCCTCTCCATCGTCCTACGGGCGGAACTCAAGAGGGTAACCCGATCGGCGCCGTGACCCAGTATGATCTCAATGTCCTCGAATCACTGGGATTTCTCAAAATCGATTTCCTTGGGTTGTCGACCTTAACCGTCATGGCTCGAGCCTGTCAGTTGATCAAAGAGCACCATGGAGTAGAACTGGACATCCGCTCGATCCCGTTGGACGATCAGGAGACCTACAAGTTGCTGGGAAACGGCAACGTGCTCGGCGTCTTCCAGGTGGAGGGCGCTGGCATGCGCCGATTTTTAATGGATATGAAACCTTGTGAGTTGGCCAATGTGGTGGCTATGGTAGCCCTCTATCGACCTGGTCCGCTGGAGAAAATCCCGAATTACATACGAAGAATGCACGGTCAAGAGGAAGTGACTTACCTTCATCCGGCGTTGGCTCCCATCCTGGAGGAGACCTACGGGATCACAGTCTACCAGGAGCAGATCATGTATACGGCTATGAACCTGGCCGGTTATTCTGCTTCGGAGGCGGATAATCTAAGAAAGGCTGTAGCCAAGAAGAGGGCTGACGCTCTCCAGCAGCAGCGAAAAAAGTTCGTTTCCGGCGCAGTACAGGGTGGTATTCCCCAGAGTACCGCCAATACGATATTCGATCAATGGGAGACTTTCGCTCGCTATGGCTTCCCCAAGGGTCATGCTGCTGATTATGCGGTGATTTGTGTGCAAACTGCCTACCTGAAGGCGCATTATCCCCTCGAATATATGACTGCCTTGCTTTCGGTTTTCAAGCATGATAATGACAAAGTGGCCATTTATATCGCCGATTGCCGCCGCATGGGTTTAGATGCGCTGTCACCGGACATCAATGCCAGCGACCTCGATTTTGAGATCGAGGATCGCCTCGACCGACCAGCAGGTATCCGCTTTGGCCTGGGCGCAGTGAAGAACGTCGGCGAGAGCGCAGTCGAGACGATACTCAAAGCACGTCGGGAGGGCGATCCTTTCGAAAGCCTAGAGGATTTTGCCCGACGGGTGGATTTACGACATGTGGGCAAACGGGCACTTGAGAGTCTAGTGAAGGTTGGAGCCCTTGATTGTCTGGGTTCGCGCATGGCCATGCTCGATTCGCTAGAGCGGATCCTGGCCCTTTCATCAGCTCACTTCCGGGCGATTGATGTCGGTCAGATGTCATTTTTCGGTGCCTCCACTGGTATCTCCGATGACCTGGCTGTGTCTCCGGTAATCTCTGAGGCGCCTCGGCGTCGCCAGCTTGGCTGGGAGAAGGAGTTATTGGGGGTGTATGTCTCTGATCACCCGCTCACTCCACATGTGGAAGATTTGGCGCGAGTAGTCACCCATTTCAGCGCGGAGCTTGGGGACGCAACCCACGGGCAACAGGTATGTGTGGCAGGTGAGATATGCCATATCCGTCCCTATCAAACCAGGAATGGAAAAGACATGGGCTTCGTCACTCTTGAGGATCTGCAGGGAATGATCGAACTGGTGGTTTTCAACCGAATTTGGAGCGATGTAGCCAAGTGGTTACAGCCGGAAATGATCGTGCTGGTGAAAGGCAAGGTCGATGCTGAACGAGGTGATCCAAAGGTGCTGGTGGATATGATCACCGCTGACTTGAAAAAGGTTCAACCGACCAAAACCGCACCGCCAGCACCCAAGGTCGAAGATCCGCCGACTATACCGTACGGGGAACCCGAGCCGACGCAGCCTGGGTATGAGGTACCTGATCTATCACCCCAGATGGAGGAGGAATATTGGGGAACGACCCCCGCGGTGGAGCATGTGGTTAAACGCGTTAAGGAAGCAGATACTCCGATCGAAACCTCGCCTGGTCCGAAACCTGGAAAACCGCAATCATCCCCAATAGCTGTTTTCGACGAGGAACAGCTAGGTTCACAGGCGAGCGAGGGTACGCCCGTTCCGGGAAAGGGATCCACCTTGCCACCATTGCTGTCACCGGAACCGTCAGAGATCAGTCCTCTGATGCCTTTGGCGCGCGAACTCTCCGGACGAACCGATCCGCAAATGGTGATAGTCATACTCAAATCTACCGGCGACAGGCGGCGGGACGCGCTGCGTATGCGTCGCGTCCATGGTTTGCTGACATCATATCCGGGCCGCGATCGCTTTGCCTTCCATGTGTTCGAGACCTCACGTCGATACCACCTGGAGTTCCCCAGCTCGACGACAGGATACAGCCCCGAATTGCATGCTCAGCTCCTGACCTTGTTGGGAGAGGGCTCAGTTCAGGTTGAGCCTTTGATGATTCAATGAAATTTCGAACGATCGGTGTTCTGACCTCTGGCGGAGATGCCCCTGGAATCAACCCCTGCATTAGAGCGGTAGTGCGTTCCGCCATTGCACAAGGGGTGGGGGTTATTGGCATCCAGGAAGGTTTCGACGGCTTGATCCGAGGAGAAATGTCCGATTTGAGGGAGCGTGATGTGAGTGGAATCATTCATCGAGGGGGAACATTTCTGCGTACGGCGCGTTGCCCCGAATTCCTTACTCGCAAAGGACAGCGTCAAGCATTGCGCGAATTGAATGAGGCAGGTATTGAGGGGTTGGTGGTAATTGGTGGGGATGGCTCGATGCAGGGCACTCACGTCCTAGCGGAGTTAGGCTTCCCGGTTGTCGGTGTCCCGGCATCGATCGACAACGACGTATGGGGGACTGACATGTCACTCGGTGTCGACACGGCCTTGAACACGATTATGCAGGCAGTCGATAAGTTGCGCGACACAGCTTCTTCCCATCAGCGCGCTTTTCTGGTCGAAACCATGGGCCGAGGGTGTGGCTACTTAGCGTTGATAGTCGGCGTGATTTGTGGGGCGGAAATAATCCTGATACCGGAAGTCGAGATGCGCCTGGAGCAGATCTCGGAGGCGGTCGAGGATGCTTATGCTCGCGGCAAGACACATGCCATCATTATCGCGGCCGAGGGGGCAGCACTAGACGTCAACGAGGTGGCCGCTCACCTCAACGCGCACGAAGTGGGTTTCGAAACCCGGGTAACTATCTTAGGCCACGTTCCACGTGGAGGCAGTCCAACTGCCTTCGACCGTATGCTGGCAACCCGGATGGGGGTTAAGGCAGTGGAGGCGTTGCTGGGGGGAAAGACCGATGTGATGGTCGGCCTTGAAGGGCGGGCGATTATAACCATTCCGCTCGAAGAGGTTGTCAAAAGCTCACGGAGCCCCAATATGGGATTTTATGAGATGGCGTTGATCCTGGCTCGCTGATCCCTCCATATCCGATGCTAGCACCTACACCAACCTGCTCGGATCTATTACCAAGCTGAGCGAGTGAAAAACCCTTTCTCGCGCTTGGGCTTTTTTCAGGGTGGTCATTTAGTTGGTTAAGGAAATAGATTTTCTGTTCCAGGGGGATCGAAAGCGGGTAGTTGAGAGGCTGATTTCACCACGATAATGAAATTCCCCTTAAACGTTTGTCGAGGCGGGTCAAGCCTGCATCCCGAGCCAGCTTGAGCGCCTGACCATATTCAGCAGAGGTCAAACTTCGATTGAGCGGTGGGTGATTGTGGGCGTTGAAAGCCGGGCGATATTGATCCATGAGATTCAGGTATGTCAGGGGAGAAATTTCCTCGGCCAGGAAACGAACCACCTCGGCTGTGCCAGCCAACCCTTCAGGTAGGACCAGGTGACGAACTAGCAGTCCTCGCTGAGCGACGCCGCGTGAGTCAAGCGTCAGGTCTCCCACCTGGCGGTGCATCTCGCGCACTGCATCCTGATTAACCTGCGGATAATTCCCAATTTTCGAAAGACTCCTAGCGACGAGGCGATCGCCGTATTTCATGTCTGGCATATAAATGTCAATTACACCATCTAGCACGGCCAGGGCTTCAGGGGAATCGTAGCCTCCGGTGTTGTACACCAAAGGTATATGCAGACCTTGATCGACGGCGATCACCAACGCCTCGAGTATCTCAGCCACCACGTGAGATGGAGAAACGAGGTTAATATTATGGCAACCTGACTCTTGAAGGGTGCGCATTATCGCTGCGATTTCTTCTGATTCCAGCTCGCGCCCCGCTGCAGCTTGGCTGATATCGTGGTTTTGGCAATACTGACAGCGCAGGTTACACCATGAGAAGAAGATTGTGCCCGAGCCACGCCAGCCGCGCAGCGGTTCCTCCTCCCCGTGATGGGGTCCATGAGAGGCCACCCATGCCTTCAGTCCAGTGCGACATGCTCCGTTTCGGTCAGCACGGTTGACGCGGCAGTAACGTGCGCATAGGTCGCAAGCTTGCTCCCGCTCGCGAGCAAGCTCAGCCCGACGGGCTAGCTCTCCATCGTGGTATAGGCGTAGATACTTAGGCTCAAAAGTATTCACATACTGAACTCAATATCGTGCGTGCAGCGAGATTAATCATTGGTAATAATAAACAGCGGTTTCATTTGTAAGCGTTTGTAATGAGGGCGTAATCGTTCGGTGTTGTAATATTTCTCGACATTAACTTTTTTACTGGAACCGGTGACCACATCAATAGGCACATTGTCATATCGCCCATTTTTTAGAACTATAAGCCGGCCGTGGATTCCGGCGAGAATTAAATCCAAAGCCAGATTCCCGTAAGCCATAGGAACGATCGAATCGATGGCATCAGGATCACCCCCGCGCACTAAGTAGCCTAATTTTTGGTTGATGATACTTATTGGTTTGCCGTTGTTATATTGAGCAGAAAGTTCAGCTAATTTCGCTGAGACAAGATCGCCGATACCGCCTAGTTTCGCATGTCCATATGCATCTTTCGCCGTATCTTTGAAAATCATTTCACCCCCTTCGAACATTGCGCCTTCTGATACGAGGACAACCGCATATTTGCTTGGGTTCTTGCAGCGGTCATTGGCTAATAATTCGGTAAGTTTCTCGATGTTGAATTTATACTCAGGAATGACACATCGATCGGCTGCACCAGCCATAGTTGGAAGCATGGCTGTAAAACCGGCGTAACGTCCGAAAACTTCAATAACCATAAATCTCTCGTGAGAACCAGCTGAAGTTCTTAGAAGATTGGTCATCATAATTATACGGGTAACACATGTGCTGAATCCGATACAGTAATCCGTTCCTGGCACATCGTTATCCATCGTCTTGGGTATACCAACAACTTTAACCCCTTCCTGATTAAGTTGTGCAGCATAACTAAGCGTATCATCACCACCTATTGGAATAAGATAATCGACTCCCAAGTAATCTAGATTTCTAATCACCTCCGGAGTTAGGTCGTTCATTTCTGCGTCGAACCTATCTTCCAAGTGGGCTGGAACATTCCTTAGGGGCACATGGCTGGGAAGTGTACGGGAGGTGTGTAGGAAGGTGCCTCCCGTTCGACCGGCTTTGTTTACGATTTCTTCGGTCAGAATTTGGTAGTTATTACTATTGTCGGCTTTCTTATCGGGTACGATATCTATTGCACCAGCCCATCCTCGACGAATGCCAATGACTTGATAGTCTTCTCTGAGCGCCCTGATGGTTATCGCTCTGATGGCTGGATTTAATCCAGGAACATCACCGCCTCCGGTTAAGATTGCGATGACCCCTTTCTTCCTCTTGATGTTTGTCATCTCCGACCTCCGCCGTTCAAAGCTGAATAATATCCATTATCCCACGATTACGTCGTTGGATAGTAGGTTAATTTTTTTTAATCCGTTCAATCTTAGCAGAAACGCACTGGTAGCTTCAAGAGTAACAGCCATCTTTACCGGGGCATGTTGCACTGGTCTGTGCTGGAACGCCTGTGGCCTAAAGCTTGCACCTACTTCATCGTACCGTTGGGGGCTGATAGCCCTACCGTCTAGACCGGAGGGATGTAGTCCGATGTTATGCTGTGAGAAAGAAGCCACGGATCTGATTGAATGGATCGACACTTTGCAGGAGCCATATCGCCAGAACGCCATCGCCTGGTTGAGAATTTATATCCGAAGACCGATGGAAGATCTGCGCTCGGACATCAACACGTTCTTGAGCGATTTGGACCCTGTCGTGCGGGAATACTTTCTCGTTCACACCCGTATGTTGCTCAAGACCGCAGTACATTATTTTGGTGTGGAGGACTGGGGTCAGTTCGCGCCTATGGGGAGGAACCCGGAGGCATCCTACGGAATACCCTCTCGGGTTGGTTAGCTGACCTGGCCGGGACATTTGGACCTTGCAGTTCTACCACTGAAATTAATATCCCGAGGCTAAATATCTTCTGTTCCATGCAAAAGTTGTGAGATAAGTTCCTCAACTTACGCATTCACATTATGAAGGCTTGTCTAAATCCAACTTGGCTCTTCATAGGTCCCAAAGACCTTCTTCATCACGTTGATTATCTCACCCAGGGTAGCGTAGGTGCGGACAGCGTCGAGGATCGCCGGCATGGTATTCTTAGTGCTGCTGCAGGCGATACGTAATTGATCTAACGCTTGACCGACTGCGCCGTTATCACGGCTGCGGCGGAGTTCATTTAATCGGTCAGCTTGGCGTTGGTAGCCCTGCGGATCCATTTCCAACAGGGGGATCGAGAGTGGTGTCTCGTCGTTGAAGGCGTTGACGCCAACAATGAAACGCTCCCCATCGTCAATCTCACGTTGATAACGGTAAGCTGCCTCGTGGATCTCGCGTTGAAAAAACCCGACTTCAATGGAGGGTAGCACCCCACCCAGTTCCTCGATGCGACTGAAATATTCCCTGGCCTGGGCTTCCATCCGATTGGTCAGTGTTTCAAGGTAGTAGGAACCTCCGAGTGGATCGATAGTGTTGGCAACGCCTGACTCCTCGGCTAGGATCTGCTGAGTACGCAGGGCGATCGTTGCAGCGTGTTCGGATGGGAGGGCGAGTGCCTCGTCCATCGAGTTAGTGTGCAGCGATTGGGTGCCGCCTAAAACGGCGGCAAGCGCCTGAATGGCAACCCGCACGATGTTGGTCTCTGGCTGCTGGGCACTCAGGCTGACGCCTGCGGTCTGTGTGTGAAATCGCATCAGCCAGGAGCGCGGGTTCTGAGCTTTAAAAGTATGTCGCATTTCTTGAGCCCAGATGCGCCGAGCGGCGCGGTACTTGGCAATTTCCTCGAAGAAGTCATTGTGAGCGTTGAAAAAGAAAGACAAGCGTGGGGCAAAGTCATCAATCTCCAGGCCTCGCTCAAGTGCCCAGCGGACATACTCCATACCGTCGGCCAGGGTGAAGGCCAATTCCTGGGCTGCGGTTGACCCTGCTTCACGGATGTGATAACCCGAGATCGAGATCGTGTTCCACATCGGCAAGTGCTGGCTACCGTATTCGATGGTGTCGGTCACCAGCCGCATGGAAGGCTTGGGCGGGAATATATACTCCTTTTGAGCGATGTACTCCTTGAGGATGTCGTTTTGGGTTGTTCCCCGTAATTGATCCTGACCAACGCCTTGTTTCTCGGCGGCCGCGATATACATTGCCCACGTCACCGCCGCTGGCGAGTTGATCGTCATACTGGTTGAGACTTGATCGAGCGGGATGTCCTTGAACAGGATTTCCATATCTTTGAGCGAGGAGACGGCCACACCGCATTTTCCAAACTCGCCCAGCGCTTCAGGCGCGTCGGAGTCATATCCCATCAAGGTCGGTAGATCGAAGGCGGTTGATAGTCCGGTCTGACCCTGATCGAGCAGGTAGCGGAAGCGTTGGTTGGTCTCCTCGGCGGTGCCGAAGCCGGCGAACATGCGCATCGTCCAGGGTCTGCCGCGATACAGGGTGGGGTGGACGCCGCGGGTATACGGGTATTCGCCCGGCATGCTCATATCCCGTAGGTAGTCCATGTCGGCGATGTCGAGGGGTGTGTAGAGACGATTGACCGGCTCGGAAGAGGTGGTGAGGAACTGTTCGCGGCGTTCAGGTAGGCGGGTGAGGGTCTGGTTCAGGGTTTTCTTCGTCCACTCGTCCAGGGACTGGCGCAGTGCGTCCAGCTTCTCTTGGTCAAACATCAGGGCCTCCGGGTAATCATCGATGATTGACGGCGATTATAGCATGGGCAGATCAACCTGATGAATTCTTTAGATCTCCTCCAATAACCTCAGCGTTTTATAATGCCACGCCCAGAATCTTTGTATACCAAGCTGACCAGGTCGGGACTGCACATGCAGGGTTGCTCATTCAGCCAGGAGACCAGGTTTTCATTCTTGAACCAGACCTCCATTTTTTGACCTCTGTAGTCATTTTCGCCTTGGATGGTTGTGGCCCCGTACATGTAACCATCGCGGTCTTCTGTTTCCAATTGACCACCGTTCCTTCAAACAGCCGCCAGCCTGAAACCACTTCCAATCCAGCGGCTACCGGGTCTGCATTTTCATGGCGCGCCTGCCGCAGAGCTCGGCCGATCCGCAAGCAGGTGCTAAGCGTATCGCGCACAACGATCTCTTTCATCTCGCGCCCTATCAAGGGGATGCCCGCCACAGCCGTATCACCGCAAGTGGCCACCACCAACATCTTTGCAAGACGCTCTAAAGAATGGGGATTAGCCGCCTTCATAACACTGGTGATATTTCCCCGGCGATCTGCGCTGGTAAAGAACATGCCCTGCTTGCCAAATAAACAACAGGTTGATTGCGTTTCTTCCGGCACAGCCCGACCGATATAATCACCATCTACCACTGCTGCCCCCATGCGCGCCGACAGCCAAAGAGATCGCGGTGCTCTCCGGGCCGATCTCAGCCGGGACGAAGCAAGCACCCAATCCTGGTTGGAGGAGTGGGTTTATAACGTGCTGAGCCGGACGGAGTATGTGGATAAGTAGGGTCCAGGAACTTGGTAGCAATTGGCGCCGGGGGAGGCGTTAGCCGGGCCAGTGAACTATAATAAGTACACCTGAGATAATCACTAATAGCTAGTGGTTTGTTGTTTATTATTTCATATTTCAGAACAGGTAGTGACCAATTACACGCTCTCCGAAATGATGATCGTGACCGCAGCGCGAGCGCTGGCGGGTGTTCGCGTAGTCTTCGTCGGCGTAGAGTTGCCTAATATCGCCTGCAACCTGGCGTGACGGACAGTAGTCCCGAATCTGGATTTAATCTATGAGAGCGGAGTCTTTGGGGCACGACCGCTCCCTGCAAAGAACTCAGGGTAGGTTATGCGGTAGGTGGGTTGTCCTGGTCGG
>Ga0114930_10002709_pt1 | contig 15867 bp, 9 predicted proteins | sample AnhtaG_FD_87300 | JGI IMG/M metagenome (GOLD analysis project Ga0114930, IMG submission 87300) | Deep subsurface microbial communities from Anholt, Denmark to uncover new lineages of life (NeLLi) - Anholt_01485 metaG | ecosystem: Environmental > Aquatic > Marine > Oceanic > Sediment | place... | reverse complement strand
TCTCGTGATAGTCAAGACATCATTTTTGGTTAGTGCTTTCGCATAATTCACAGCATGGGCATTTCCATTCAGTGTCAAGTCTTTTTGGATGCTCTTGGTTGTCCAACTGCTCTTTCCAGTCATGGTATAATCTACATTCTTTTGTAAATGCTGCTTCTGCGGAGCCATAACACTCAAACTTAAATTTCGAATATTTACTAACCCAATCTTTTAGACTTTGATTAATATCATCGTCAGATCTGCCAACATATTTGGGTATGAAATCGCCGCCTACCTCTACGTATCCAAGTGCATATACCCCGGGAGTTGTAGTTACAGTACTGTCGATTGTCTCTCTGTTAAGTAAGAATGGCCCATTCAATCCGCTTTGAGGCATAAGACTATGTTGATTTGATTAGTTTTTAGATTTTTCCTTCTATGATAGTTGGCTACCACACTTTGGACAGGTGTTATATTCTTCAAAGCTAATCCCACACAAGAAACATATGCAAGCCTTGCATGCATACTTAATGCTCATAATTCTTGTTCATAAGGAGATTCTTAGCGTCTATAAGAATGTAGAAGTACTGTCAATTGACTCCACTTTTCGACAAACTCTAATCCTTTTTGTGTAGTAACATATTTGATTGGACTGTGATGAACCTGCAAAAGCTCTTTCGATTCCAGCATAAGGAGATACTCTTGGGAGAGTTTCCAAGACAGATTTGAGTGATACATCACTCTGGTTTTAAGCTGTGGTTTCCTGCAGAAACTTAGTATTTCCGCCATAATCGCTAGATGTGTTCTCCTAGTCATCAGCATTTCTCCAAGGTTTTCTAACCCAAACCAAAAGACGCAATAAAAGACTTATGGAAAAGCTCAAAATACGCCCACGGAACAGGTCAACTACAGAGAAGTGGACTTTACCAGTTTTCTTTTATACGCTAGAATCTCTCTCTAACCTAAGAGCTAAATCTGGGTTCGTTTTAGTGTATTTGGGAGATAGGTTGAATTTCAGGAGTTACAGGTTCTTTCTTAAGGTTGCATTTGTTTACTTGGTTGTTTCGTTGTTTCTTCCCTTTGCGTTTGTATCTCTATCCATGCATGTGTACCCTCTGTACCCTGCTGATTATGATGGCCCCTATTTTAGTACATCTTACAGAAATTGGGTTTTCTACTGGTCTTTTATGTACGTAGAGGAAACTGTGTCAACCTCTACTTCTCTTCCCCCTGATCCGTCTATGGTTGGCACAAGATTAGGGGGCCTTCCTGATTATTGGGGCTGGACTCCTTCGCTTCGATCAACCTCGATACAGTCAATCTTCCCTCTACAAGTGGTCCTTATTATTCTCGGATTCCTCACAGTGAAGAAAGCCAGAAGAACATTAAGTGTAATCCCCTTCTTGATTGGAATGATAATTTTAGCAGCTCTCTATTACTACACAGCTACTCTATACTATGGTACACCAAGTCTTGGGTTCTGGATATTAACAGTAGCAACCCTATTCGCATCAATAGCTCTAGCACAAACAAAGAAATGGATCTAAGATTGATAGAGGAAGATTCTACTTAGCGGAACAGGTCAACCGAGGGTGAAGTGGACTTTACCATTTTCTTCTGTAGATTAATCCTGCTAGTAGTGTCACTATCATGAAGAGTGGTAGAATTATCTGTAATGAAAACTCTGGAATTATGATTACTTCCAGCTCTGAATGTTCATACTCAAAATAGATCCATCTGTGAGTGCCATTATCGTATAGTGTGTAATTCCAGTATGTTGGATTAGCACCATCAATGGTCACGTTGTATGGTTCAGTCATTAGATTATGTGGAACACAGATCCTGATGAAACCGTGTGTTTGGTTTCCTGTCATGTTGGAAACATGCATTCTGATTGTGCTGTTAGAATCAAAATAGTGAAAGTCTTCAATAGTGGAGTTGGAGATAACGTTCGCATGAATGCTTAAAGTGGTGTTGAAACTGTGGAATGGCCCCATCAAAGGATACATATCCACATTATTTGCGTTGATGGTGTGGTTCATGTCGTCTATACCGTCATGATTTAAGTCAACCCCAGCGTATTTGCTCCAGTAATTTCCTCCCGAAGGATACCCATTGTCCCAAACATTAACGCATAAGTCACCGAACCCTATTTGAATCAAGCTATCCACAATATTGTTGTGATAGATCACGTTACCGTTTGAGTTGCTTAAGTAAATTCCACGATTGCTAGCGCTTGCAATAGTGTTTCCAACGAAAGAGTTGTTGCTGCTACTAACGAGAAAAACCGCATCATTGTTTCCCGTCAGTATATTTCCGATGAAGACGTTGTTTCTTGAAGAATGCTGTTCAAAGCCGTATATATTCCCTGCAAATCTGTTTCTCCAAAAAGTATTGCCATCGGAATGAAGTGTGTATAGACCATGAAAGTTATCAGTTATGTTCACATTTGTTATTGTTGAATTATTTGTGAATACGAGTGAAATTCCATATCTATTCGATGACAATGTCGCATCCTGGATTCTGACTTGAGTTGAGTTTATGACTGCAAGGTATCCGATATTGGGGAAAGTTGAGGAGTTTATGACTGCATCTTTTAGGTTGATTAGATAGTAGACAATTTTGCCATCAATGGTGTTGGTTGTGTCTACGTAATTCGTAAAATGAGGTAGAGAGTCACCAGAAACACCAAAGTTGTAAACGTTTTTTATCATGGTATTGTTACTGAGAGTGTTAAGATTGGATTCAATAAGTCCGATGCCAAAGTGGTTGTTTTCTATCGTGTTTGCAATGATATGGTTGTTATTGGAAAATAAGAGATGAATGGCATCCCAATTATTGCTTACCACATTCTTGTTGAAAGTGTTGTTATCTGAAGAAATTACGTAAATTCCGAAAGTTGTGTTTGTTATAATGTTTTCCTCAATTATCACGTCTCGTACATTGTGGAAATAGATACCAAAATCTCCAAGTTCCGAGCCGCTACTCTGTATAGTGAAGTTCCTAACTGCAACTTGAGGCGCAGATATTCGTACCACAGTTCCAATATTGCTTCCATCTATGATTGTTGATTCTCTGCTTTCCCCAATTATAGAAATTGATTTGTTTACCCGAATATGTTCATAGTACGTTCCATTGTCGACGAAAATTGTATGCCCATTCAAAGTTTCATTGGCGTTTATTGCCTCTTGAATTGAAGTGTAATTCAATCCAGTGTCAAGGTTGTGAACTGGATGCACGCGCGGAATTATTAAAGGGACTTCTGTGGTATATGGTAAGGAGAAAGGTCTGGATTCAGAATATGTTACACCGAAATTATCCGTGACTGAGAGAACAATACGCCAGGTACCATTCTTAGGATTGCTATGAAATTGGTGAGTGAAAGTGATCCCTTCGTATGTGTATTGGGCCTTTGTTTCACTTGGAGCCCAGAGGCCCCAATCGTAGTTCAATATGTAGCCATCAGGGTCAAGGTGAGTGCTGCCAGACGCGTTGAAAACCACAGTCTCCCCACCTTCTGCAGAAGATGGTCCACTGATAGCTAGTTGTGGCGGAACGACTACTCTGAATTGTTGAGAACTAGTGTCATTAAATAAGCCTCCATCATGAAGCAAACTCAGATAGGATGAAATGTTATAGACTCCCCTACTCAAGTCTGAAGCGTTCAAAATATACGTGAAGATGCTGCTGTTTCCTGGATCCAATGTCTCGTTTGTCCATACAGCAAGCGGTTCATTGTCAAATGACAAAGTCAGGTTATAGGTATCCGTAACATTTCCATCGTTCCTAACTTGCACACTGACATTCACATCCTCACCCACCAGAACCGGGCTCAAGTGTTCCCCACCCGCGAAAACACCAACATCAATTTCCCCGAGACGAGTACGAGCCCCAGGTGACTTGAAAAAAGCTGAAATAAACTTGTGAGGAATTGCCTCCCCATTCGGATCTGCAAGTTGTGTGCGTGTAAGGGTCAGGTTACTTGCACCTTCTTTTAATACTTCAAAAGTTAATTTACAAACGGTACCGTTACCGTTGAAAGATGGTCCAAGAAAAGATATGTACGCAAGCCAGTACTTTGACTCTTCAGGTTGAGGATAAGGAAAACCATGTGTTTCATTAACTTCGTCCTTGACTTTAAGGATAGGTTGATGAAGAATGCCATCTGGGTGAGTTTCAACAGGAATCTTAGTGACGTTGTTTACGAATTTTAGGACAGTTTCATCCCATCCAAGCTGAACCGCTACGCCCATAAGGTTGCCAAGAGAATAGTTGTACAATGGATAATTCGCCCATGGACCTAGGTCATCTCCCCTCATCCATTGTGTATTGGTTTGCCAGAAGCTGTTGGTGAGGTTGAAGATTCTCAGACTCACATTGAAAGTTTCCCCTGGGGATACTGAAATGTTTGATGGCTCTATGTAAATTGCTGGCATATTCGTTGGTAATCCAATTGTGGTTGCTTGGATTTTCTGAGATTTCGAGATTCCTATAAGATTCGGTCTGAGGATGCTCAACAAGATAATGTATAAACTAATTATCGCCAGAACTTTCTTACTCATGGTATCTCCCATCCTATCTTCTATGCACCAGTTTTTATGACTTTTGCACGAAGCTTATGGACTCTGCTCTATTTTCTTCGATTTACCAAGGCTACTGGTATTGTCAATATCATAAGGAGTGGTAGAATTATCTGTAATGAAAACTCTGGAATTATGATTACTTCCAGCTCTGAATGCTCATACTCAAAATAGATCCATCTATGAGTGCCATTATCGTATAGTGTGTAATTCCAGTATGTTGGATTAGCACCATCAATGGTTACGTTGTAAGGTTCAGTCATCAAAGTATGTGGTATGCTTATTCTTACGAAACCATGTGTTTGGTTTCCTGTCATGTTGGAAACATGCATATTGATTGTGCTATTTGACTCGAAATATGAAAAGTCTTCAATTGTGGAGTTAGAGATAACGTTCACATGCTTTCCTAAAGAAGTGTTAAAATGGGAAAACGTGCCCATCAGGGGATGGTGGTCTATGTTGTTTGAATCTAGGATGTACGGAGAATCACCTTTTCCGTCATGATCCAAATCTTGTCCGTTGTAATCGCTCCAATAGTTCCCTTCCATACTATTATTCCAAGAGTTGAAGGGAATTGGCGTAAAAACAGTGAGTATTTGGTCAGTGTTGTCTATGAAGTTGTTATGGTGGAAAATGTTATCATTAGCGAAGCCAATTCCCAAGCCATAGTAGCTTTCCGCTATGGTATTTCCATAGATTGTATTGTTCTTTGAAAACTCCAAATGTATTCCAATACTAGTTACTTCGGAAATCATGTTTCCGAATATTCGATTTCCATTTGATCCGTACATTGAGATACCGTCCAATCCTACGTTCACAATTCTGTTGTTTAATATCAGATTGCTGTGTGACTCTCTTAGGGTAATGCTTGAAAAGTCAGTTGAGATTGTATTTCTGGAAACAGTGTTGTTTGCTGAGCTAATTAGCCAAATGCTTTCACCATGGTTGCCTGTTAGGTTGTTTTCTGTAACATGGTTAAAGTTTGATGAGTCTTTAAGTTTGATGCCATGGTTTTCGTTTGCTGTTATACGGTTTCTGGAAATCGTGTTATGTGAAGACTCGTAAAGATCAAGTCCATTATTATTAGTTGACAGATTGTTTTCGGTGATGTCATTATTCCTAGAATAATAGGAATTGATACCTGCTCCATGATTACTTGTTATGTTATTTCGGTGTATAGTGCTGTTGTTTGTGTAGGCAAGTAGTAGTCCATCCTGGTTATTTTGTAAGTTTAGACCTTCTGCTCGAATGTGAGTGCAGTTTACAAGCACTATACAGCCAGCGTCTGATGGAACACTCATATTGGCTTTGTTTATCCAATAGTAGATTGGTTTGCCATCAACTGTGTTTGAGGTATCTACGTCATTGAGTAATTCACTTAGGGCAAAATAGTAAGAGAGTCTAGTAACCGCAAAATTATGTCTGTTTCCAACCATCGTGTTGTTTTTAAGGGTGTTATCGGTTGAATTCCAAATTCTTATTCCTTGTGAACTTCTGTTTATGAGGTTTCCTTGAACATTGTTGCTGACTGATTGATAGAGCTCAATTCCACTCCACGTACTCCCGTTTATGAGGTTCCCTTGAACATTGTTGCTGACTGATTGATAGAGCTCAATTCCACTCCCACTTTCAGTGACATTGTTTTTGTAGATGTAAGTGTTAGTGCTGTTTTGCAGTAGGATACCAGTAATCGTGTTCGTTATATTGTTGCCCTGTATCGTACAATTCGAACAGTCAGCAAGATAAATACCTCTTACATAAGAGTCGATGCTGATGTTTTGAATCGTCACATTACTTCTGTTATTTAGATAGAATGCTTGACTTTGGAGCAAATAGAAACCATAAGCACGCGCACCATGAAGTGTAGAGTGGTTCCCCTCTATGACAATGCTATCTCTTTCAACAGTAATTGACGTGTTAACCAGGTTGCTTGTCAATATGTAGATGTCGCCATTACGCTGTATTGGTGCTGTTGAGGGATCAATACTTCCGTCAGCCCTAATGTAAATGGTGTAAATGGTTCCAGATCCTTCAACGGTCTGAATGGTTAACATTAAAGTCAACGTACTCGTCAAAAGAAGTGCCACAATTATTCCCAAAGTAACTCTCCTTAACAAAATACTGCATCCCCTAGAAACACAATAGCCCTGTTTGAAGATAAAGCTTCTGAAAGAAAACTCTACGGCAAAAAATGGGGTTGTGCGGGAATAATTCGGTAATATCTCCATTGTGGAGAAGGTTCGAAATCCGACACACAACCAAACCGTAACTTGGGACAGCTACTTCCACAAATGATAAAAGCATTGGGGAAGATTTTATAAAGGGGCATCATGAAGAGGAAATCTGTTCTTCTACTCTTACTACTGTTTTCATTCCTGTGCGAAAGGTCGAATATAGTTAAGACTTTGGTTCCCGATGTTTATGCAGGTAGTCCATTCGACACAAATGTTGAATATGGAAATGGCACGATTCCCGGGGTTCCTCTTGATATTTGGTATGCTTGGATCAATGTTTCGGAGACTCAGGTTGTTTATTATGCCTTTATATCCGATGAGTTCAATCCGCCTGTCAAGAACTTCCTAGGCCAACACTTCCAAATCGAAAATGAAACCGACGTGTTCATTGGAAATACCTTGGCATTGATAGAGGTTTACAATGACACAAGCATGGATGGTATTCCCCAAGCTAACTTCACCTCAGGAGAATCTGAAATTACCTATTATTTAGAGGTCAACAGTAGTGCAAATTACGAGATCACTCCAATACAGAAGGTTATCAAGGAAGAAACTGCTCACTATAAATGGGGTTTCAGATACAACACAATCGATGGGTTTCTCCAGCATTCTGTTCAGGGAAATACAGGCGCAAGGGTGATGATTGAGTATCTCGGTTTAAATTATGATTTCTACATAGTCGAAAACACCTCCTATATGAAAGTGAGCTTTGACATCGGAAACATCACTGATATTGAACCTTGGTGGAGCGAACCTCCAATCTTGCTCGACAACTTGAGTCTCTCCCTGCTTTTCAGCACAGTCACTTCTTCTACTAAGCAACATACAGCCTATGTCAATGGAGAGCCTTACGATTCCGCAAACACCACAGATTCTGCAACACCAATTAGTGGTGGCGAAATTTCGATAGAAATAATCAAAGCATACGAATTTCTCTTTGGCGAGAACTACAACCTCACTCGGGGTGAAAGTATAGAAACTCATGCTGCCAAATCGGAAGCCGCAGCCACAACAAGCGTCCCTATGGAAGCCCAACCCAGATTAGACTGGGTTTTCAGCTATTTTGAAAACCACCTGAATCTCAGTGAACTGTTTCCTTCGTCTATTGGCATCGGAGGACAGGTCAACCTCGACTATAACGTCTCGAAGTTTCTCTATAGAATCTGCTATCCAGTATGGGACGGACTACACATTGAACATGACCCAACTCTTGTGGCATACTTGTTCAGCACCATAATAATTCCAGAATTTCCATCACTCATCATCCTACTATTGTCCATGACAACCACACTACTTGCAGCTACACTCTACAGAAGAAAACGAGAAACAATCTAAGTTTGCTTAAAGACGTAGAGAAACAATGAGGTTGTGCGGGAAAACTCGGGAGACTTCTCCACTGGTGTTCTAACCTCCTGAAAAGGGGAAACTAGCTCAGAACAGAAGGTGTCATAACAAAATGAGACGGTAGGTTTCAGCGAATGTACCCCAAAGCATGCACGGAAAAGGTTTTTCTGAAACAGTGTTCTGTGATACTTGGGGGAATGGCTTATTAAGAAGATGATTTTAGCCATCGTCGTATTGTTGGCGTTGTTTCTAAGTCTCCAAACGAGAAGGGTTGGAGCAACAGAGCGGACCTTCGAATACACGACTCTGGGCTGTAGATACCAGATTTACACAGAAGTCCCAGATACTTGGCACTTCGGCACCAGCTTGGAAGTGAAGGTTCGAATAACTCTGATGCAGAAAAGCGTTGGAAACAAGACTATAGAATACATCACGAGTTACCCGCAGATGGCTCATTGGAGTCGCCATTTACTAGGGATACGGGTGTCAGGACCATCAGGACGTTGGGGTGAAATTGAATATGAAGAGTCGGTGAATTTCACACAAAATGGGGACTATTGGGAGAAGCAATTTAGTTTAGAGATGGACACTTGGACTGCAAGCAAGTTGAAGCGAGACGGAACTGAGGAAGCAACATTCAAGGTCGGGTTTAATCTCATAGAATATGATACCTGGGGGCGGGATTTTGTCGAACCATGGGCGCCTGGAGTGCATTCCTCCCTCGAAGAATCGATAAAGGTAACCGTGTTTAGACCGTTCCTCTCCACAGTTGAAACTATCGGGATTAGTATCTCGGGAGTTAGTGCTGTAGCAGGTTTGTTCGTGTTCTCACAATACAAGTTGAAGCGAATCTCATTCTGCCGCTGGAATTACCATGACTGGAGACTTTACGGAGATCGGGTGTTCGTTCGCTGGAATGAAAGACGAATTGAGGAGTCCTTTCACACACCGCGCTTGGTTGGGCGGCAGAGGCAAGATGTTGTCCACTCGAGAAGACAGTGCTTGCGCTGTGGACTACGTCAGAAGCGAAAACTCACCCAGAACGAGGACGATGCATGGGAAGTGTATGGGTGGGAAGACATCGGTTACACATCTCCATATCCCCCAAACTGCTGACAGGAACCAATTGAATGGCAACCTACAGATAGGCTAAACATCAGTACAAAACAAAACAGCATAACCCACCTTTCCCTCCCAAAATGGTCGTACTCGCAAGAAAAATGGGTTGTGCGGGTGAACTCGTTAATCTGATTAGGGTTATCTGTCTCCTTTCTTCCTACTGGTAAAATCTAAAGCTACTATATAAAGAATGATGGATTAATGTTCTATTAATTAGACCTGCTATTTTCTAAGTGAGTGTAATTATGTAAGATACAATTATTAGCTTAAGTCAATGCGCGCGCGCATATTAGCGAGTGACATCTCCACTTCTTGGCTCGTTTGTGTATCTACGTGTCCTGTTTTAATGATATTTTTCTCCGTAGTGGTAGGCACATGTTACCAAGTCAAATAGATCTATTCTTCCCCATTGTCGAGCTAAGTCTGCTAATGGACTCCATTCAGGATCTTCTTCAGTGCACTCATAGATCCTAGCTATTGCAACAAGATCAAGTATATCGACTTTAAAGTCTAAATTCACATCTCCGACTAAAACTGAAACCCAAGGTTTCATTAGTGGATAATTATCAACTCCTCGATGAGGTAACATAGTGTCACCTACCCCATCACCATTCAAATCCTCTCCCAAATAGTCACTCCAATAATTTCCTTCACCTTCCCCATTATCCCAGTTAGATGTAGCTGGCGCGCGAACACTTGTGTTTATGAAGCTATTATGATATAATGTATATCCAATTCCAAATATCCCGATACCTTCGACTTGATTATTGGAAAAAGTATTGCCAACTATCACACTATAGTCTGAACTCGGAAGAGTATGGTCGCCCAAACCAGTTTTAGTATCTACTACAGTGTTAAACATGATTGCAGCGTAATCAGCTATACTTAAGATTATACCTGCATCTCCTACTCCGTCTATATAACAACGAATAATCGTAACGTGTGATGCGATATTTACAAAGATTCCAGCTCTACGTCCGTTTCTAATTGTGAACCCGTCAATTGTTGATTCATTTGCATCAATCTGAACGACAATGCTATTTCCTTGTCCATCTATTATGGGATTTCCGTCTCCACAGAGACTTAATCGCTTGTTTATAACAGGTTGTTCATAGTAAGTTCCTGAAGTAACACGGATTGTAGTTCCAGGACTAGCTATTTCTATAGCCTTCCTTATTGTTGGAAAGTCTGTAGGAACCGTGATGACTCTTGAAACAAGAACACTTTTGGTTTCTCTATTGTTTTGAAGGTGAGTTTCACCCGAAACCGATGATGCACTTAATGTGCAATTGTAACTCTTTTCAACAAAAGGTGTCCAAATGTAATGTATAATCGATGATGAGTTCACCGATAAAGATATGAAAATCGACTCATTTACTAATGTGTTGTCTATAAACAGCTCAAGATTAACAGAGGACTCGTCGTTCAAACCAGCATTGAGAACAGTTCCATTGAGAATTGTGGAGTTGCCTGGGAGAATATGGAGTGGTGTTTCCAAGAGAACACTTAAGTCATGATCAAAAGGAACAACTTCGATATACCCATCTACTAAGAACGAAGAGATCCTTTCACTAGCCTTATCAGAAAGGTCAACCGACAGTAATTCAATGAAGCAGCTACCTACATTGACAGCTTGAAAGGTCATGCTCAGAATTGTTCCATTTCCAGGGAACAGAGTGGTCTGACTAGCGGAAGCGTAAGCCACCCAACAGAGGGTTCCATTATAAGAGCACTCAATCCCTGTTTCTGAAACAATGTTTCGAATCATTGTGATTGGTTTGTGCAGCACTCCACCTGGATAATCCTCAACAGGTATAGTAACAGTGTGATTGACGTATGTGATGATCGCTGGATCCCACGACATCTTCACATCCAATCCAGCGAGTCCAGTAGCATTTTCAACCTTGACATAAATGGTAATGTAATCTGCTGAATGCATGGAAACAGTCAAAGGATCAACGTAAACCAATGCAGTTTCAGCTGCAGGTTCAAACTGGACACGTGCATTGACTGCCACCTCACTAAACATAGATGTTTCAGCAGCGAGGGTGAGGAATAAACTTATAAGAAGTAGAAAACCAACGCATCCGTTAATTTTCCTTAACAAACATCTCCCCTTTTGCCCTTCATATATCATTGATCGTCTCGGCAATTATTGTTTTCGGAAGCAATCCTGACAAAAAACAGGAAATATGCTCGTTCAGTGATGAACAATCTGGATTTTTCCATAGGAAAAAAAGGGAATGTGCGGGAAAACTCGGGTGACATCTCCACTTTTTCATGGAGGAATAATTCAGTATTCTTCTCCGTAACTCATCGCTATCATAACAATGTCAAAAATGTCGATGATTCCGTAGGGTTCAGCAATGTCACAGTGGGGATTCCATTCAGGATCTAAAAGTGTACTTCCATAGATGCCAGCAGCTTTCACAATGTCATAGATGTCAACATCCAAGTCATGATCAATGTCTCCTGGAGTCCAGTAAGGATTCATCAACGGATACTGATCCTGATTGCTTCCATCAAGCATGTAGGGTGTATCTCCTATCCCATCCCCATCTGAATCAGATCCAGCATAGTTGCTCCAGAAGTTGCCTTCGCAGCCATTATCCCAGACATTTGTTGAACCCACCATGATGTAGGTCTGCTGAGTGTTGTCAACGAAGTTATTATGGTATATGATGTTGTCTAAGGATTCGTCGAGATAAACGCCACGCCAGTTGTTTGTTATTTTGTTTCCTGAAACAGTGTTATAGGCGGAATAAGTGAGAAGGACTCCACTTAAGTTGTCTGATATGTTGTTACCTGAAACAGTGTTGCTGGCGGAAGAAGAGACCCAAATGCCATCGTGGCTATTTGCGGATATGATGTTTCCTGAGATACTGTTATTGTTAGAGGAAGAGATGAGCCAGACGCCAGCGGCGGCATTTGCTGTTATGTTATTTCCTGAAACAGTGTTAATGGAGGAATTAGTGAGAAAGACGCCAAAGCCGTTGTTTGTTATTTTGTTTCCAGTTATTGTCGTGTTATTTGTATGGCACAGTTGTACCCCTACAACAGCGTTTGATAGTGTTAGGTTTTCCACTCGTATGCGGTTGCAGTTGACAAGTATCACTTGTCCAGCCTCTTCAACCACCAAGTCTGAAACATCCTCAAGGTAAACCAGCGGCTTACCATTCACAAGATTATCAATAACCACATTTCCAAAAGAATCACGAACGTACAAGCCATCATCAATAAAACTGTTTCCTGAAACCGTGTTATAGTTGGAGAAAGAGTCGAGCCAGACGCCAGCGCCGTTGTTTGTTATGTTATTTTCCGAGATAGTGTTACTGGAGGAATTAATGAGCCAGACGCCAGCGCCGTTGTTTGTTATGTTGTTTTCCGAGATAGTGTTACCGGATGAAAAGGAAAAACCGATACTAAATTCGTTGTTTGATATGTTATTTCCAGAAACAACGTTACTGGAGGAAAAATTAAGCCCAACTCCGCAACCGAACGCTTTGATTTCTATGTCTCTGAGCGTAACGTTGCTTCTTCCAGAAAGAACGATTCCATTTCCGCTTCCTGCTCCTTGAAGAGTATAACTTGCTCCATCAATCACAATATTATCTCTCTCCACAACAATGGAGTCATAATTATTATCTAAGAATGTGTAGGTGACATTATCCGCAGTGGATATGTTTGCTGTTGGCGGGTCAATGCTTCCATCAGCTCGGATGTAGATTGTACCATTGGCTTGAACCTTCTCAACTCGAAACGCTACACAAAGCAGACTCGTGAGAAGTATAATCATAACCGAGATTCGAATGAGTTTTCTCACCAATCTAATTCCCTCTCACATTTAGATGGAATCATGACAGCACTCAAGAAGGTGCAGCTCCGAAGGTTTCACCATATTTCCCAGCGACTGTGACAATGTCGAAGATGTCAATCACTCCACCAGGTGGAGCCAAATCTGCACCAGGAAACCAGTTATCATCAGGAACTGCGATTCCTTGAGAGCCATAGGCACCTGCAGCCTTCACCACGTCAAAAATCGTAACCTCATAGTAGCCACCTTCCTCCCACACGAAATCCACCTCCCCTAAAACAGGAGTTTCAAGGTAGTAGTAGGGATTCCTTTTAGCTGTAAAGAAACCTCCAACACCTGGACTGAAGCTTGTACCATAATACATGCCACAGCCAACCGTCACATCCTCCCAAGAATTATGCCCCAGAGTGTAGCCTGTGGAATCGTCAGCAGCCCAATAGTCTACAGTAACTGTTTCACCTGAGACCAAAGCAGTCTCAATGACAAAGTCACCAAGCTCCCAGTGGTAGTCGACCCACTCGGTGAGGAGTCCAGACACAGATCCAATTATGGAGTTTACCCACACAGGACCGTTGGGCTGGTTGGGGCCTATTCCGAGGCCTCCAGGAGTGGTAAGGTTTGTGTCCACCACATAGGTTGCCAATACATTCTCACATAGTCCGTAGGAAGCGTTGAGCCAGATGCTTCGAGGTAAGAGGTAGGGTGAAGCTTGGGTGTAGAGCCAGTAGCTTCGGGCATCAAAGAAGATTTCCACGAATGTGTCGTTGACTTTGTTGAAGTATTTGATGTCTTGAACGGTGTCCCAGTTCCATGCGTCATTTCCAATGGCGTAATGAACGTAGCAGCTGAACAAGTAATCGTCAGCATCCACGTTAGACAACTGGTTGCCACCTGTGTCAACAAAGTAGGCGTCCGGTCGGAACCGCTTAAAGTTCTTAGCCTTGGTCTCGTTGTCATCGGGGTCAACCCACGTGGTTGCCTCCCAGTCGAGGACGAAGCCTGGTTGGTCAAACGCGATGTTGTATGGTGGTAAATCAAATCCAGCAGTCATGTAGACCCTGTTTAGACATTGATAGTCGTATGTCCAGCTGGAATATAGGATGTTCAAAGCGTTTGGCGGAGTCATAACTCCCCATCTGATGGGTTCACCACTTGCCTTGTACGCATTCAAGAAGAATAGGTCCTGGTCATAGGAGTAGCTATCCATGTTGACAGTGCCCAGTAATTCCGCGCTGTAAACCCAAAAGGATCCGGCGCCAAACAAGGGGATGCTAACACAGAGTTCAGTGAATAGACCCATAGCTAATTGAGTGTTTCCAAGCGCTTGAGAGAATGTGTCAGCATAATATACGTTACGCAGTAGAGTGTCGAGGAGCGGGTGGTTTGCAGAGCCATTTTCTTCTACGCCGTGGACATAGTTTGAATTATAGGGTAAGTGGAACTCAGTGTTGTAGAGGAAGTATAGGTATGTAGGGAATCTTCCCAGACCCCAACCTCCTGTGTAAACATGGTAGTCCATAAGACCCATAACTGGGTCGTAAGTGAAGGAGGATGGACCTTCGTTAGCTTCTACAGGGATTCCGATTTTCCTCGCACTTTCATACAGCTGTCTACCAGCCTTGAACCTTCTTGGATCGTCTGATCTTACGTAGAAAACTACGTCATCCAAGTCTTGCCCAACTTTACTATGGCCGGGGGGATATGTTCGGAGGGTTGTGGCTGAGCCAGGAAATGCTGGGTCGTAGTAGGGATTGAGTGTGGTTCCATTTGTGAAACCCGCTACGTCTAGCAACGCTGAAGCAGCTGCTGGATCATACTCGTACGGGTAGTTAGCACCGGTATAGGATTTATTCATCCACCCATGAGTCGGAGCTGCTATAGGTTGGTCCATTCTTGCCGCAAACCCACCACAAAACTCCTCCACAACACGATCCTTATCCACCAAGAACGCTAATGCCTGCCTAAACTCCTTGTAATTTGTTGGGGATCTTACTCCAGGATACGAGGGAATTGTATAATTGTTGTTTATGTCAAACTCGTACATACCCATGTCAGCCACCGGAGCCAAGACTACGTTAGGGTTTTCAATGGCATCCAAGTAGGGGGATTCACAAATGTTAAAGCCCACAATGTCAATTTCACCAATCTTCAAGGCATTGTAAGCAACATTAAGATCATAATAAAAGTTCATGATAAGATCTTCAGTTCGAGGACCCTTAGAGGATGATCCAACAGATTGGGGAATACATGCAACAACTAAAAGTGTTATAAGGAATATTGAGATAGCGAGAATTGGCTTATAACCCTCTTTCAAAAACACACCCTTCCCTTTCCTACTTATTCAAAGAACATTTGGCTATTTATGAGTTCTGAAACAATCTTCTATGAAAAACATATCAAGAATCATACCAAGCAAAGGAAAGAAGTGGTTGTACGGGCGCACGCATTAATGTAACCCGCTGTTTTTTATCTGGTTCGAATCCCGCACCCCGCGCCACCCGACAGCTCTTAAACAATTAGTGTTTTGCTGAGTATTTTGAGAATGCTTGGTTTCTCGCTGAGATTTAGGCTTACTGTCTGTTTCTGTTGCCTGTTCATTCCATTCCTTGGTTAAAACCTATCTGTTCATGATATTAATTTCGAATTGGATGTATTTCAAGCTTGTCGGAACGCATAAAGATGTGAGGTTGTCTCGGAAAAATCGGTTTTCCCCGTTGTATACCACGCATATGCGTTATTATTCGGATTTTATCATATCCTTCAAACCGAGTTCCATCGTTAAGTTCTCCAGTGACAG
>Ga0114930_10002708_pt1 | contig 15869 bp, 11 predicted proteins | sample AnhtaG_FD_87300 | JGI IMG/M metagenome (GOLD analysis project Ga0114930, IMG submission 87300) | Deep subsurface microbial communities from Anholt, Denmark to uncover new lineages of life (NeLLi) - Anholt_01485 metaG | ecosystem: Environmental > Aquatic > Marine > Oceanic > Sediment | place... | reverse complement strand
TGACCGACAAAACCCATCCTTCCTTTGCTAATAGCTTTTACACCATCTTTATCTCGAACTTGCATTAGAATTGCATCTGCTCCATCTCCATAACCAGCCATGATAATCTTGGCATCTGATTTAGGTCTTCGTAAGCTGGCAATGAGGAGCATGAAGGGCATAGGTGTCCCCGTGTCCCCTACTTGAAAGAATAAGCCATTTTGAGCGACTCCTTGGCCAAACTTCATTATTTTAGAGATTCTACTGTGCATTCGGGGGTTATTATAGTAATAAGCTGCAATTGCGATGTCTTCAGTAGGATTTAAATTATTGCGTTTCAAGATTTCGGACATTACTTTGGTAATGCTTTCTACATAAAATTTCGCGTCCATTTTGACTTCAAAAGTTCTGATAAATTCATCCTTTTCCGCTCTTTTCCACGGACCAGTCACATTCGCTGAGACAGAATAATAATCATCAATCGAAATTGGGATATTTTCTTCATCCGCAACGAGTATAGCGGCAGCACCATCTGCAAACCCGAACTCCCACATAGTTGAGGGTTCTGGTTTTCTAGTATCAGCTGCAATTACCAGGATACTGTTGATGTCTTTGTTAGCCTTGACTGTATCAACAGCCCTAGTTAAGGCTGTTGTGCCTGCTTTAGTAGAATCTGTGAAATCTGCGGTAATGATGTCCTCTCTCATATCAAGTACTGTAGCGATTAACGACGCTGAATCTTTTTCGGTATACACTTGTGTTGTTGAAGCAAAGAAGATTCCATCAACCGTCTTTGGGTCAATTCCCTCCAAGCAATCAAGTCCTGCTTCTACGGACATTGTCAAGCTGTCTTCATCTACCATTGCTACTGCTTTAGTCCCAGGAACTACGGGAAAATCCCACGCTTTAGCAATAAGTTCTCTGGGCAGCATGTATTTAGGTAAATAAGCACCATAACTTTTAATACCAATTGGCATATTAATTTTTTACCTCTATTATCTCTTATTTTTGTTATTTGGATACAAGTAATTAGTTATATGATTCTCAATTTTTGAGATTAAATATATTTTGGTTTTTAATTTGGAGTAATCTTCAAATGAGTCACTACCTTCTATAAGGAGGTAGGTTAATAATTTTCACTAAAAAGTAAAAGCGTTTAAAATTTTAATCTGTTTCAAATTTTTTTTCTAAAACGGTGATAATTGGTACGAAGCCTATTTTGCCAAATACATCTAACAGTTTTTTGTCTCCAATATAAGCCATGTTTATCCTTACGGCCTCACAACCCCACGATTTAAGTATTTGTATGGCCCGATCTGCGAGAATTTTGCCTACGCCTTTTCCGATAAATTCTTTTTCAGTAGCCCAATTATTTAGATATCCAATATACTGTCCTAAATTGTTTTTAACTGCTTCGAGCATTCCCATTGACACAACTTGCCCCGTTGTTTTAAGCTCTGCTATTAACGTTATTCGTTTCAAATTGGGTTTAAACTGTCGTAGTCCTGAAGTTTCTCTCCATTTTGATTCGTTAAATCCAATATCGTATTTACTTTGAAGTTCTTTTAAAATTTTTAAAGTTGCTTGATAATCAGACGTTCTATAATTTCTAATAATAATTTCTTCTTCTTTTATAATCTCATCAGCCATTCAACCATCACCATTACTATACTTATTATGTTTTTTTTAAGAGTTTTAAATCAATCCTTTTTGATAATAACTTTTCATTCGTTACTTCGTCAATAATAAAGAGAATGTACTGGTCAATATGTGGAATAATTGGTGAAATAAAGACCAATTCTTCTTGTGCGTCCCAGAAATCAATCGATTCGATCATCACTTCTTTCTCAAAATATTCCTTTAGGTGATTTATTCTTACAATCATCCCTTTAATTGCGTGAAGCGAGTTGTTCTGAACTAATATCTCTAATTCTTGGCTATCTTCTATGATATTGATCTTAAGAATAATAAAGGGCTTTTTATCAACAAAACTTACCTCTCCCTTCTTTCTTGGGTCAAATAGTTGAATGTTCGAGAAGGAGCCTTCATAACCTTTACTATCTATATGCGCTACATCTATTCCTTTAAACGCCAAATACGCTATAGCTTTTTGCATTCTGATCGAAGTCGTATCAGAATTCTTTATTACGTCAGAAAAAAAGGTATTCGTGGTTTTATCAATTGAATCTCTTAGGTTTTTCTTAATCGACTCCCCTTTTTCTATGCGCTTCTTTATTTTGGGAGATTTAATTACTTCCTCTTTTAATATCTCAGAATCAATTATTTCGAACAACTTATCTTCATATTTATCTCTTACTTCTTGAGTTAAAATTCTAATAAGCTCGTCCCCAAAAAGTTCAATATTGTTTGGTAAAGAGACGATTATTACTATTGTTTCAGGAGTTTCCTCTTTGAGTCCAGCCCTTCTTTTCTTTCTGTTAGATTTAGTTAAAAATTTTTTACCAAAGAAAGTATAACCTTTAAATTCAAGATCTATATGATCTAATGCGTCAGATTCATCCAAGCTTAAAAACCAAATTGGATGATACTTAATCGGTCGCATAAATGCCTTGTCATTTTTGTATTTTTCAACGGGGTAAATAAGTAGTGGCATATGGCCCTGAGACTCGTCAAAATACAGCACATAGACTACAGCTAATTCTTCAAAAGGATTTTCTACCGATGATGAATCAAATAATTCAGCCAAGAATGTACCCTTTTAATCGGTTTTTTTTTTGAACTAACTAAAGAATTAAATAATTCATTGTTAAAAATTTTAATTAAAAAATACATATTATTAATAATATCATATTTGAAGTGATTTTTAATGCAAATAACAGACATTAAAACATATGTTTTAAAAATGGATTTTAAAGTTAAAATTGGAAGTATGCCAAGACTTCAAGCTAGTGGTCTCTACACAAATCTCAAAACAGATGAAGGTATTGAAGGATGGGCGTTAACACATTGGAATTTGAGCAACCTAGCTCAAAAACAATTCATCGACGATGCCCTAAAAAGGCTAGTTTTGAATAAAGATCCTTTTATGGTTGAGGAGATCTTTCACGAAGTGTATCAAAACACTAATAGAATTATGTTTGGAATACCTCAAGCTACTTCTGCTATACAGATTGCATGCTGGGATATAATGGGAAAAGCGACTAAGCAACCGATTTATAAGTTGCTCGGTGGTCGGAAAAAAGAGGTTAAGTGCTATGCTTCTATCCTACGGGCTTATAAACCTAAACCTGCAGTTAAAACTGTTGAAAATGCTATAAACCCTGATTTGGGAGGTTTTAAGGCGGTGAAATTGCGAATAGGAATGGGGATCGATCAAGACGCAGCAATTTTGAAGGAAGTCAGAGATGCCTTTCCGGACATCGACATCATGGTTGACGCAAATTCGGCATATCAATCTGTTAACGACGCTTTTAAAATAGCAAAAATCTGCGATAAATACAATGTTTTATGGTTAGAGGAACCAATTCCAACAGACAATCTCAACGGGCTCGCAAAGTTAAGGGCAAAGTCTCCTGTGCAAATAGCTGGAGGTGAAAACGATATGGGTATATTTCGGTTTGAAGATATCCTTTCCAGAGAATGCTTAGATATAGTTCAACCTGATGTTACGCGCAGTGGAGGCTTTTTACAATTAAAGAAGATCGATGCGATGGCAGAGGTCAAAGGAGTGCAATGTATACCGCATATCTTTGGCTTTGGACATATACTGGCTGCTAATTTACATTTTGTAATGGCGTCACGGTGTGAATGGTGTGAATTTCCTTTTTATCCAGAGGAGTTTCAGTTACTTGAAGAACCAATAAAGGCTAATAAAGGAAAAGTTAAAGCGCTAGAGAAACCGGGATTAGGCGTAGAGATTAATAAAGAAATGTTTGAGAAAAGTGTTTTAAAAATATAACCGCCATATATCCCCAGCTACAGAATCATTCAAGAATAGAGAATCTAAGTAAAATAACAGGGATAGAAGTATTCTTTGCCCATAGGATTCTGCTGATATCCATGTAAGTTTGAATCCCATGCAGCGTTTAAAAATAAAGTTTTTTTTCTCTATATTTAAATTATATCGTTTAAAATAAATTTTAATCTAATTTTACGTTATATATATCGAGGTTTTAAATATACAAACAGCATTAAATATAAGAAAATCTATATACAAAAATCATTATTAATTAATTATTCTTTGATTTGGAGCCGTATCGATTCATGAAACTTGTTGATAAACTCGAACTAATTTATATTCCAGCTTCTTATTGGAATGAGCCATTAAGTGGGTTTGAACTAATTTCTAAAGCAAAACAACTTCCTAGAAATTCTAGTTTTTTTCTATTGTGGAATCCAACAAACCCGTCAGAAAAGGAGCTTACTGAGCAGACTAGGCTCAGTTTTCCTACTATTCCTGCAAATAAGCTTTTGACTTGTAAGATAAACTTTGCGGTTCCGGCACATTCATTAAAAGCTGACGATGTGATAGATTCCTCGCAATTTTTTGAAATATCGTCATTCATTGGAAAGATCATGCCTATTGCACCTGCTGTAAAATTACTATTTCAATTGGAAATAATTGGTAGTCAAGATCGAGGTGTGGAGCGTTTTAGTAATTCAGTTAAAACGTGGGCTTTTTTAACAAAATTAATATTTGAACTATTAAACAACGGAAAATTCATTCCTATTTTGGAACCAATTACAAGCGAAAGATACAATGGTCAATGGCGCTTATTACTAAAGTCTCAAAAGGATAAAGATCGTTTTAAAACGATCTTAAATAATAGTTCTTGGTCTGCTTTTTGTCTTCCTATAAATTTCATTCGAGTAAATGGAGCAATTAAATCAGACGGTCTTTGGCACCCGTCCTATGTTTTTTCGATCTTCATGGATAATATAGGAGATTATTTAATACGTTCTACGCTTAATAAAAGTGATTTTCGAACGTTTAAAGAATTTTATAGTACAGAAATTACAAAGGAAACAGATCCAGACTTTAAGTTGGGTTGGGATTACAAATTTCTTAAAGCTCTCATCATAAAAGATCCTAGTTTCAAAGTAGAAGAGTTTTATGAATCTATTATACCCGCTTTAATAAAGAACTGGACTCAATCTGCTCAAGGACTTACGCTAAAGCATGGTTTTACATTCAATTTAGATTTGAAATACCCAAAAAAACCAGAAGATGATTGGCCATTATCGTTTTACCTTTCTTTACAAGACGGAGCAAAAACTATTCCTTTAAATGAACTCTGGGAAGTTAGTAACTCAAAAAAAAAAGAATTTCAACAATTTTTTGAAAACGATGGACAATTTTTAGAAATAATTTTAAGAGCTTTGGGTGCAGCATCAAAGATATTCCCACCAATTAAAAGAGCCCTCTTAGAAAACATAAAAGGCGAGATCAACTTGACTTCCAGGGAGGTAATGGATTTTTTAAAATATCCAAAAGATTTACTGATTCAAAGTGGATTTAATATTATTCTTCCTGATGTATTTAGGAGGGGGGGAAAGCAACGTGTGTCCGCAAAGCTAATTATTCGTTCAAAAAAAGAAAAAAAGGTAAGAAAAGGGATACATCCGGGTTTACCATCAATATTTGATATTAATTCAATGTTAGAATCTAAATGGGAGCTAAGTCTTGAAGGGAAAAAGATTTCGGATGAAAAATTCGATAATTTGATTAACTCCGACGATCCATTAATTAACTTAAGTGGAAAATGGATATTAGTTGATCAGCAAAATATTGAAGATTTAAAGGGAATTAGGGATTCTGAAACGAGAAGTTACATGGATGCTCTAAAACTTGGATTAGCGGGAAAGATTCAACTACAAGAAAACGGTATTAAGTACGATGTACTTGTCGAAGGAGAATTAAGCGATATTGTTGAAAAATTACAATCAGTAGACTCATTTGAGGAAATTCCTAGTCCTTCATCGTTTAACGGAACACTACGTCCTTATCAACAGGAAGGGTTGACATGGATGGCAAATATGGCAAGATTTAACTTTGGATTGTGTTTAGCTGACGATATGGGACTAGGAAAGACGATCCAAGTCATTGCGTTTTTAAGTTATCTTAAAGATCAACTTCCTCACAATCTGGGAAGCGTTTTAATTATATGTCCTACCTCAATATTATTTAATTGGCACCGTGAGTTAAAGAAATTTGCTCCAGATTTAGACGTTGTACTTCACCATGGAGCCAAGCGGATTACGGAAGCGTCAGGAATTTCTGAGTTTATAAAACCGCATCGAATTTTTCTTACGTCTTATGGAACTCTTAGAAACGATATTGACTTTTTAGAAACAATTGACTTTAACGGAATCATTGTTGACGAGAGTCAAAACATGAAAAATTATGCTTCAAAACAAACTAAAGCTATATACAAGCTAAAAAGTCAATTTAGAATTTGTTTAAGCGGCACTCCAATAGAAAATCGTTTAATTGAGCTTTGGTCGCTTTTTAATTTCTTAAATCCCGGTTTATTAGGAAGCAGGGTGGACTTTCAGAAGAAGTACGTCCTATCAATAGAACGTTTTCAAAACCAAGAAGTAACTAATAATTTAAAGTTAATTATTGCTCCCTTTATCCTACGGCGCGTTAAGTCAGATAAATCAGTTATAGACGATCTACCTGAAAAAAATGAAATGAAAATAATTATCGAATTAACCGAGGAACAAGTGAAATTATACAAAAAACTCGTAGAAGATACATTAAAAGAAATTGAAACTTTACAAACAGATAAGAGAAAGAAGAAAGGGTTAGTATTAGCCTTATTAGTAAAATTGAAGCAGATTTGCAATCATCCTTCTCATTATCTTAAAATCGATATAACCTCGATAGATCTGGATGCAAAAATGGAGGAGATCGTCTCCCAATTACAAAAATTAGAAAGATTGTTGGAAATGACTGATGAAGTCATCTCAAATGGAGAAAAAGTATTGATTTTTACTCAATTCACGCAAATGGGTAATATCTTGCAACAAATTCTCGAACACAAGTACAAATTCAAGATTCTTTTCTTTCATGGTGGCGTGCCAGAAAAGAAAAGAAAAGAAATTGTTGACGAATTTCAATCAAAAAATATTGAAAGCCCTCCAATATTAATCCTGTCTCTAAAAGCGGGTGGAACGGGCTTAAACTTAACCCAAGGAACTACAGTTATCCATTTTGATCGATGGTGGAACCCAGCAGTTGAGGACCAGGCAACGGATAGGGCTTATCGTATTGGTCAAAAATCAGTAGTAAATGTGTATAAATTCATTTCTAAAGGAACAATCGAAGAAAAAATCGACTTTTTATTGGAAGAAAAACGATATCTAGCAGATAAAATTGTGTCGTCCACAGGAGAATCTTGGATTTCAAATTTAGATGATGAAAAATTAAAAAAATTGTTATTACTAAGTAAATAAAAAATATAGGTGGTAAACATAAACAATCGCAGAAAAGAATTCATGGATAATCGTCGGGTTAAGCGAAAAGGCCCTAATAACCCCCCAAGAAAGAGCGAATACGAGAAAGAACGCACTCGTGAAGAAGTTGAACAAATTAAAAAAAATCTTGTAAATTTTGCCAAAACTTCATGGGGGAAACAATGGATTCAATCTAATTTACAAATAGGACGACCATTCAGAATGCAAAGGGGAATTGATTATGTTAAAGATGAAAGGCGAATCGAAAATCTTTCTATTAGTACAGGTCAAATCTTCGCAACCGTACAAGGTACGGCTCCAACGCCATATAGAGTAAAAATAAATTTTGAACCTATCCTCGAAGAAGGATGGAAAATCATACTTAAAGAACTCGCAAAAAAAACCATCAACCTAATAGAATTATTAGAAGGCTCCTTACCAGAAGATATAATTACAATTTTCGATGAGAATGGGTATTCGCTATTTCCAAATGCTTCGAAAGGCTTAAACGCAACTTGTTCGTGCCCCGATAAGGCAATTCCATGCAAGCACATCGCTGCTGTAATTTTATATCTCGCCCGCGTTTTAGATTACAATCCATCTCTACTATTAGAATTACGTGGAAAATCAAAAAGCGAAATTCTCAACGAACTAAGTCTAGGAGAAGGAGTAAAAAGTAAAAAGGAATCAGAAAAAGTTTCTACTACAAGTAATATTGAGTTTAAATTTAATGTTCCAAAAATTTCTATTGTAGAATTATCAAGCGAACAAAAAGAATCAGGGCTCGATATTGATGACTATAATATTGGGTTTATATTTAGAAAACCGGGAAAACTCATAGAAACTTTAGAAAATCTAGGCGTTCCTCAAAATATAGAAAATAAGGCTTTTGAGATTGTATTAAGAGCAATTTACCGAAAAATTACATCAAAAATACATGAGATATCTTTAAAACTAAGTTAAATTCATCTAAAAATTAAAAACTAATGATTAATTAAGATTATTTTATCAATGTAAAACAAGGTGAGATAATGCGACCAATTACAGAAGAAAAATTCGAATCTATTTTAAAATTTATAGAGGAAAAGAAAATAGATGTTCTAATGATAACTGATTACGAAAACAGTCGGAATGTTAACTTACAATATCTTTCCGGTCATCCTACCGACGCAACTATGTTAATAAATTCAAGTGGAGAATCGGTTTTAGTACCCTGGGATGTTCCTTTAGCGGAAAAACTTTCTGAGGTTGATGAAATTATAAATCCAGCTAATTTTAGCTATAATCTATTTTTAGCAGTAAAAGATTTATTTGAGAATCGTTGGAAAAAATCATCTATCACAGTCGGAGTCCATTCAACGACTACTTATGGCTTCATTGTAAAAATGAAAGCAATTATTCCCGGAGTTAAGTATTTTGAAGAACCAATACAAATTCAAAAACATCTCGAAAAGCTAAGAGCAACTAAAACTGAATTTGAGATTAATAAATTATTAAAGGCAGCGCAAATTGGAACTAAAACGATAAAGGATATTCACGATTTCTGTGCAAATGCTCCTGATGGTACAGAAAAAGATTTATCGTTTCTTGTGCGAAAAAAATTAGCAGAATATGGAGCTGATGATGTTGCTTTTGAACCCCTTGTTGGGAATTCTTCCCGTGCTCACGAAATACACCAACATCCCTTCGCGAGCGATCAAAAATTTAGATTACCAGGATTAGCTCTAATTGATTTTGGAGCAAAGTTCCATGGATACAACAGTGACATTACTGTTCCGATTAGTTTCGGCAAATTATCGGAAGAACAAATTAAAATGCAAGAGATAACTATAAAATCATATGATGCAGCAATTGAAATGATTGATATAGATATACCTTTATGGAAAATTCATGATACGGCTGAACAAATTCTTAAAAAAGGAGGTTATTCTATGCCCTATTCTTTAGGTCATGGGTTAGGGTTAGCTATACACGATTCACCATCTATAAGTCGAAAGCCTACGGATAATTATTCAAAAAAACATTGGAAAGAAGAGACAATTCAAGATGGAATGGTGTTTACTATAGAACCTGGAGCATATAAACAAGGGTTAGGAGGTCAACGGCTTGAGAACGATGTCCTAATCCGTAATGGAAAGGTTGAAATTATTACTAACTCAGAACTGTTGAAATTTTAAAAATTTTAACTTATCATATTATTTATTATTTCTATTCCTAAAACTGAATAATAAGTTTTAAATTGATATTCTAATTATAGCTTTTATGTCTAGTTCAGAAGACTGGTATGAAGTATTAGAGCATAAAGATTATTTATATGTTATCAGAGAAAGGCTAGATGAGCTTGATCCTCGCTTTTATACTACTTATGTAAATATATACTTATTACTCGGCGATGAAAAAGCTCTATTAATTGATACGGGATGTGGTCTCTTTCCTTTAAAACCGATTGTAGATGAAATCATCGGAACAAGAAAGCTTTTAGTAGTTAATTCTCATTTTCACTTTGACCATAGAGGGGCAAATAGTGAATTTCCTGAAATATTTATCCATGAAAGTGAGAAAAACATGGTGTCTTTGCCATTAGATATGTCTTATATAAAAGATTCCTCAAAGGAATTAATAAGTGAGTATCGTAAAAAGGATTTTATTTTAAAACCTGCACTAATCGCAAATTCATTAAAAGAAGGAGATGAGTTTGATTTAGGAGGAATAAAGGTTGAAGTTTTTCATACCCCCGGCCATTCCATTGGTTCAATATCTCTCTTAACTGATAAGGGTGATTTATTTTCAGGAGATACTGCTCATTATGGAGCAATGTACCTGCCAAAAAAACGTCAATTTTCTGTAATTTTAGATAGCATTTCAAAATTACTAGGACTTTTTAACAAATCGAACGTACAAGAAATCTATCCTTCACATGAGGAATATCCCGTGGGAAAAGAATTATTAGAGAAATTATATGAAGGTATAACTAATATTGAAAACATCTGGGATAATAAAACTAAAGATAGGTTCTTGGGTGCTTGGATATTAGAAGATGAAAATTTTAAATATATAATTTAAGTTGATTTATTGGAAAATTCATAAGTTTTTTACTTTCTAATTAAATATAATACTTAATTTAATTAGGCAATCAAGGATCGAGAATTTGACAAAAAAGGAGAAAATAGTTCTAATTGGAGCGGGCTCTCTACAATTTGGATTGGGTTCAGTTGGAAGTATAATTAATAGCGATATTCTACAAGGTTCTACAGTAAGTTTACATGACATTAATCAAACTGCCTTAGATTTAGCGACCGAGTCATGTAAAGACGCGATCGAGCAGAAAAATTTAGATTTTGATTTAGAGTCCACAATTGATAGGAAAAAGGCTTTAAAAAATGCTACTTATATTATAAATTCTATAGAAGTTCCTCCAAGGTTTAAATTATGGGATTTAGATTACGAAATCCCTCATAAATATGGGAACAAGCAAGTTATGGGCGAAAATGGTGGTCCAGGGGGATTATTTCATTCTTTACGTGTGATTCCTCCGATACTCGAGATATGCGAAGATATTACTAAAATATGCCCCGATGCTTTTGTTATTAATTATTCAAATCCTATGAGTAGAATTTGTTTAGCTATCAAGCGAAAATTTCCTTCGTTAAACTTTGTGGGTTTATGTCACGAATTTCCTGGATTTAAACATTACTATAGCCAGATTCTTGGTACTCCACTCACTAATCTTGAGATGAGAGCTGGAGGATTAAACCATTTTGGTGTCCTCTTAACAATAAGATATATCGATAAGAATAAAGATGCGTATCCCGATCTCAGAAAAAAGGCTCCAGCGTTCCTTAACATGATGATAGAATATAAGAACGATTTTGCCTTGATCAAATACATTCTTGAAAAGTTTGGATATATCCCCTATACTGAAGATTCCCACTATGGAGAGTATATATCATGGGGTGCGGAAAAATCATACATCGAGGGCGTAAGAGGGTTCTATAATGGTTATAAAAAATTAACCTTATTAACTGGAAAAAAAATCCAAAGGTTAATAGAAAAAGGAAAAGGTGCGCGACTTGTAAAGCCTGATTATGAAAGAGCAATTCCTATTATTGAAGGTATACTAACGGACTCTAATCACGAAGAGGATTCTGTTAATTTGCCTAATGACAATGTAATCACTAACTTACCTCGCGATTTAGTAGTAGAATGTCCCGCAATTGTCAACAAGAAAGGGTTAAAAGCAATTAAACTTGGAGATTATCCAAAGGGATTAGCAGCATTATTACGTAATCAAGCTTCAGTTCAAGATTTAGTGGTAGAAGCAATTCTTAAAAAGTCAAAGGATATCGCGTTTCAAGCTTTACTTCTGGACCCCACAATAGATAACGCATCAAAAGCCGAGGAAATGTTTGAAGAAATGATTAAAATAAATCAAGATTATATCGATTTAAAGTAAGTATTATAACTATTTTACATCTTTTTTTTGATCAACTCTTCTTTTTCAAGATGATCAACCATTTCTATTATCTTACTAGGCAGAACTACCGTCGCATATTCTAACGATAAAAAAGCCGATATTCTCAATATATCGTAACCTTTCCCCAACAGATTAAACAACTCGTTAAGTGGTCCTAAAAATTCATACTTTAATTCTGCTATAAAATCCTCAAAAATTGGATATTTGACCAATTTAAAAGCATTTCTTACATGAAATGGTCCAGGGTAGTTTAGTTCGTAAATAGAATCGAATTTTGACCGAAACTTATGTATCTCCTCTTCTCCGAATTTGAATTTTTTATTCCAATTTAACTCTTGATTTTCACACATTTCTTTAATTTCATTAATTGTCAATTCGATTAACAACTTAATCTCTGAAGAGGCATCAAATCGTTCTATCCATTTTAAAGAATCGAGTTCATATTGAAAACACGCATTTAAAATTTCGTTACCAAGTAGGAATAAATTAATTCCGTCGTCCTTTTTATTTGGAGCTTTAGGAGATGATATTAATAAAAATAGTTCTTCTAGAAGTTTTACCGCGCCACCAATTCTTCTAAATATTCCTTGATGAACCAGGGGCCAGAACTTTTTTATAAGCTCGTTGTCTAAAATTGAAGTGACATATGAAATACTCAGAGCCATCGCGATTACCCGCTTTAATTCGGTTGAATCGCAATACTCTACGGTATCCATAGAAGAATGATAATGCGTGTCCTCATGACTAAACATAAGTGAAGGGATTCCAAAGTAAGAATCTATAAAGAGGACGTGATCACTACCTCCATCGTAGTTTTTAAGCCTATAAGACATTGGGATTTTAGTTCCATTAACCGCAATTCCTTTGGGGTGATCGGCGATTATTTCTATAAAGTGCGAAGCGATATCGTTAAGGATTGATGGCGTAGAGTGAGGAGCAAGGTTTACTTCTAATGGGTATCCAATCTTTAAAGGATGTTCTCCAATCATATCTAAGTTTATGCATATTAAAACATTTTTCATCTTCTCTTCATGAAATTTCATCCATGGGACAGTACCATTAAACTCTGGGACCCAAACGAACCTAATACTTCTCTTAGGGTTTTCTAAAATTCCTTTATCTACCAAATACTTAAAAGAGCGCGCTAGCTCAAATAAACCTGCAGCACCGCTCGCGTTATCGTTTGCACTCGGGAGTGGATGACATAAGTGAGCAATTATAACAATTTCCTGCTCGGGGAATTCCGTTCCTTTAATAAATGTAGATAAAACTTCTAAGTTTCCATCCATATGTTCAGCATTAATGTTGGCTTTTACCTTAACGGGTCCATTTTCCAACAATTCCTTTAAGTGCATTGCTTGATTGTAAGATATACTAAAACCGAACTTTACTTTATCTACTCTTTCCTTTGTAGTAAAAAATCCGTTATATATATGCCGATCGAAATTATTCCTAGCTCTTTTCAAATCAGGATAATATATAACGCCTATTGCATCACTTTCCTCGATTAATGGCCGATTCATATAGATTGGGCCTGACATTAATAATATTTTACCTTTTACATTGTTCTTCTCGTAATCTTCCTTTTTGTCGCCTTTACCGATATCAATTATTTCGGCAATGACATCACATGGTATTGAATGAGTTATAATAGAAACTTGTATATCGTTGTAATCACACAATTTAGTCTTTTCAGGTTCTATGATCCATAATTCACCTGATTCAATCTCCCATTGATAAGGTGCTGGATATTCCCAAATAGTAGTTTCTCCATCGGCCGGAGATTTAAAATGTTCTATACCTTCGAATCCTAAATTTAATAATTCTTTCTTAATCATCTCAAGACTGTCGTGATAACCATTAGATGCTTGAACACGACTATATTGGGATATCTTAGATACCCAATCCCACGCTTTTTGTCCATTTATTACGCCTAAAATATCGTTAAGGAATTTTTCAATATCCATACTCCATCATTCACTTATAATTGATTATAAAATAAATTTAATATCAATAATGACTTTTTTCAAATAAATTTGACACAAAATTAAAAAAAAAAGAGATAGAAAATCATGAAATATTTCTTAAATAGTGTCAAAATTGATGAAATTAATCGGGTTACCAATTAATATGAAACCACCGATATGCTGCATATGTGATACAAGATTAGATTACCCTGATGAAGGAGGGTTAATATATTTTAAGAAACGCCCATCAGATCAAAAATGGGATAAAAGGATGGAAGAAAAGGGGATGGTCGGACATCCACCTTATGCTGAATGGTTTTGTGGAGACCATTATAAGAAAGCTAGCGAATTGAAGGATTTACCCATAAACAAAGCTATGAATATCTTAGAAGGTTAATTCTGACAAAATATCTACTGGAGCTACATTTAGCGTTCCTTGCGCAGAATAAGGGCTACCCCCTCCCTTCCCACCATATTTTTTCAAAAGGAGTTCTAAAATCTTATTTGCTTGAGCTTTAGCACTATTTGAAAGAAGGTGGATTTTATTGTTTTCCTCTTTTATAATTAGCAGATACTCTTCCGGAAATTCTTTGAATTGCTTTTGAATTAACTTGTAGTCCAGAGCCAGAGCCAATAATCCTACTTTAACATTATTTATTTCTGTATTGGGATGTTGTGATACTAATTTTAATGCTGAAATAGCTAAATTAATGTAATTTTGTTGAAGAATTGACTTTTTTTCTATTTGTTTCTGAAAATTTCGAATCAATTTTGTAGCTGGTAAGTTTAATGTTCGAGCGTAATTCAAAATATCTTTATTGTCAGATGTGAGTTGATTTACCGCGCTTAATCCAACTTTGTACTTGAAATTCTTCCCCTTATTAAACTCATAGATGAATATTGGTCCTATTTCGGAGGAGTTTTTAACGTGAGTCCCGCCACAGCATATTAAGTCGTACTTTTTTAGCTCCACTAACCTAACTTTACCTTGATCTGGAACTTTCCCCCTTACTTTGTCTTTAATACTTCTAATTTCATCCCTTGAAATAAGGTTGGTGTGAAATTCGTGATTTTCTATTGTGCATATCCTTGCAAATTCATCTAGGATTTCTTTAAATTGAGCATCGCTAATACTTTGAGCAATTTGGAGAGACACATCTTCAAACAAAATGGTAGCATGCTCAGTATCAATATCAAATTTGTTTTTAATAAGAGCTGATAAGATGTGCTGCGACGAATGCGCTCGCATAACACCGTATCTAAGATCCCAGTCTATTTCTCCTGAAACCAAATCCCCTACTTGAATTTTATCTATCAGATCAAAAGAGATATGATGAATAATATCTTCTCCCTCCTTAGAGACAGATTCAACTTTAAATATAAGACCTTCTTTTTCCAATCTTCCTCTATCGCTTTCTTGTCCACCGCCTTGTGGATAAAAAAGAGTTCGATCTAAAATTACACCATTATTTAACAATCCTACGACTTTAGCCTTAAAGTTCGTTTCATATGGTAATTCCCAGTATAGTTTTTCTGTCATAATACTTTTTATTCGTGAAAGAATCCTTTCAATTTAAAAAAAGTATGAGATTTATACAATTCTATCTATAATTAGATTTAATCTAATTATTAAACCATAGGTTAAAAACTTAAAGCTTTATTAAATGTTTAAAGAATATTTTAATTGGGTAAAATGAAAATTTTGGATAATCCTTTTGCTTTAGCAGATGAAATCTTACAAATCATCAAAGATTCTAAGAAATTTTTATTTTTGGTTAGTCCTTACACTAAATTTGAAAGAGATAAAACTACTGAATTAAAAACAATTAAAGACGCTATTATAGGTTCATTAAAAAGAGGTGTTAATGTTAATTTCATAAGTCGTGTTCCTGAAAAAAATGAAACTAATGCGGAAAAAAGATTACAATTTTTACGCTCTGAAGGGTGTAAAATTTATTTAATTCCAAAATTACATTCAAAAATATATTGTAATGAGTCAAACGCTTTATTTACATCAATGAATATAATCT
>Ga0114930_10002706_pt1 | contig 15874 bp, 11 predicted proteins | sample AnhtaG_FD_87300 | JGI IMG/M metagenome (GOLD analysis project Ga0114930, IMG submission 87300) | Deep subsurface microbial communities from Anholt, Denmark to uncover new lineages of life (NeLLi) - Anholt_01485 metaG | ecosystem: Environmental > Aquatic > Marine > Oceanic > Sediment | place... | reverse complement strand
CACCGGTTTTGCCTGCGTGCGGTTGAAGCTCATTCCGTGGATGGTGTGGATAATGACGGGTACGCCGACGCGTGACGCAGCCGATCGCCCCACGATGCCCGCCTTGCTGCTGTGTGTGTGCACGACATCCGGCCGGATACGCTCAAAGATATGTTGAAGCTCACGACGAGCCCGCCAGTCGTTCAGTGGCTGAACCGCGCGACGAAGCGACTTTACGGTGACCAGCTCACAACCGGCCTTGGAAGCCTGATCCCACAGGGACCCCTCAGGACCCGTCTCGGGTCCGGCAATAAGTGTCACCCGGTGGCCCCGCTCAACCAGACCGCGGCACGTCAACACGGTGTTTTCCTGGGCGCCGCCGATGATCAGTCGGGTTATGACGTGGCAGATGTGCATGAAGAATACTACGTCGCGCTCATGTCACTCGGCGTCATTGACCGGCTCGACCACTTCAGTCGGGTCCGGCGGTACAAGTAAGTGCGGCGGATAGTGGACCCACTGCATGCACAGTCCCCGAGCCGGCGCCGTCGGACCGGCATTGGCCCGCTGACGACTCTTCAGAATCTCGGCCACTCGATCCGGTTCACAAAACCCCCGCCCGACGTTAGTCAACGTCCCAGTCATGTTACGCACTTGCTTATAGAGGAACCCGGTCCCTTCGACGTCGATACGGATTTCATCGAAGTCTCGTTCAATATCGCATCTCAAGACCGTCCGAACCATCGATTCGCGAACGTTACCCGTCGCGCTCATTGCCGAAAAGTCCTTCTCACCGATGAAGTGCCGTGCTCCTACCCGCATGCGCTCCAGGTCCAGCGGTTGCCAGTAATGGTAGGTGTAACGCTGGAGCCTGTGCTCGACAGGCCGTCCGGGGGCATTGTGTATGCGGTAGCGATAGAGCTTGCTGATCGCACTTCGCCGGGCGTCAAACCGCGGGTGTACTGCGCGGAGCGATACAATTGTCACATCCTTGGGCAACCGGGCACCGATGGCGTGTCTCATCTTGCCGGGTTCCAGTTCGCAGGTTGTAACGAAGTGGCTGACATGACCGGCGGCGTGCACGCCGGCATCGGTTCTGCCGCTGCCGATCAGGCTGACCTGATGCCTGACTACGCGCCGAACAGCCTGCTCGATCACATCCTGGACCGTGCGCAGTTCCGGCTGGAACTGCCATCCGTGAAAGTCGGTCCCGTCAAAGGCGACAAGCAGGTAGATCGTGCGTTCCATTCGCGCGATGGTATGCCCCAAGGCCGCCCGCGACAAGTTTGAGGTCGTCACGCTTCGCACCCAACCCATCACTGGGCTCCCCGCGCGTGTTGCCTGCACTTGCCCGTGTTCGTCAGTTGGGAGGTAGGTTTCGCGTTGAATCGGCGGTTGTGGCCTTTGAGGCGGGTTTTGGAGGCCACGAAACCTATCGATGCTTACAGCTCGTCGAGGCGTAACGCGATGATGGAGACGATCGAATATTGACCCGGTCGGACAGGGTTTCGCGCACGGAGTTTTGGTTCTCCCGCACGTTTGGTGATTGGCGCGGGTAGCGGTCTATCGCCTTGGGCCGTTGGATACATGTCAATCACAATAGTGCGTTTGGAAGTAGGCGAAGTCTTTCAGATCAATCGTGCCGCTGTCGTTAAAGTCGAACAGTTCACATTCCGCCGGACTGTCGGGGTAGGGTCCGCTGAGGCAGTCAACAAACAGCGCGAACATTGACACCTCCGGCTGGCTGAACAGCGGGGTGAGCAAATATGCTCGATACTTGCCGTCGGGGTTCACTCCGTTCCCTACGATTTGGCCGTGTATATTTATGTCGTATGCTTTCTGTAGAAACCAGTCCGAATCCTGTGGGATGCGATCGTTTAGATCGGCCATGACACCGTCCCAGACGAAGGCCCTACCGCTCCAGCCCGGGCTGTACGATGTGCCCACAACAACGTTGCCTTCGTTCACCGCCAACGCGCCTGCATATTCGTAGCCCGGCAGTTTCCCGATATCGTAGATCACTCCGTGGTCTAATATGAAGGCATCGACCTGTAATCCGCCGACGATTGTACCGTGGTCATTGATGTCCTGGGCGCAAAGGATTTCTTCGTCGAGCGCCATGGTCACGCCATCCTGCCACACAAATACTCCTTCGCAGGGGTAGGGGTACTCGTTAGATCCGTACACGGTGGCAACGACCTGACCGATATTGTTAAGGGCTCCAGCCACTTCCTGGCAACGGGTATTTATCGGGAATGGCAATAAGAGATTTTGAATGCCGTCAACGGTCCATATAACGGCATGTTGCTTACCTGTAATCGTTTTGGCCCATCCAGCTACCGTGCCAGAGTCATTGATGTCGAGCGCCCCACTAATATCACCTCCCGGAAACAGTTCAAGTATTGTAGGAACTAGGTCGAGCCAAACTAGGGCATGATGAGGATGAGAAGTAGAACCGCATAGTTGTCCATGGTTGTTTATGGCAGTGGCCCAACCCTTGTCATATTGGCCATACTGATCGGGGGTATTCAGCTTTTGCGTTTCGCCGTCATACCACAGATATGGCTGGCAACAATAATTATAGCCATCGGATCTGCCAACAACTTGTCCCAGATCGTTCAATCCGAGAGCTATGGTTTCGAGTCCACCAAGCGTGCCGACTTCCGTGACCGCATATTCCTGCGCCCACGTGCCTGTTGAACCCATGACCACTAACATGATGACGCAAATACCCCTGACCATGTTGCGCCTCGTCTTCTCAAACGTGCTTACAATCGAGACAACCGACATTTCGCATTTATCAGACCTCAACCGGCTATCCTAACCGAACGAGCTCCGCGATTCAAGCCCAAACTGACAATCTCGCCGTGTATCCGGTATGTTTTGCCGGTCCGTAGTGGCTTGCTCCGCTGCGCCGAGGTTGCTCGGGGCTGACAGACTACGGTCGGCACGGGGACCGGTCGCTACACATAAAACGAGAATGCTCCAGCGAAACGGTGCACAACAACCGCGGTTGACGTGCGGAGTTGCTTTCCGTTCTTGAACACTCCGCGTCCTGTCGCACGTCAAGGGCAACATCACCATCGCCTGCAAATAGCCTTTGACAATTTCCGAAGAACCGGACACCATGCGGCTCATTGGCGCGGTGTCAGGCCGGTTGTGGGCGGTGAACCGCACTTGACCGGCCGAGGCTTTAGACACGCCGGTCGAGATGCTCGGGGCGTTGACCACACTACCGCGACGCGAAATGGGCGGGTCAACATCACAGAAGTGTGGACCAACCCGTTCATGGCGGGCCCGCGATGTCGGATTGTCCGGTGACCGGCGGCAACCCGAGTAGGTGACAATCGAATGGCCATCACACAGCTAACCGAGGAACAGGTCCGCACCATGTCGGTCTCCGAAAAGGACCGCTGGTGGCTGGAGAACGTCTATAAGGGCGATGTCCCGCAGATGACCGTGCGCGTGGTGATCTGCGGCTTTTTGCTCGGTGGGTTGTTGTCGATCACCAACCTTTACGTGGGGGCGAAGGCAGGCTGGTCGCTGGGGGTGGCCATCACGGCCGTCATCCTGGCGTTCGTAATGTTCAAGGTCCTGAGCAAGATTGGCCTGGGGCGAAACTACAATGTCCTGGAAAACAACATACTGCAGTCGATCGCCTGCTCGGCCGGGTACATGAACGGGCCGCTGATCGCCAGCATGGCCGCTTATATGATCATCACCGATAGGGTGATCCCCTGGTGGCAGATGATCATGTGGCTGATCGGGCTGATGCTGTTGGGGGTGCTGTTCGCGTTTCCGCTCAAACGACGTTTCATCAACGAGGAACAGATGCCTTTCCCCGAGGGCCGGGCTTGCGGCGTGGTCATGGACACGCTGCACACCGAAGGCACCGGTAAATCCGTCCTACCGGCCAAGCTCTTGGTGATCTTCAGCGTTATCGCGGGCGTGCTGAAACTCGGGCAATCCCACTCCCTCATGGAGAAGATCAGGCTCGGCTTCCTGACCGTACCGGAGTTCCTCGATGAATGGTACTACCGCCTGGCCGAGAGGTTCGAATGGTGGATGCCCAACATCGCCGGGACGCCGCTAAAGGAGCTGACCATCCGGCCGGAGCTGGACATCGCCATGATCGGCGCTGGCGGGCTCATGGGCATTCGCACCGGAGCGTCCCTCCTCGTCGGGGCGATTATCAACTACTGCATCCTTGCCCCCTGGATGGTCCACATAGGCGACATCGCAACCACCACCGATGCAGCGGGGGTAGTCCATGTCGGGTTCCGTGCGGTTACTACGTGGTCGCTGTGGTGCGGTGTGGCCATGATGACCACCGCCTCGTTATTCGCCTTTCTCGCCAAGCCGCAAATGTTCGTCAGCGCGTTTAAGGGGTTGTTTGGAGGCAAGAAGAAGGCGGTGGTGGATTGCGTCAAGCACATTGAATTGCCGCTGTGGGTCTCGGTGATCGGCGTGCCCATCGTAGGGGCTTACCTGGTCTGGATCGCCCACTGGTTTTTCGGCGTGGCGATCTGGATGGGGATCATTGCCGTCCCCATGGTGTTCGTGTTCGCACTGATCGGTGTCAACTCGACGGCTCTGACCTCGATCACTCCAACCGGGCCGTTGGGTAAGATAACGCAGCTCGTCTACGGAGGCATCGCCCCGGGCAACATCACGACCAACATCGCGACGGCCGGCATCAGCGCGGAAGTCGCGGGCAGCGCCTCGAACCTTATCCAGAACATCAAACCCGGTTACATGCTGGGTGGGAAACCGCGATTGCAGGCCATGGGGCACGTCATCGGGGCGTTTTCCGGGGCCATTTTCTCCGTGATCGTGTTTTATTTACTCTTTCTCAGGAACAACCCGGCCGGTTTGATCAGCGAGCAGTATCCCTACCCGGCGGCAACGGTGTGGAAGGCGGTTGCGGAGCTTCTGACCAAAGGCCTCAGCGAACTGCCGACCACGGCGCTTTGGGCCACGGTCATCGGAGCTGTCGTCGGCATCATTCTCGAAGGGATTCGGATGGCGGCCAAGGGGCGGTTTCCGCTCTCGGCTGTGGGAATCGGACTCGCGTTCGTCATCCCCTTCCAGATTTGCCTGGCGATGTTCTTCGGGTCATTCGTGTTCTGGGTGATCGACAAGCTGTGGCCCAAGCCGAAGCAGCGAATGAACGAGGTCTTTGTGCAGAACCAGGAGTCGATTTGTGCCGGTGTCATCGCCGGTGCGGCTCTGATCGGTGTGGGGGTAATGGCTCTTGAACTTTTCGTGCTCGGTGATTAGTGCGGTTTCCGGTCGGAGGATTTCCGATGGCAAAGGTGTCCACGACCGGCATAGCGACCGGCCGCTGTATGGGGCTGGCGGCGAAAAAATAAAGGATGAGCTACGATGTATGATCCCAGGTTAGATCAGCTTGCACGGGTTCTCGTTCGGTACTCAACCGAGGTCAAGAAGGGCGACACGGTCCGTGTGCGGATGCCGGCCGTGGCGGAGCCGCTGGCCCTGGCTGTGTATAAGGAAGTCCTTCGCGCCGGTGGGCATCCGGTAGTGCGCTTGGTGCCCGAGGAGTGCCAGGAACTGATGGCACGACACGGTAGCCCGGCCCAGCTTAATTATCTCTCCCCGTTCGATCTGGAGGAAATGAAAACCGTCAACGTCGACATAAGCGCCTGGGCGCACCGCAACACCCGGGCCATGAGCAACGCCGATCCGAAAAAGCAGGCCACGATGAACAAGGCCCGGCGTCCCCTCCTCCAGACGGCGCTGGAACGGATCGCAAAGAAGGGCAAGGCCAGGCTCCGCTGGGTGGGAACGCAATACCCTTGCCAGGCATCGGCGCAGGACGCCGAGATGTCGCTGGCCGAGTATGCGGATTTCGTCTTCAAAGCCGGAATGTTGCACTTGCCCAATCCGATCGCAGCCTGGAAGAAGGTTCACACGACCCAGCAGCGAGTGGTCGATTTCTTGAACAAGGCCAGTGAGGTGCGATATTTCGTGCCCGGCGGTACGGACATCCGCTTCGGCGTCAAGAACCGACGCTGGATAAACTGCGATGGGAAGTACAACTTCCCTGACGGCGAGGTCTTTACCGGACCCGTCGAATCCGCGACCGAAGGTGAGGTTCGCTTTAGCTACCCTGCAGTCTATCAGGGTCGGGAAGTCACCGACGTCCGGCTGCGATTCAAGGCCGGCAAGGTCGTGGACGCCAGCGCTTCAAAAGGCAAGGACTTTCTGTTCCAAATGATGGACCAGGACAAGGGGGCGCGAATTCTCGGCGAGCTGGCCATCGGCACCAACTACGCGATCAAGAAGTTCACGCGTAACACGCTTTTCGACGAGAAGATCGGCGGGACCGTGCACATGGCTTTGGGGGCTTCGCTACCCGAGTCCCGAGCTAAGAACGAAAGTGCGCTACACTGGGACATGGTGTGTGATCTGCGCCGCGGCGGGCGCATCGAGGTGGATGGCAAGGTCATCTCCAAAAATGGGCAATTCCTGAGGTCCACGTGGCCTCAGCCGCCAAGAAAAGGCGCTTGATCCCCCCTATGGACAGTACGGGCCGGGCGCGACACACTATTGAACGTATGACCGTGCGTGGTCTTGTATGATGGCCGAGCCGCAGGTTTGAAGGTTGCGCGGTGATGTGACCGCCCAGGTGGTTGTGAACTACGCCGGATCATGGAGTGGCCAGAGAGTTAGGAGCAAGTCATGTGCACCCTTTGTTCGATGCGCGCGGTGGCAGCGGCTGCTGCCGTCATCCCGTTGGCACTCAGTCAGGTTGCTGCTATGGGAAACGATACTAAGGTACGCCCGGCTCATTGCGCAGGAAGCTGGTATCCCGGCAATCCCACGACACTGGCCAAGCAGGTCGACGATCTGCTCGCCAGGGCGTCGCCGCCGAGTATTTCCGGTAAGCCGATCGCCATAATCTCGCCGCACGCAGGTTATCGATACAGCGCACCGGTTGCAGCAGCCGGCTATCGCTGTTTGCAGGGTCACACCTATAAGCGTGTCATCGTGCTGGCGTTTAGCCACCGCAACGCAGCCCGCTATCACGGTGTGGACGTGCCCAGTGACCTGACGGCCTACAAGACTCCGCTTGGAGAGGTACCGATCGATAGGAAGGCTTGTGATCGGCTCTTGAAAGATGCCCTGTTCACATCGAACCCTGGAATCGACCAAGGCGAGCACTCGCTCGAGCTGCAACTGCCTTTCTTGCAGCGAGTAGTAAAAGACTTCCAGTTGATTCCATTGCTCGTCGGGCGGATGTCAACGGAGGATTATGTACAGGCGGCCAAGTCGATCTCGCCTTTGCTTGACCATGATACGTTGCTGGTCGCCAGCACTGATTTCACCCACTTCGGCCCGCAATTCGGCTATACGCCGTTTTCGGATGAGCTGCCGAAGAAGCTCCGGGAACTTGGCGACCAGGCTGCCGCTCCGTTGCTGAAATGTGACTATGACGGCTTTGTGGATCATCTAGCCCAAACAGGGGACACGATCTGCGGTCGCGGTCTGGTCACGCTGCTCTTGCGTATCCTTTCAATGCGAGCTGGGGCGACGGGCGTGCGGGCGGCGTTTGACACCTCCGGCCGGATGACCAACGATTGGAACAATAGCGTGACCTATCAGTCGATTGTGTTTACACCGCCGCAGGGAACGATGGACATGCCGCAGCGCAACCGGTTGCTGACACTTGCGCGGGAGACCGTGACGGCCTACATGAACGGCAAGAAGCTGCCGGAGATCGATTCCGGCACACTTTCGCCAATGCTGCGGGCGGACGGAGCATGCTTCGTCACCCTGCAGAATCACGGGCGCCTGCGGGGCTGCATCGGAAACATGCGCGCCGACAAGCCGCTCTACGAGGCGGTCATTGGCAACGCCGTGTCGGCCTGTCGGGATCACCGTTTCGTTGACAATCCCGTGACGGCCGCGGAGCTGGACCAGCTCGACGTCGAGATCAGTTACTTGACGCCGATGAAGCGGATCCAGAGTACCGATGAGATCATCGTAGGGCGGCATGGGCTGCTGATTACCCTGGGCCCACGACAAGGCGTGCTGCTTCCGCAGGTCGCTTACGAGCGCGGCTGGACCCGAGAAGAGTTCCTTGCCCAAACCTGCCGCAAGGCCGGTCTGCCCCTCGACGCCTGGAAACGACCCGAAGCCGAGATATACTCATTTGAGGCTGAGGTGTTCGGCGAACAGGAGTAGACGGTGGGGGTACCAGGGCCTTCAGGACGCATCCGCCCTGGAGTGGATCCACGCGGTTATAGCCTGCGGCTCACCTCGCTAGTGCTGTATTTCATAAATTGTGCGACGATGACCCCACCCCGAGCCGCGGGCTTTAGCCCGCGCGGACGTATGCGCAGGCTGAAGCCTGCGGCTCAGATAGTCGCGAGACTTATGAAAGACGGTACTAGACTGTAGGATGGCCCGGAGGGTTCAACATGCCCAGACAGAATAGTCGGCGACAGTTTCTTGCGCAGGTCGGTGCGGTCGGTGCGGGCACTATGCTTCCGACTTCCCGCCTGGTCGCGGCGTTTGGTGAGGCGACCAGGCCGAAGTCGCGTGTGGTTGTTGCCCGCGACGAAGCCCTGGCGCACGGCCGATTGAACGAGCACCGCGACCTGCTGAGCAAGCTGCTCGACGCAGCCATGCAGCGGCTGACCAATGCACCCGATGCCGCCGCCGCCTGGCGACGGGTGTTCGATCCCGGCGATCGCGTCGGCATAAAGGTCAATACGCTCGGTCTCTCGACGCAACCGGCGGTTGTGGACGCGATCGTCAACGGCCTGAAGCAGGCGGGCGTACCGGACGAGAAGATCATCATCTGGGACCGGTTCGACGTGGAACTGGCTCGGGCGGGCTACAAGCTCAATAAATCCAGCCAGGGAGTGCAGTGCCGTGGCACTGACGCCGAACAGGTCGGCAGTGGCTACGAGCGCCAGATCGAAAGCAGCGGTCGGATCGGGTCGTGTTTCTCGCGCATTGCCACCCATCAGATCGATGTCCTGATATCAGTACCGGTGCTCAAGGACCACAACTTGGCCGGTGCCTCTTTGGGGATGAAGAACTTCTACGGTGCCATTCACAACCCCAACAAATATCACGATCACAACTGCGATCCCTATATCGTGGACGTCGTGTCGCACCGCTACATTCGCGATAAATGGCGGCTGACCGTCTGTGACGGTACGCGCGCTCAGTACAATGCCGGGCCGGGGCGCCATCCGGGCTTCGCCTGGTCCATTGGCGGGCTCGTCGTCGGCACGGATTACGTCGCCGCCGACGCCGTTGCCGCCGATTTGCTTGATGCCCAGCGGAAGGTGAAAGGGCTCAAAGCGCTGGCAGATGATGGGCGACCGGCCAAGCACATTTCCACCGCAGCCGCACGCGGGCTCGGCGAAGCGGATCTGGGCAAGATCGATCGAATCGAGGTGTAAGATGGATGACCTCAGCAATTTGTTCTGCCAACCGACGCGCCGTGATCTTATGCGATGGGGAGTTGCGTGCGGAGCTGCCGGGGCGCTGTGTCATATCAATATCGAGGGTGCGGTCGCTCAGGATGTGGCAGGCGGTTTGGAATTGGCCGGCCCGAGGCTCAAGGGCGTGGTCCGGCACCCGGCCATGTTCTGGGAAAAGCTCGACGAGAACAGGGTCAAGTGCGTTCTATGTCCGCGGGAGTGTCAAGTCGCCGATGTGGAGCGAGGCTACTGCGGTGTGCGCGAGAATCAGGGCGGTGAGTATCAGACACTTGTATACGGGGCGCTTTGCTCGGCCAATGTCGACCCAATCGAAAAGAAACCACTGTTCCACTACCAGCCGGGGACTACGGCGTTTTCCATAGCCACAGCCGGCTGCAACATTGAGTGCAAGTTCTGCCAGAACTGGCAGATCAGTCAGTTCCGCCCGGAGCAGGTTGAAAGTGTCCCCATTGATCCCGATAGACTGATAGCTGCCTGCAAGGCCCGGCAATCTCCCACTATTGCCTATACCTATTCCGAGCCGGTGATCTTCTATGAATACATGCACGATACCGCGGCACTGGCGAGAGAGCACGGCATCGGCAGCGTGATGATCTCCAACGGCTACATCCAAGAAGAGCCATTGCGCCGGCTATGCCGACACCTCACCGGCGTCAAGATTGATTTTAAGGCATTCACTGAGAAGTTCTACGCCGAATCGTGTGCCGGCGAACTCAAGCCGGTTCTCAAGGTCCTCGATGTAGTCAAAGACATCGGCATTTGGCTGGAGCTGGTAGTTCTTATAGTTCCCACGCTGAACGACTCACCTGACGAGATCAGACGGATGGGTGAATGGGTAATTGAGCATCTTGGGCCCGATGTGCCCATGCACTTCACCCGTTTCCATCCCACGTACCGGATTACCAACATGCCGCGGACGCCCGTCTCGACGCTCGAACGATGTCGCCGGATTGCCCTCGATGCCGGCGTACACTATGTCTATGCCGGAAATGTACCCATGCATCCCGGCGAGAACACCTACTGCCACAACTGTCAACACGAGTTGATCCGACGTCTGGGTTTCCGGGTCAGGTTCAACCGCATCACCGATGGGAAGTGCCCGAACTGTGGCACCAACATCCCAGGCGTCTGGTCACAGGAACAAGCCCTGGCTTTCAAACCACGCACGTAGCTTCGTAGGACAGGTCATCGACCTGCCCGTCGCTATGTGGACGCGGGACTGTGAGAGGGGCACGTCGACGCCCCTACGGCGCGGTATGTTCCACCGGAAACGGACCGAAGCGAAGTTCGCCTTGCCAGGTTTTGAATAAGTCGACTGTCCGTCGGGCCACGTCCCGGCTACCCCTAAGGATGACATACACTTCGTTTGCGGTAAACGGCTGGACCTCGACTTCGACGTCTCTCTCTCCCACTTCGCCGAGGCTCCAGGTCAAATCCGGTCGCACGGGTCCTGCGGATTCTCTGGGCTGGCTCCAGATCGAGACGAAGGCCTCCGTAGGAAGCTCCAGCCCACCGGCCTGTATGACAAGGTCAAACGCCACCGGCACCAGGGCCGGCTCGGAGAAACTGACCCGGACATACAGGATTCCATGATCTTGATGGGTCTCCACATACGCAGGGTACACATCACCCGGGGATGCCGGCGGGCCGGCTGTCGGCTTTCCCAGAATGCAGAAATCACCCATGCACACACGCATCGCTTCTCGAAGCCGGTTCTCCATATCGGGATCGACGACCCAGGATACGGGATCGGTGGCATACAACGGGAGAATCTCTATGGTTGCGGCCAAGTTGATCTCACCCAACCAACAAGGGTCTTCTGTATCCGAATAGGTCCCGCAGGAATCCTCGAATACGTGTTGCTCAGCATACTCGACGGACGCCATTCCGACCGGAAAAGCATTTTCACCAGGAACGGTCATAGTTGTGGGGAGGGCGGAGCCATACCAGAACCAATCAGGACTGCGATTCCGCCAATCCTCACCCGAGGCCGTGAACACTTCCTGCCCAGCCGCACGGACGCGAATTGGCTCGTGCCAGAAACAATACCCACTCATCTCCGAACGCAAGGAATGATAGTCAAGTCTCAATGGGAGAGGATCGCCTTGTCGGACTACCGGGCGGACGGTAAATGATGGCCGGGCCAAGCTCGAAAAGAGCTGGTCGCGCTGCTGCCCAGAGAGCAAACGACGATCGTTCAGCCGCGCGAGAATCCGTACGTAGGCTGGGGTATGTTTGGCTGCAGTTCCCTGATCAAACCTTGTGAGCGCAAGCTCGGCAATGCGGTTACACTCACCTCGGGACAGCGATCCCGTGTGAATACGCCGCTCCAGTTCTGCAATCGCGTCGAGTTGATCCGCTTGAGCATCACGCAAGACCAACCTTGTCGGGTAGTACCGATACCACTTAGTATAGACCACAGCATCAACGACGGCCTGCACGGAGTCTTTGGTTGACCACCAAAGAGTGGGGGCAACCAGGAGCCCCGCGATCACAAACCCCCACCGGGATTTTCGCAGACCGTGCACAATGGTGTCCGGGCTAAGCTCAGTTCCGCATTCCGGGCAACGCTCCGCATCCAGCCTGCCGGTTAGCTGGTATGTACACGTCCTGCAGCGCGGCTCCTCCCCGACGTATCGGCCCCGCACGCCCCGACGAAACAGCAAGAGCCCGACCAACACACACACAAAGACGTGTACCAAGATTACAAGACATGCTGTCGCAAGCCGCCACATGGGATATCCACGGCCCAGCGTGGCCAATCATAGGTCAGGTCTTCGACACCTGCCTTCACCATTAGCACTGTACGACCGGGCGCCACCGAGTCAAGGGTTGAATTCGGCGCTGTGCAAGGCCACGCGAGTAGATCTCAGGTTCCTTAACGCAACCTACCGGACTCGGGCCATCGCACACGATTGGGCATGAACACAGATTGTCGCACCTCGGCCCCGGTGCGGCTGAAGGACAGGTATCCCAGTTCGTCGCAGATCAGCAGGTCGGCCTTGTCCAACTGGGCCAAGAACCGATCGAGCTGATAGAGCAGATCCCGTTTTCGTATACCGCACGTCAGGGACGGCGAGCGTCCTGTCGCTAAGCGATTCCGCGCGGGCTGAAGCCCGCGGCTCGGCATACGATTTCGAGAATCGCTCTAGTGCTTCCGGGCCTCTTCCAATCGAGTCACCAGATTGGCGGTGGTCGACCTCCCGCAGAAGCAACGCCCCACAGTCGGAAGTCAGCCGCCCGCCGCAGAAATTGGCTACGATTTCTTGCCGCTTAAGACTGGAAAAGCTGAGCTTAGTTGAGATACACTCTGTCACGTTCAGGCCTCTTTGCCTTGGATGATGGATTCGTCGAAAGCCCTATCATGCAAGACCGGGAGGCCATTCCCGTGCCAAAAGCACCAAAAACCGATGCAATATCCGGGCTAGGTAAAAACGAAGCCTGCCGTAGCACAGTTACGGCTACGATGCCGAACGCGGGTGCAACCCGCACCAAATGGCGAGCTTTGAAGGACACGGTCCGAATTTTCATGGTGAAGCGGGCTGGGGCGTTCAGGGTGTGTCCGGTCGCGGCAGGGTCACCCGAAAACACGAGCCCTTCCCGACCTCGGAAGTAACGGAAATCGTACCGCCGATCATGTTCACAAGGCCGTGCGTGATCGCCAGCCCGAGTCCCGTGGCCCCACCCGTCCCGGCTGCCAGTGGACCCTTGGTAGTCCAGAAGGGCTCAAAGATGCGCGATTTAGCGGTCTCGTCAAGGCCGCAACCGGTGTCCCCGATAAGGATGATCACCGACCGGCTGTCGACAGAAATGTCGATCCACAGGGACCCGCCGTCGGGCATGGCCTCTATCGCGTTCTGAGTGATGTTTCGAAGAATCGTCATCACTTGCACCCGTGCGACGGGTACTGCGGGCAGCTCGGGCATATTGACTGTAAACTCAATGTTGCGACCTTCTATGGTCTCTTCGATCTCATCTGCAAGTTTGTTGACGACTTCCGCCAGACCGCTCAGGTCATCGGCCCGGCGATCGCCCTCGGCAAACGCCAGAAGACCGTTTACCAGCGTGGTGGCGCGCTGGAGTGCTCTTCCCACCTGGTCAAGTACGCGGCCCTTGATCGCAGCGTTATCGCTGGCGTTGGCATAGTCGATACTCGTGACCATGCCGCCGAGAATGTTGTTGAAGTGATGGGCAATGGCACCGGCCATCTCCCCGAGGGCCACCATCTTGCGACTTTCACTCAGATCGCACTGTAGCGAGATGCGATGGGTAATATCCCGAATACAGACTGAGGCACCGGTCCGTACGCCCGATTCGGACACCACCGGAGCGATTGTACCGGCAAGCTCACGCCGCTCGCCCTGGGCATCCCGATGTTGGAATTCGAACTGGATCGTCTCACCGGTTTCGATCGCGCGGCGCAGCGTCCGTTCAGCCATCTCCCGGCGCTCCTGCGGGAGAATCTGGGTGACGGGTGTTCTGATCATTCGTTCCGCAGCCGCCCCGAACGTACGAGCGGCGGCGGCATTCCAAACGCGGATGTTCAGGTCGAGATCGGTCGCAATCAGCGCCACACCGAGGTGCTCGCAGAGCTGACGGTAGTAGGCGTCGGTGTCTATCGGGGGCATATCTGTCGCCGGTGTGGCCTTCATGACGGCCGACGTTTCACGCCGCGCGTCTGGTAGGGCCGCGGCGTCACACAAAGCAATGTTTCGTATCGCTTCCCCGAACGCTCAAAAGTGAGGAAGCGGCTGCCGATTAGATATCGGTTGTCCGACTGATCGCCCAACCCGACAACGAGAAACTCGCCCATGTTCAATGTCAGCGGGACGCTCAGATCGGAGAACACGTACTGGTCATAGGCCGGCACCTGCCGGATGATGTCATTCCGCTTCTCCCAGGTCATCACGCCATGGTCCTGTCGTATCTCGAAGCTGATCCTAAGATCAGTACAGCCTCCGAGCTGGGGGTGAAACGCGTAGTCGATGTCGAAAAGCTTGTCGCCCTCAGGGAACGTTTTGCCCACCAGGCGCCCGTCGCGGCCATAGCTGAAGATCGACTCCGCTTCGTCGATTGACGCCAGCTTGATTCTCAGCGGTAAACCTCGCTGGGCCACCAGCTTATCCCGGCGGACCTGGGCATCGGTCGCCTCGAGAATCGCCCGAATCGCCGGCCAGGCATCTGGTGAGCCGGCGCCGACCCGCAATCCATTGCGCCCCAGCCGCATTGCCAGCTCGGAATCGACGCGCAGCTCGTCGACATGATTCCAAATCTTCCGTGAATGCCGTACGCCGTCGATCGGCAGATCAATCTGTGCCACGTCGAACACCAGCTCGATCACCCGAACCCGGCCCGAAGTAGCAGGTCCTTTCCGCAGTATTGATGAGGCCGTATCGGCGCCTGTCAGTGCGTCGACATCCTCGTGGGTTGTGTGGCCGGGGTCGCTAAGTCCCAGCCGGGGAAACAGACTGCCGCACCCCCCCAGTAGCGATCCGACGACGAGTAAGATAAGTAGCTGGCCCCACACAGTGTGATGTCTCGTTAGTTGTGCCACGATCTCAGTATAGGCAGTCGGTAGGTTCAGGGTCAAGATCAGCAGACCCCGGCACGGCGCCATGCCGCCCAGTCAGGAGTCGAACAGGGACTGCTGGGCAGGGCTCTCATGGGCTACGCGCTCGCGGACGTCGGTGATCTCTTCGATAAACTCGTCGACCGTACCGTATTTGCGATAGACGCTCATGAAGCGAACGTAGGCAACCGGGTGTAGCTGTCGCAACTGCCGGCTGACGTAGTATCCGATCTGCTCCGTGGTGACCTCGCGATCGTGGTTGTTGAACAGGTCCTCCTCGACGCGATCGACCAGTTGTTGCAGGTCGTTTTCAGTGATGTCCAACTTGGTGCAGGCCCGCTCAACACCACTGAGGATTTTGTCGCGGTTGTAGGGGACGCGCTGGGCGCTCGCCTTGATGACCGTCAGGCGCAGCTCCTCCTCGACCCGCTCCTTGGTTGTGAAGCGCCGGCCGCAGGACTGGCAGACCCTGCGGCGGCGGATGGCCATTCCGCCCTCGGTGAGGCGCGAATCGATGACTTTGTTATTGTTTGCCTTGCAGGCCGGACAGAGCATTTCGGCGTACCCGCGCTTTCAGACCGAACACCGCTACTTGAACGTCGCGCCGGCTATGCCGACCATCGCGTCGACATCTGGGCCAAAACAAAGCCTAACACCCCTAGATGTTGGGTGTCAAATCGCCTACCTTAGCACGGTAGACTCGCGGGTCGAGCGGCCCGGGCGAAGCTCGGCCGCCCCAAAGGCTGCGATTCAGCCGGCCGGGGCCGTAATTGCCCCCGGGCGTGCTGGACGGCTGCTTATAAGAACGACGGATCATGGCCAGATTGCTGGACAAAACGCT
>Ga0114930_10002705_pt1 | contig 15874 bp, 16 predicted proteins | sample AnhtaG_FD_87300 | JGI IMG/M metagenome (GOLD analysis project Ga0114930, IMG submission 87300) | Deep subsurface microbial communities from Anholt, Denmark to uncover new lineages of life (NeLLi) - Anholt_01485 metaG | ecosystem: Environmental > Aquatic > Marine > Oceanic > Sediment | place... | reverse complement strand
CAAGGAGACACGAGGATAGGAAGGCCAACCTCGGTGAGTTAACAGATGCTTCAAAGGCTGTACCGCCGTTGTCATAATTAAGTAAATTAAAATGCCTGTCGAGAACGAGACTAACCATACCCGATAAAGGTAATTCTCTGTAACTACGGCTTCGTATTTGGGGCCAGAGTTGATAAATGTACTATCGGAACAAGGAGCGGCAGTCGCTCTGATTATAGCACAGTATCCTTAGTTTAAGAAGATTATTTGCCCCTCTGTAGTCCAACTCATGCCCTGTTTCTTAAATCTCTTCCCGATGACTACATCGCTGTTTTTCTCGATTGCTCCAGACCCACAAACCAGCGTCCTCTTCCGTATAGGATGTTGAAAAGGTATCTATAACACCAACGCCTCTTAATGTCTTAGCCCATTCCTTCGCCTCTTTTGCTGATACCCGTATTTTAAACCTCCGTTTACTTTTTCGTTAGTAAACCCCTACCCCACCCGCGCGTAGTTGTCAAGCTTCTCCCTGCTTTATTGCATTAAGGCCCATCTCAAGAGCCTGTAAATTCAGCTCAACACTTTTTGTAGGTAAGGTCCCCCTTATTTCATCCTCGATATCCTGTCTACTTAAGGGGAGCTGCTCGGTGCCGACCAAAGCTCCCAGCATAACAATATTAGTTACGATTACAGCTCCAAGCTTCAAGGCTATATCGGTAGCATCTATAAACCAAGCCATTTCAGAAAGCGCTTCGATGACCTCCCTAAGTTCTCTTAAGTCAGGATATTTATCTCGCCCAAGGAGAACTCCCGCAGGGAAGATAGTTCTAAGATTACTTAGGGTTAAGACCTTCGGGTTGCCATATTTATTCAGCATTCTAAGGGTTTCCAAAGGCTCAAGGCCCAGGATGAAATGTGCATGGCCCTCAGGTATCATAGGTCCATAGCGTCTTTTCTTGGAGATTCTGATGTTACTGGTTACTGCGCCGGCCCGTTGTGAAACCCCGATGTCATCCGCCATGGTTACAAAATAGTCTTTCTTGAGCAACACTGTACCTATCATCCGTGACATCAAGAGGTTACCTTGCCCCCCAACCCCTGCAATAACTAGGCTTAGCGGCTCTCTAGTAATAGTCATTATGCAACTTCCTTCCTAATAATTGCCTTGGATGGACATATATCGACGCAAACTCCACAACCTACGCAGACCCCTTCCACCATTTGTGCTTTTCCTTTATCGTGGTCAAAAGTCAAACCGGGACAAGCGAAAGCTTCAGTGCAATAACTACACTTCTCCCCTTTACACTTATCTTCATTTACAGAAACTTTGTAAGGCTGTTTTCTTTCCTTGCGCATTCGTATCAGTTCACAAGTTCTGCGCAGAACCAATACCCTGACTCCATCTTCGTCTTTCAAGAATTCTAGAATCTTGCCAGTTGTACCTTTAATGTCAAAGGGGTCCATCACTGCTACCTTGCAGCCCAAAGCACGACTAAAATCAGCAATATCCACGATTGGGGTGGGGTCACCGACAGCATCGGAACCTGTTCCTGGGTGTGGTTGAAGGCCAGTCATCGCCGTAACAGCATTATCCATCACTATTACCATCATATTGGACTTATTATAGATGGCATTAATGAGGGCTGGCATGGAAGAGTGATAAAAAGTCGAGTCACCGCATACTGATACGACCGGCTGGTTGAATCCAAATGAGCCTAGCTGGCCAAAGCCGCAACCTAACCCCATGCCTGTACCCATACCATGCAATAACTTGCTTACATGGTAACCATAAGGCCATATATCTAGCGTATAACAGCCAACGTCCCCGCTCGCAAAACCATTCCGGCGGTCTTTCCTAAGAGCCTCCTTTAACGACCAAAAGCCCGCCCGTTCAGGGCATCCCGGGCACCAAATTGCACCGCGTGGAACAAGTATCTGATTACTTATATTTTGAACCCTTTGCGCATAATCAAAGTTCCTCGATACGTATTTTTTCTTGAAAATCTTGGAGAGTACTTTGAGCATTCTATCTGGCGTCACCTCCCCACAATGCTCAAGGTGTCCAGAACCCTGGCCGTATACTTTTATCTTTCCAGCTAACGCTTCAGAATCAGCAACTATCTCTTTGACATGAAGCTCCAGGAAGGGATCTGTTTCCTCCACAACAAGAACTTGCTTGGTATGTAGTAAGTATTTTTGGGCTAGTATCTTCGGAAATGGCCAGACCGTTGCCAGCTTTAGCACCCCTACAGAATCTTCCAATTTCAAGAGGTCTATCGCTTCACGAGAGCAATGGTAGCCACTCCCACAACATATTATTAATAGTTCGGGTCTGTCCGGCCCCTCATACCAGTTAAAGGGAGAGGACTCAAATACTTCTTGGATTTTATCCTGTCTCTCATGGGCTGACTTATGTAACTGTACTATGAAGGGGGTTTCAGGTGTTATGATCTGAGATGTGTCATAAGCAGCTTTCTTTTTAGGCCGAGGCAATTCTCCCAGTTTGACAATACCCGTGCAATGGGAGACGCGGGTGTAGCTTCTCAACACACAATAGACCTTGTAGGTCTCGGAAAGTTTGAAAGCCCACTTCATGAGGTCTTTGGCATCTTGGACATCACCTGGCACCAAAAGCGGAACATCAGCCGATTTAGCTATCCACCGCGTATCTTGCTCATCACTACTGGAATGCCCACCTGGGTCATCACAGACGACTACCACTATCCCGCCACCCTTATTGCCTGTTCCCGAGAGATTACAGTGCTGCAAGAAATCGCTCGCCACATTCATACCCGCGTTCTTCATCGTAGCCATTGACCGCAGGCCAGCGAAGGCAGCTGCAGCTGCACCTTCTACAGCTACCTTTTCATTAGTCGACCACTCTACATGAATACCCATCTCCTTCGCAACCCTAGCAAGGCTGTCAATAATCTCCGAAGAAGGGGTACCCGGATAACCCGCACAGAATTGCGCCCCGCCCTCCAAAGCACCTCTAGCAATCGCTTCATTCCCTAACATAAGCTGTGAAGAACCAGGGGCATCGTCTGAAAGCTTGACCATTTATTCCTCCTATCTAGTTGAGTTAGAAACTACTAAAGATAGTTACTATTGACCCATTAAAGTGCCAATCTTAGAATCGCCTGGGCTTGGACTATCAAGTGCGTCTGTGGCGCAAGCACGGGCCGAATAATATTCTTTATTTTGTTACAACTATCTGCGCTAGCCTCGTAGCTTTGAACCTTTCTTTATGTGTTCCTACATTCCCACCTACTACTTATCCAGACCCAGAATACGCGCGGCGTTTCCTCCCAGCCACTTCTCCTTCACAGAATCCTTGAGTGGTAAATCCTTCAATTCATCGACACAGCGCTTCAGTGGTAGCATATTATCAGTGGCAAACAATACCTGGTCCTGAAGTAAGGTATTGCCATACCTTACTAGTGTCTCCCAGCCAGAGCCCGCTGTGCCAATGTACTTCGGTGAAATAGCTCCAATTTCAATATAGACGTTATGGTGTTTCCAAGCCACTGCCACTAACTCGTTAACCCAGGGCCAGCCGCCGTGGTTAGCTACTATCGTAAGCTCGGGGAAGGTACAGGCTATTTCGTCAAGGTATACAGGGCGTCCGTAATCTATCGGGCGGTCGGCTGAGAAATTTATGGATGTGTGTATAGTCACCGTTATGCCCAATTCTTGACACTTGGAATAAACAGGATAGAGTCTTTTGTCATTAGCATAAAGGCGTTGTGCCCAGGGTTGCATGTTTACACCTTTAAAACCACGCTCTCTTACTTCCTGCTCAATCACCTTAACCATATCATCGTCTTCCGCAGGATTCAGACAGAGATAGCCAGCGATAAACTTATCCGGGTACTTTTGAACTAGATTGTAAACAGCATTATTTTGCCTCCGGTAGTCGCCAATATCCCACTCCCCTTGGAGGATGGCGTAGTCGGTACCGCCTTCCTCCATATCCCGGAGCATGTCTTCTACTGTTAGACGTGTCTGGGGCATAAGATCACCCTTACCGTAGGCTGACAGCGTGTAACCCCTCATGTAGCCTTCAGAGAAGGCTTTCTGAATTTCGTCCAGGCTCATAAAATGGGTATATGGGACCACCTTCCTAAAGTCTATTATCATTTTGCTTCTGCCAAATAATAAAAATTCTGGTCATAGTGTCCTCGTTTTCACCCGTCATAATCACCATTTGTCATCGCTTCTCCTTTAATTTTCGCCTCGAAATTCCATATTTGCAAGCTCCCTCTCACCTCTTATTGAATCATGGCTCCTAGTACAGCAATCTTTGATATTCCCACCCACAATCCTCAACCACGAGTCTTACAGAAACCCCTTACGTCATGGCAACAATTTACTTCGTTTATAGCTTACATAGAAACCGGCTCTCGTGAACTTCTACCGTCTCCTCTTTGGAAGAGCACCTATTAGCGCATCACACCGTCAGTAGAAACGCTAAAGTAGGCTTCCGTATCCCCCGTTCGTCCACCCCTCCTATGTACAGTATGCAAAATAACACTTCTATTACATACCCGTCATTCTTCTACCATGGCTAGCACTCTTATAGGGAAAGCGTCTCCTCCGACGTATTTGACCGGTGCGTAACAGATCTGACATCTCTTTCCGGTAACCTCATCTATCTGGCCACCCAACAGTTGAAGCATTGGGATATTGTGGGCGAGGAACCCTGTATGGCATGGCCAAGTGTCATCTCCTGTCTCCCTGACGTCGGGGTGATCTACACCGAGGTAATCTACCCCTAACACTTTAATTCCTCTATCAATTAACCACTTTGCTCCTTCGTGTTTTAAACCGGGGTTCTTATTAGCGAAGTACACGGCCTTATCCCAGTCAGTGAGTGGTCCGCAGAAATTTTTGTGCCAGCCCGTGTTTATCACGACGATGTCACCTTCCTCAATCCTGGGAGTCGCGTTTTCGAGGTCTTCCACAGTTATCTCCTCCAGCTCGCCCTTCGGGATACCGACCACGACTCCTACCCCCCATAAACGATCCAAAGGTATCTGGTCTACTGACCAAAGTTCCTCCTCCTTATCCTTACCACAATGTATAGGCGAATCTAAGTGAGTTCCAGTGTGAGAGAAGAAGACAATCAGGGTATCATAAAAAGGTCCCGAAGGTCTATTGTATTTTTTCTCAAAGTGAGTAGTGCCATAGCGGCTATAGGTTGCGAGCATAGGTGGGTTATAGAAATTCAAAGACATATTGTAGGTTGGCAGGTCCCTTCCAAAGGGCACAGACAGGTCATATAGTTTTCTATTCAATTTTTCCTCCAATTAACTTTATATAGCTGCATAAATAGGCCGCCCAAAATCTTCCTTGCTAGAGGCCAGTCAACGGCCATCAGTTGCCTCAGGCATCTTAACCTTCATCTCTTCAAAGCTATCACCTCCTTTCAGCTATTAACCTGGAGGTTCGGCAGCCGCGTTGCTCCCAGCTATGCGACCCGAAGAGAGACATTCGCCCAGATTACCCGACAGCAAGTAGATCTGGCTCCAGAACGAGCTCAGTTCACCGGCAGCATAGAGTCTGGGAATAGGTTCACCGAAGGCATCGATTATCTGCTTCCTGGCATTATGCTGTGGACCTCCCTGGGTATTGCTGATTATAGGCCACACTGAAGCAGCATAAAAGGGAGGAACCTCGATAGGCATCATTGTACCTGGAGGTCTTTGGAGTGGGTCTTTCCCCTTTTTAACAATGTTGTTCCACTGGGATACGGTGGCCTCTAGTGTCTTAGGGTCCATCCTAGCTTCATTGTCTTTAGTTTCACTTATTCTTAACGCCAGTTCTGAGATACTGGCTTCTTTAAGAAGCCATCCCTTGGCTATCTCTTGCAAATTATCTCGGCTCCAATTGTAGATGTAACTACCTATGGCTAAAGGTTGTGCGATTGGTTCATGTTTTCTTCCTACTTCATCGAAGATGAAGTAGGAAGAAATTCGAGGATAGCCGGGCATATCAGGGTCAAAGATCTCCATAGCCCTGTGTGCGGTATCCTGGGGCGCAGGTTGATATTCGTTCATATATCTGACGCCAAACTTATCCACTACTGTCCAGGGCATAGTTCGCTTCGGGTTGCACGACCCAGCAAACTGCCCTAAAGGCGATGGGGAATTCGTCAAACTTGGATCCATAAGAACCATGGCCATGCCACATATACCATAAGGCAGCACCTACCTTTTGGCTATAAGGATGCCATCGCCGGTATGGGTGAGCGGAGCTACTGAGTGATTGTTTCAATCAGTCAACAAGCTTCCTTTTTAACGCTATTCAGTCTCTTATATTTTCACCTCCTTCCTCAAAGCTATCGGTACAATAAACGTGGTAACCACAGGGCGAGCTGAGGAAAAGTTATCAGTAGCGCTATCATAAGTAGTGTAGGAACCAAGAAAGGGAGGGCACCGCGAGCAACCACCATTATATCGTGCTGGGGAACAACACTCCTAATGACAAACAGGTTGAGACCAAAAGGTGGCGTGACTAATCCAATCTCAGCTAGCACTACATAAACTACCCCAAACCAAATTAGGTCGAAGCCTAATCCGATTATAATAGGGGTAACAAAGGGGAGGGTTAATAGCATCATGGAAAAGGAATCGAAGAAACATCCCAGAATAAGGTACATTACACAGAGAACAGCCATTATGCCATATTTTCTGAAAGGCAATTGAAACATAAATTCCGCAATCGCCGCGGTAAGCCCTATATATTGAAAGACCTGACATAGCACTTTTGCCGAAACCACGATAACGGCAACCATAGCGGTTACCTTGATCGCTGTCAACATACTTTCCTTGAGGGCGATGAAGGTCATTCTTCGATATGCCAAGGCAAGAACGATGCTGGCAAAGGCACCCATGGCTGCAGCTTCAGTAGGGGTCATAATGCCCGCAAAAATCACCCCCAATACTATCACTATTATAGCCACAAATGGCCCTATTTCTATTACGGCGCGCAGTTTTTCCCTCCAGGTAGATTTAGGTGGTTCTGGTGCCAGCCTAGGATTGAGCTTTACCAGCACAATAATAGTAAGCATGAGTAATAATGCCAGTATTATCCCTGGTATCATGCCAGCGGCGAACAGCTGTGCTATTGAGACCTCCTGCCATACGCCATAGACCACTAGGATGATACTGGGGGGAATAAGAACGCTTAACGTCCCCCCTACAACTATTGTGCCTAGGGCCAATCCGGGGTCATAGCCCAACCGTTCCATTTCGGGAAAAGCAATCTTACCAAAAGTAGCCGCTGCGGCTACACTGGAGCCAGACATAGCCCCAAAGATAGCATTGGCACCTAAGACAGAACAGGCCAAGCCTCCGGGCAGACCACCCAGCCATTTATTAGCACCGACGAAAAGAGGGGTGATAACTCCGGTATATTGAAATATTGCTCCCATAAATATGAAAAGTGGCATGCAGGTAAGTGTAAATGAATTCATATAACTCCAGGAAGTAAAAGCGAACTGCCCTAGAGGCTGACCAACAAAAAGCAATAGTCCAAGGCTAGCCATTATCCCCATGGCTGCGAATATTTCCAGTCCTATAGCCAAAAGAAAAAGCAAGCCACCAACAAGGATGAGGGACATCAACTCCAAACTCATCTGCCTCTCTCCTCATCAACACTTCTGCCAGACCGCATCTTCACTATAGCTTTCGCAATCTCTACAGCTATCAGCAGGCACAGGACGGTATAACCAATGGCTATAGTCATTTGAGGTCCTTGCAAGGGAAAGCGATTCACTGTAGGCGATAACATATTAATTTTGAACGAAAATGCCATATAATTATAGCTTGACTGGGTTAGCACAATACTGAAGGCAAAGGCCAATACCAGAGTTATCAATCTTATCCAGCTTGATACCCTCTGGGGCAGCCTACTCACCAGGGCAGTGATACGGATGTGCCCCTTCTCCTTCCAGGTGTAGGCTGCCCCAAGGAATGACAGGGCAACTAACAAGTAGCCGGAAAACTCATCGGCTACCATGGGTGGTCGGCCTAACCCATACCTCATAAAGACCTCAACCAAAATGAGTACCATCATCACGGGTACCAACCACCCTGCGAAATAGCCACCTAGCCAAGCCATACTATCGCTAATGCGTCTTACTAGCTTCATCTAACTACTCATAAATCCAATCTCCTTATCTTGCTCCGCTTGCATACTCCTTGCACACATCCAGAATTGCTTCACCCTCAGGACCGGTCATCTCAAGCCAATCATCAAGGCAGGGTCGTGTAAGTTCTATTGCCCTGTCTATTTCAGCTTTCTCAGGTATTATGACATCCAAATACGTTCTAGCCAACATCGGGGCAGTAACTTCATATTGAATATATATCGCAAAGGCACTCTGCCTAGAGAAAGTCTGAGCTACCTCCAAAAGTATCTGTTGCAAATCGGCAGGTAAGGCATTGAACTTATCGGGATTGGCTGTTATGGTACAAGCGAGAGCTGGTTGGAGGTTCCAGATACTGATATAGTCGCAAACGTCCGCTAGCCCTATAAATGATCCATACGTAATGCTGCAAAGAGCGGCATCCACAGTGCCTCTTCTCAATGCCTCGGTCATTTCCACGTCTATAGTTAACGGTGCTGCACCTAGGTGATCCAGCGCATGTGTCGGTAGTAAGCCCGGAGATCTAGTTTTGAGCCCTGCAAAATCTTCTATAGTCCTGATTGGCTTGTTGGCCCATACAGCGTTTAGGGGGCACCCTCCCACTTCGGTCACGAAGACAAGCCCCGCGTTCGCGTATGACGTCGTCAACAAGTTACGCATTCGGGGATCATTCATTGCCTTCTCATATTCCAGCCCGCTACTCCAGTAAAATGGAATAGAACCATAAGTCCATTGAGGATAGGTTCCGCTGATTTCCTCAATCGGTGCAAAGCTCATATCAACACGTCCGTCCATGGTAGCGTACATTAGCTCGGCTTCAGGGACCAGATCTATAATCGTCTCAAATATCAGCCGTCCGTCCGTAGCTTTCTCTACCATGTCTTGAAACCAGTAGGTCGGATAAATTGCCAGGTTGGCTGGTGCTGACGCCGTGTACGAAGTGAGTAGCCAGGTGATTTGCTCCGCTGGCGCTGGAGTCGGGGCTGGTGCCGGTGCTGGAGCTGGAGCTGGGGCCGGAGCCGGTGCTGGAGCCGGAGCTGGGGCCGGAGCCGGTGCCGGCGCTGGGGCAGCACAGCCAAAAGCTAGCACCATTACCAATATAGAAGCAATTACAAAACATACCTTCTTCATTATATTATCTCCCTTTTTTGTTATTCTGGTGTCTTAACTCTATTCAGTCTCTTACATTTTCACCTCCTTCCTCAAAGCTTCAGCCATAACCTTATTAACATTCAGCAACATCTTTACCTTACCTTTACTCGTATAGCTCTCTACTTAGATAAATTATTGAACACTCAATACTTCCTATCTGCACAATACTCTTTCCGACGTGAATTGTTCCTTACTCTCAGTCTAAGTTAAGCATCCTGCGGGCATTATCTGCAAAAATCCTCTTCTTATCCTCCTTTGGGAGATCCAGGGACTCTATCACCTTAGGGTATTCTGCCAACCGAAATTCACCTGACCCTGGTTCCCACGGGCTGTCCGTAGCAAAAATGATATGATCAGCCCCAAACATCTCATAGGCACACCTGATGGCAGGTGCACTTCCGCCGACACCGGTGTCGTAATAAAAGCGCGAGAAATAATCAAACAACGGCTTCGTCAAAGGTTTGACCTGTCCCCCATAAATTTCCTTCTGGTCTTCCGGCTCATAGGTCTCAAGTGTACGCCCCAAGTAGAAGGGAATCATTCCTCCTCCAAGGTGGTGGCCCACTACTTTGAGAGTGGGATAGCGCTCCATAACCCCGGGGAACACCAAGCGGGACAGCATCAGTACAGTTTCAAAAGGCCATCCAAAATTGTGTACCAGGTCATATTCTGCTTCATAACTCCGGCCAGTTGTGTCTACTGTGTCATTGGGGTGAATATAAACAGGAATGTCCATCTCGAGGGCTGATGCCCAGAAGGGTTCGAACTCTCGTGAATCCAGAGGTTTTCCATTTATATTAGAGACGGTACTAATCGCCTTCAAGCCGAGGGTCTTAATGGCACGTTCCATCTCCTGCCGGCTATCTTGCTCAAACCCTGCCATAGGAATAGTTCCAGCAGTGATTAACCTTCCTTTTGAATCTTCCATAAGATTAGCCATACTGTCATTAAGCACCCTCCTGTAAGCCAGTTGGGCAGCTACATCACCCGGCAACAGATTACTGTCAAAGGGTATTGGGGTCACTACCTGCAGTGCAATGCCATTTCTATCAAGCTGTTCCACCCGCAGAGCTACATCAGTGAGCTAAGGCTTTCTTTGGGTCACAGCCAATACCCGATCAACGTTTTCCCTTGCCCATTTACCTCCTTTACTGATCAACCGGTCAAAATATCGGCCGTTCATCATATGAGCATGGGCATCAATAATCATTCCGTTACTCCTTTTGGTTTGTTTCACAAAGCGAAACAACGATATAAGTACCCCCTAAGCTTACGCTGAGCATTTTATCACCCCACCTTTTTATAAGGATTAAACTTGTCCCATATCGCTCAGCAGTTATTAAATAGGCTTATCTTTAGTCACAGGAAAGAACTCATAATCTAATCCTTGTGCAGATGCAGGAACGGCTACATAAAAGAGTATATGGGGCTCATTGGAAATACATTCCACACTCCATTTTGACCCTTTCTGAATATAAATCACATCTCCCTGTTCTGCTTCAAAGGTTTTTTTCTCAGGATTCCATCGGCTACTCTCACAAGTATATCTCCCTTTCCCACTTCGAACATAAAGGAATTCATGAACCCAGTAAGTATCTTCAGACGAATCTCCAGGGTTCAACTTCCAAAAGCCTGCCCTAAAACTTAAATCCTTGGCAGCCACAAACCGCTTCATCAAGCCTTTTCCAAATCCCGGATATTCAAAATCGTTCTCATCTAACGTATATTTCTCAAGCATTTTTCTCTCCTCTCACTAAGCTTTTACTTAGGCAAGAATTATGGTTTAGGTGGTAAATACTTAAGAGTCATGCCTCTTATCTCATTTAAAGAGCTATATCCCCTTTCAACCATATACTCTTCAATGCCATCTAAAATATGCTTCACCCATTTAGGTCCACGTATCATCACAGATGTCAGGAGTTGTATGCCTGTGGCTCCTGCCATTGTGTATTCTATGGCATCTTTTCCTTCCCAAACACCAGGTTCACCTAATACCGGAATCTGAACAGTTCGAACTAGATCAGTTACTAGCTTAAGCCCTGGATACTTAGAAAAGGCACCAAATACGCAACCCGTTCCACGTGGATGTCCAAATAATGGTTCACCAGTATCAACATCGATGGGCAAGCCTTTAGGATTAGCGGGGCCCAGTTTATGCACTGCATTAGCCCCTGCTTTTTCTGCTGCCTCTATACATTCAAAATCTGCCTCCCAAAACTTTACCCATATCGGAATCTTAATAGCATTCCTAACCGATTTTACGACAGCGTGAACTCGATCTGGTGTCTTTTCCCAATAGCAAGTACTAATTTTTGTATCTGGCTTATAATTTGGGCAGCCAAAGATTGCTAACTCTATTGCATCAGCTCCAGCTTTCTCAAATCCAGATGACATCTCAGCAAACTGTTCAGGGTCCTCCGATGTAATGTTTACAACCACAAGAGCATCATCCTTAATCACTTCTTTCGCTTTTTTAACTTCTTGAACCATAACCTTAAATCCCACATTAGGAATTCCCGAAGATTCAAGAAGAAGAGTCCGATTATTAACAACAAAATCCCTTGGGGGGGGGTTTCCACCCCATGGTTCCGGGGTAATAGTTTTTGTAACTACAGCAGCGAAACCAGACTCTGCATATTTTATTAATCCTCTTGCTACTCGACTACAGGGACCTGCTGCGAGAATAAGCGGATTCTTTAATTTTAAATCACCTACTGTAACACTCAAATCTGGTTTTGCTTTTATCATAATTCCCTCCTGAAATTATTCTCGTTTTTTGGTTGTCACTTCTACTGGTGTAAGGCTCGGATTCTCATCATCCCAAATTTTTATCGTAGTGGCATCTACCATGCAAGCACCTTGACAGTCGAGGCAAAATATACACATTTCCGGTTTCGCAAGAGTTACTTTATTATCCTTGATACTCAATATGTGCATCACACAAAGATCTACACAGTTTCTACAATTTATTCCCTTTGAACGCCTACATTTCTCAAAATCAAGCTCAAAATGAATCATGGCATTCTCCTTTCACTTAATAATTACATCTCAGCTTGGACTTTGCTAACGCACCCTTGGGGAAAGCTCTTTTACTATGTGCTAACTTCATATTTACGAGCAACTCCCCTATTCTTAAAACTATGCCGCTAGAATCTAGTACTGGCACGCCAAGCTTTTCTGCTAGCCTCATTGCAGACCCCGAGCCCAGTGCGGGCAGAATGGCTAAACAACCAGGAATTATTAGTTCCGCCCCCTCTTCAATCGCCCTCGCACTTAATTCAAGAAACTTGGCTTCTAGCTCCGCTGTACGTTGTCGGAATTCTAGAATGGGAATATTAACCGCCTTCATTGATACTACTCGACTAGCCATTCCGTATTTATTAATCAGTCTGCGCAGCGGGGGTATGAGGTTGTCGTCTAGCGTTACTATCCCAAATCGATCAGCTATTAGACAGCCTACATGAAGAATCGTCTCAACAGGTCCAACTACCGGAATATCAACTAAGGTTCTAGCAGCCTCAAGGCCGGCGTCAGTAAAACAGTGAATTATCGCGGCATCAAAACCATCCCTTTCTGCCTCTTGCACCCTTCTCATCACACCAGGCGCCAAAAAGGCTATCGACGATGCATCCGTTACCGACTCCAGACCTTCTACAGGTACAACCTTAATACTAGTACTTGGTGAACACAGTGCCTCGAGATTTCGTTGCCGCATTTCTATTTCCTCAGGCGCAAGGGACACTGGTGCAATTACCATTATTTTCACATCTAATACCTCCCTTTTAGAAGGCTACTTCTTAGACAGATTAATAAAATACAAAGTTGCTACCTGTCATCTAACTATTCCTACTTCGCCAGTAACCCTGGGACAAATTTCCCATAACCAGGTTTCCCTACAACTTTGCCATTTTCCATTACTACCGTACCTCTTACTATGGTATAAACAGGCATGCCCTTAACTTTATAGCCATCCCAACTTGTCCAGCCACACTTTGACAACACCTTCTCTGTCGTGATGACATCTTCCTTTTTAAGGTCTATTATCGTCAGGTCAGCATCGGAACCTACTTGAATAGCTCCCTTTTTGGGATATATCCCAAAATGCTTTGCAACGTTTTCAGATGTAAGCTTTACAAGGTTTTCAAGGGAAGTCTTGCCTTCATTTACTGCCGTTAGCATAATCGGCAAGAATTCTTGGCTACCCATCAGCCCAAGGGCAGAATTCCACATATCTTTCCAGCCGGGTTCTATTTCTTCTTTCGTATGAGGTGCATGCTCTATTGTGGCTATATCTATAGTGCCGTCATTCATAGCCTTCCATCCAGCTTCAATATCCCATGGCCCTGACATGTTGCAAAATGGTCCTTGCTTCTCTGACATCTCTCTGGTCAGAAAAAGAGGAGAGCACTCCATTTCCGCATGAACATCCCATCCCTTCGCTTTAGCGTCTCTTATAACATCGTAACCCTCGTCCATCATATAACCAATATGTAGAACAAGCAATTTTGCACCAGTGATGTGTGAGTACAGTGCACAATCATAGGCTCCTGTAACCATACCATATCCATACATGAAACCCCTGTCACGTGCTTCCTTAAATGCTTTGGGATCAGTATTTCCTTTGGAAATATAGTCTCTCTCTACCAAATATTTTACAAAGTCAGACTCATCTGGATGAACAGTTACTGGAATTCCTACTTTGGCACAAGTTTCAAATACCTCGTATAACTGACCGTGATCTGTAACAGATAATGCAGGAACATATGGATATTTCGCCCTAACATGCATGGTATTGAAGACCTTAATACCAATTGCACCCGCTTTTGCGAGTCCTGGTATCACTTCAGCCTTCGACTCTTTCCCAAAAGCGCCATAAAGAGCGTAATCAATTATGCATTTTGGTTCAGCAATCTTCTTCCACGATTCAAACGTTTCCTCGTCCCAAGGCTCTGGGTCTACATTTGGCATGGCAAACCCAGTGGTAATCCCACCAGCTGCATCACATCTGGTTCCAGTCGTAAAGTCCTCTTTCTGCGTTGGCCCAGGGTCTCTCCAATGATTATGAGTGTGTATTACGCCCGGAATTATCACCTTACCACTCACATCAAGAATCTTCTCTGCCTCTGGCAAACTTGCTGAATTGCCTATAGCAACTATCTTTTCCTCATCCACTGCTATATCTGCCTTAAACCTCCCATGTGAAGTGCAAATTTCGCCTCCCTTTATCAAAAAGTCAACTTTCATTATCATGCCTCCGTCTTTAATATTTTGTCTACTTAATTTCCGTTTTCAAAAACCTCGTATTATCCTTCCTTTGACCTCAACTCCTCTCTATTATAATTTAACTTTATTTAGGCTTGGTAAGAACCAAATCTGAGGGTCCTTTCCCCGATAACTTTAGCTGAGGTGCGTGCCTTTCTACAATTTCTTTAACAATGGATGCCATTTTAACTTTCTGCCGGATAAATTCTTGATGCCAGCTTTCGGTAACCCACGGCTTATAAATATCGGCCTCAGACGTTCCGGGTTCAAACTTAAAGTAACAGGGTGAGGCAACCCTTGCAATTTCGGGGGCTTCGTAGGCTCTAAACATTCCTCCAAAGGAATCGACAATGATTATATAAACATCCAGGGGTATATTAACTGCCTTTCGAATTGATGCTAGAATTGGGAGAGAAACGTCCGATGAAGGATTCATCGTATTGGCTCCCATCGATTCAATAACTCGAGCCCCAGCGGCACTGCAGTTCCCTCCGAAAACCGAGAATTTAAAAACTGTTTCCTTAGGTATAAAGCCATCTTCCCGCATTTGCTTTACAATGGAAAGTACCCCTTCATCATAGACTAGAAAGCCTCTGAAACCTGCTTCAATGTTTCTCATCACATCAGCCAGCCAATAGGAAATGCTGTCTGAGCCTCTCAACCTGAACCCCTGCATACAACCTTCGTGCGTAGATAGCTCTTTTGACCCTACGTCCCACCCCTTACGAGGGCCAATCGTCATCACGACTTCTATTTTTTCATCCCGTGCCATCTGAGCCATAGTTTTTAGTTCTTCGAAGGTACAATATGTTGACCCACCCACTGTCGCTATAGCTCTATGAATGGCTATATCCCTCTTCCTGGCTTCATCAATCAGGGCCTCCATGGTTGAGGGCCGTTCAACCCCAGCAATTTCGATTCTCCAGTGCGCGCCGTCGGGAAAAGTTTTCATTGAAGATGGAAGGTCCCACAGATCCCTTCCAGAAATTCCCATTCCCTCCATAAATTCTCTAATTTCCTTGAGTGTCTTGGCCATCTGTTACCTCCCTTCTACAATTTAGCATTAAGTAGATTCTGCCTTATCACTCTTGCTTAAGCAATTTCATCAGTTTTTCGGCTTCCCCTTCAATCATTTTGTAACAGTGCACTTGTTCAGGGAATTTGCCGGCTCTAACTTCTGCTACATAATCCTGGATAGCTTTCACTGAATCTTCAGCCATATTGGCATATCTTTTGACAAATTTAGGGTGAAAAGCCTCCCAGATACCTAGGACATCGCTGACAATAAGAAGCTGCCCGTCACAATAGGGACCGGCACCAATACCATAT
>Ga0114930_10002703_pt1 | contig 15879 bp, 5 predicted proteins | sample AnhtaG_FD_87300 | JGI IMG/M metagenome (GOLD analysis project Ga0114930, IMG submission 87300) | Deep subsurface microbial communities from Anholt, Denmark to uncover new lineages of life (NeLLi) - Anholt_01485 metaG | ecosystem: Environmental > Aquatic > Marine > Oceanic > Sediment | place... | reverse complement strand
CGCCGGCATGGACTTCCGCTGCCACTGCCCCACGGGAACGCCCTCGGCGGCGGGCGCCTTCTGCACCTTCTCTCGGAACGTTCGCGGTGAGACGTCGAGCCCGAGTTCGTCCGGGCGGAATCCCACGACGTAGTTGTAGAACACGTGGTCACAGTGGTCCGGCACGGAGGGCGTCTCGATGCCCACGATCGGGCTCAGGTGCTCTGTGAGGAAGTGGCAGTTCCGCACGCGGAGCGCGTTGTTCTCGTCGAGCCGCTTGGGCTGGCTGCGGACGAAGGCCTGACTGAGCATGTCGCCACGATACATCGAGCCGAGGCCGTGCGCGTTGCATTTCTGCTCCTCTCGTTCTCTTCCCGGCACGACCAACTCGCCGAAGTACTGCAGAGCCGAAGCGCGCTCATGTACCATGTCGTCGTCCGTCGTGAACAGACCGCCCTGACAGCCGCTGCTGAGCGTCTTCGATGCCTGGGTGCTGTAGCCGGCGGCGTCGCTCGTCGGCCCGCAATTCCGGCGACACCATACCAAACATCCATCACGGCTGCGTCTGGCAGTTACCCACTGCCACCCAGGCAGATGACGGAGCCGTCCTTGAGGGACAGGAAGAGCCTCCCCTGGGCCGCGACCATGCCGTCGAATACCGGTGAGGAGGGAAGCTGCGTCTCGGCCAGCCTGGTCCCCTCGCTCTTGCTCACGGCCCACAGCGATCCGCCGCTCTTGCCATCGAAGGCGTCCACGGCATCCTGGAGGAATGGCTCCAGACGGAAGGTGTCGGTCCTCGCTGTCGTCAGGTACTGCTCGGCTCTCTGCTCATCGAACTTCGCCGATCCGGCTATGAGGACCCTCTCATCGGTCAGGAGCATGGCCTGCACGTGGATGGGCACGTCATTTCGCCACGTGAACTCGTACTTCGTCATTTTCCTGATCGTGTCGGCCAGCGGGTTGCGGCGGCTTGTCAGGTTCATCGCCTCGGGGTCCTGCGGGATGCCGTTGCGCCAGACATACTGAACCTTCGGCTGCTGCCCAGCCCCGGCCGCCTGCGCCCCCCTGCGCTGCGCCCGGCTGGCGATGGCCACCACGTCCACGAACTCAGGACTCTTCTTCACCCGGAAGGCGCCCTGCTCATCTGCGCCGAGGGAAGCCTCCCGGTATCCATAGACAAACTCGTGGTCAAAGACGAGGATCCTTCCGGCGGGATAGAGGGTTCTCCCATAGCCGTGTCCTCGGGCGCCCGAGTAGAAGTGGGAGCCGTAGATCCAGTATGTCCGCTCCCACCACGAGTCCTCCAGGAAGCCCATGGAGCCGAACAGATGGGGCACGTACTCCCGGTCCTGTATGACGAACTCCCGGTTCATCGGCACGGCGCGCATGTAGAGGTTCTTGCCATCGCACGAGAGGACGTCCGGAAGCAGCCCCGGTAGCTCGCGGTCGGGCAGCACTTCCGCGTCAAAGGGCGTGTAGAGGCTCACACGCTCTCCGGTCTGGGGGTCACGGCTGTAGTAGTGCTTCGCCAGGAGCGGGTTGCCTGTCTCCAGGTCGAGCTTGTAGAGATACATCCCGCCGTCCAGGTACGAGGACCGGCCCGCTGCGAAGTAAACGCTGCCGTTCTCGATGAGCACACTGCCATGGACCGGCCACACGGACGCGACCTGGTCGTTCTCGACGAGCCGACGGTCTTGGGGGGCTGCCAGGAAGCGCCACACAAGCTCACCGTCGGAGGCCCGCAGGGCGTAGACCCATCCGTCCCGACAGCCGAACACGGCCAGCCCGTCGGCGACGGTCGGAGGGGAGTCCACGCGACCTCCGGCGACATAGCGCCACAACACCTCTCCCGTGGCCGCGTCGAGGCAGAAGACGGTATGCGTGTCTGGCTGCGGCACGTACGCCCTGCCGCCGGCAACAACCGGCTGAGCCAGCTTCCCGCCGAGCTTCCTGGTCCATAGTGGCTTCAGGGAAAGGGGAATCGTGGACCCGGTGTAGCCGCTGCGGCTGTTGTCGTGCCGGAAGGTGGGCCAGTCTTCGCCAGTCAGAGCTCCCGATCCGGCCCCCCTGATTCGTTGACCGTAGGCCGGTCCGCGCTGCAGACGGCTCGCGGCCTCAGCTTGCGCCGAGACCTGGGTTCCCGGACGCTTCGGGGCGAGGGCGTGGAACCCGTGCAGTCTGCTCTCAATGTAGCAGCCGCACTGGTCGGGCGGGGAGTATATGAGCCCGTTGCACGGCATGATGCCGTACTCGCAAATCCCGCGGACCCAGTGGTGGGGGGTGAGCTCGCCCGAATCGAGATCCACGAACTCGATTCCGGTCCGGCCCGCCAGGATGTACTTCTCGGTGGCCTTGTCCCGGTAGCAGCGGTGGTGGTGCATGGTGGGCCAGTTCTCCTCGTGGGAGAACGTCTTCTTCACCTCGCCGGTGTGCAGGTCGCGGCCCGTGTTATAGTCGCTGCTTGCCCTCCTGGGACTCTCCCCCACCCACACAAGGCCATTGGCAACGAACACGTCCGCCGATGCGCCCACGTTGTCGGCGCAGTCGCATCGCCACAGCTCGTTGCCATCTTCGAGGGAGAGAGCTATCAACTCATAGTTGGGTGCTCCCCTCGCCAGGCCCTTGAGGCTCGCCTTCCTGTCAGCACACAGCACCACGTCGTCATGGATGACGACGGTCGGGGTCGCGTAGCCGGGCCGCGGGTAGACGCTGGGCCTCGCATGCCGCCATATCTCGTTGCCGCTCCGCGAGTCCAGGCAGATGATCGCCTCGGTGTTCTGAAACACCAGATGACGGCCCTTCATTGCAAGTGTCAGCGGATGAACGCCTCTGGTGTCTTCGCTCTCCGTTGCCCAACGGATCCTGCCCGTATCAGCGTCAACCGCCAGGAGGCGCTTCCTGTCGGGCTCGAGGCGCTGCTGGGCCAACTGGCGCCTGTCGATCTGCTCGGGCGGCGAGGTGGTCGCGACGAGGTAGAGCGCCCCGTCCTCGGCGATGATCTCCTCCGTGCGCTCGGTGCCCTGATATCTCCTGATGGTCTCGCCCGTCGCCGCGTCGAGAGCGATGACTGGGCCGAATATGGTCTCGGTCACGTAGACGGCGTCCCTCGTGGCCACCAGCCTACGCCACAGATCGGCGGCCAGGGACTTGCGCCCTTTGACGAGGTAGGGCCGCCACTCCTCGAGGGGTCGCTTCCACAGGGTCGCGCCGTTGAAAGCGTCCCGTGCCACGAGGCGCCACCTGGAGGGGAGGAAGTACGGCATCGCCGTGTGCCCCTCGTCCATGATGTAGAAGATGCGTCCTCCCGCTGACACCATGACGTCCATCGAGGTGGTGAGCTCGTGGTCTCTGGAGTGCGTGGGCGAGCCGACCCACTGGATATGGTAGGGGAATCCCACGACATCATCCCGGGCCACCGCGTTCCCGTCCGGCCCATGCAGGAAGTGCGTCCACTCGTCGATCCCCTCGGGCCGGGGCTTGACGTTGCTCTCCCACGTGCCGCCAGTCTTCGTGTAGGCCACGCCCTCGGGCGCCAGCACGCGACGCACTTCCGTCATCGAGACTGAGCCGAGCCCCTCTGCAACAAGCAGATTGACCAGACTGTCAATGTACGGCAAGTGCTCGCCATCGAACGTGTCCACCGACACCGGGCCGTATAGCCCGAGGGACCGGACGTGCCCGCGGGCCTGCTCGACGTTGCGGCCGTCCGTGTCCAGCCCGTGCACCAGGTAGCTGTCGTTTGCCCTCAAGGCAGCCGCGAGCTTCCCATCGCCACAGCCAAGCACAACGACAAGCCCACCTTCGACGCCGCTCTCGCGCAGGATGCCTCGGGCAAGCTGTGGGGCATCGCGCGCGTCCGGCACGGCGGCATGCACGGTCAAGGCAAGTCCCAGAACAGTGACCGATAGGGATAGAGCGCTCGTCAAGCGGATGCTCATTGCAGCCCTCCTTCTCTCATTGACCGCTGGGCCCTCATCGACTTGCCCAGCACTGCACGTGGCCGCTGGCCAGCGACATGACGAGGCGTCCGTTCGAGGCCGCCAGGCCGTCCCAGACGGGAGGCGACTCCAAGCGATACGTCTTCAGCGCCTTTCCGTCGGCGGCGGAGAACACGACGAGCGACCCGCCGGCCCTCCCCTCCACGGCGCGGTAGATGTCCTCCTCCGGGAGCTCGTTCGGCATGCCCGCGATGAACAGCGCATCGCCCGACTTCAGCATCGCCTTGCCATTGATCGGCACGCCGCCGGCCCAATCAAGCGCAAAGGACGATTTCGACCTTCGGAGCGCCCCGACCGTCCTGGTTGCCGCCTTGGTCATCTGCCTGGCGCGGTTCGTCACGGCTGCGATCTTCTCCGCCCGCAGCGCGCCGGCCCGATCCTCGTCCCGAGTGAGGGCGAAGAGCATGAACCCGCGGGTCCGGGCATCGAACACCTCCGGCCCGCGGTTCGACGCGCTGATCCTCGTGCCGAAAACTCTCGGGCCGTCCACGACGAGCAGGTCCGCGTCGATGTAGTCGGCGATCCTCGTGTCGTAGATCAAACGTGGCGCGACGGTCCAGTAGCTGCGATGATGTCCCGCGCCGTCCAGGAAGCCGGAAACCGTCAGCAGATGGTCCTTCCCCTCCTGGGCGGGCCTCAGGTCCGGCGTGAACGCCATGTGCCGCAGATAGATCAGGTCACCGTCCGAGACCAGAATGTCGGACTTGTTCCCCTTGATCTGGTTCGCCCTCTGCTCGTCGAACAGCGACTCGCCGTCTTCGCCCCAGGGACCCGAGATGCGTGCGTGGTGCTTCCTCTCGCCGGAAAGGATGTCGAGCCCGTACAGGTAGAGCCCGCCGTCCAGGAAGCTCTGTCTGCCCGCCACGAAGTACACCGTGTCGTTGAGGACGAGCACGCTCCCGGACACCGGCCAGAGCGATTCGATCTGCCCGAAGGCGACGGTAACTCTGTCCTGCGGCGCCGCCCGGAATCTCCACGCCAGCTCTCCGCTGTCGGCCATGAGGCAGTAGACCCACCCGTCGGCCGAGCCGAACAGCACGCGTCCGCCTGCGTAGGTCGGCGGCGAGTCGATTCTGCCGCTGGCCGTGAACGCCCACACCTTCTTCCCATTCGCCATGTTCAGGCTGAAGAGCGTGTGCGCATCCCTGGCGGCAACGAGGAGTCTCCCGGCCGCCACCACGGGCGCCGTCGGGTTCGGGATGTCCGCCTCCCACATCGGGCCCATGTCCGTGGGTAGGTCCGTACGCGCGTTCCCCGACCTCGCCGCGTTCTGCCGGTACGTCGGCCACTCGTCAGACGAAGGGGGAGTGCCCGGTGGCAAAAGGCGGCCGTAGGCCCGGATGCCGTAGGCCGGGCCTTTCTCGAGCGGGTGCTCCTCGCGCGCGTCGTCGGCCCTTGCATGCAGCGCATAGAAGCCGTCCAGCATGGTCTCGTTGGCGCAGGAGCAGGCATGGGGCGACGCATACAGGAGCCCGTTGCACGGCATGATGCCCAGGCTGCACGTCCCGCGCACCCAGGGATGCGCGAGGGAGAAGTCGCCGCCGAGTTTGGAGAAATCGGCCCCGCCGGAGCGGGAGTTGATCATGTAGTTCACGGTGGCCTTGTTGCGGTAGCACCGGTCGTGCCCCATCGGCTTGTCCCGGGTCTCGCGCCGGCTCGCCACGACCTTGCCGGTGGCGACGTCAAAGGCGTCGGTGCTCGGGTAGAACCAGACCGCATTGCCAACGACGAATATGTCGGGAGAGGAGTGGTACGTGAGGGAGGTTGGCGTGCGCCACAGCTCCGAGCCGTCGCGTGTGGAGAAGGCGATCAGGTTCTGCGCGTCGCCCCGCAGGAGCGTCTCGTCAAGCAGCACCAGCGTTGGCGACGTGCCGCCTGTGGCGAGCTGCGACCTCATGGTGACGGGAGAGGCCGTCTTCCAGATGACGCGTCCGTCTCGCCGGTCCGCGTACACCAACTCCGAATCTGTTGCGTAGGCGAGCCGGTCGCCGCGAACGGCAAGTGTCGTCGCCTGGTATCCGGCCGCCTCGCTCCCGGACTTGCGCCACACCGTCTTGCCGGAGGATGCGTCGACGGCCGCAATGGCGACTTCCGGGCGCTCCTTCGGCGGGCGCAGGGGGCTATAGCGCTCTTCGCCGTAGACAGCGTACTGGGGCCGGTAGTAGGAGCTGCCGACCTTCACTCCATAGGGATTCCGTGGGTCGCCCATGGCGAGATAGAGCACGCCCTCGGCGCAGACGATCTCCTGCGTCTGCTCTGTGCCCTCGTAGACCTTGAGGATGTCGCCCGTGGCGGCGTCCAGGGCCGTGACCGGGGCGAGAATCCCCAGCGTGGCGTAGACCCGGTCGCCGACCGCCACAAGCCGCCTGGAGAGCTGGACCGGGGTGGGTTTCATCCAGTGCGTGATGTTCTCCCAGTTCTCCAACTGACGCTTCCACAGAACCAGGCCATTGAACGCGTCGCGTGCGACGAGTGTGTACTTGCCGGGCATGAGCGGCAGGCTGATGGGGGCGAGGTCCTCGATCGTGAAGATCCTGCCTTGCGAAGAAACCATGCAAGAGGTCCCGCTGAGGGTGCTGTGAGCCCTGCTCCAGAGCGGGCCGCCGACCCACTGCAGCCCTTTGGGCGGCCCGACGACGGTATCGTTGGCAACGGCGTTGTTGTCCGGACCGTGTAGGTAGTGGGTCCATTCGTCGATGTCTCCGGGGCGAGGCTTGACGGTCTTCGTCCACTGGGGGCCGATCCTGATGTAGGCAACGCCCCCGGGCGCGAGGACGCGGCGGACCTCCTGCATCCGCACGTCGCCAAGGTCTTCGGCGACCAGCAGGTCTACGAGGTTGTCGACGTGTGGTAGTCGACCGCCACTCAACTGCTCGACTGACACGGGGCCGTAGAGGCCCAGCGATTGGATGTACTTGCGCGCCCCCTCGACGTTGCGCGCGTCGGCGTCGAGGCCGTGGACGAGGTAGCTGTCATCGACGCGGAGAGCCGCCGTGAGCTTTCCGTCTCCGCACCCAAGATGCACGATCAGTCCGCCCTTGACGCCCGTGGCCGACAGGATATCCCGCGCGAGGGCCTTTTCGTCCACCGAAGCCGCACCGGCGCCGGGAGCCGCTGCCACAACGAACGCAAGCATGACTGCCGTGCAAATCGCCGCGCCACGCCGAGTCCCGGCCGATCGATTGTCTGTATACATGCTCCTGCTCCTCTCGAGACAGCCGCGGTCTGCACGACGGCGACCGGCTCTTTAGCCCTGAAGTTTGACGCACGAACGCGCACTTCCTCGTCGCACGATGATGTTGCCGAAGCCCTTGGAACCACGTGGGGCCCCAAAGCTCATCGTCCGCGCTGGATAACCCCGACACTCTGGGCCAGATGGGGTCTGCTGTGGAGGCCACGCGCGTGCCGCGTGTCTTGGGATCAGGCCAACGAATAGCCGCGGATGTACTCGTGTGTGCAGGGCCGTGCGGAGGGATGAGTCTGGCTGGGACATCGGCTCAGGCCAGGAGCTTCGCCTGGTTGGCCGGCGTCGGAGTGGGAGCTCACCGCCACCTGGATGATGGCAAGGGAAAGAGCAATCCGCAGGGGCGAACAGCCTTGGCGAGCCATCGCACGTCGCCTCTATTGGGCCAGCTCGCCAGGTTATGAGCATTGCGAGACTCACAAACCCCAAGTCCGCTCCTGGGGGCCCCAGCGGCCATTCGGAGCTGTCTCGTAGTGTGCTAGTACGTGAAACCTTGCGAACCTAACGGCGGGCCATATTGGTGTCGCAGGGGTCGGTTGGGATGCTGGTTCTCCTCTGCCTTCGGAAGGACCTCCTCGGGCGAACAAGTGCAGGAACTCCGTGACTTGGTTGACTCGGCGGCCTCATCAACGACTACTACCGGAAGGCGGCGTGAAGCGACCACGTATCTCGCCGTACTGGCCCGACTCGGTCACCTCGTCCCGCGATGACCAAGCATGCATCCGCTCCGTTTGTCGCTGAGCGTGGTGGCAATCGTCCCGCGCCGCAAACCGTCGTCTCCATTGCCCCAGTCCGTCACTCCCCGACGGTACCGTCTTGAGGAGCCGCAGATCAGTTTTGGTACCCTACGGGCACCATACCAAACTCCCGCCTCTGACTTCTTCCCTGCCTCTGCACTGCCTCACAAGTACCCATCATGAATGTCCCCCGAACTCCATGGGCTGTCGCTCAGGAGAGAACCCTCCAGGGAATGGACGTTCAGGGAAACAACTCGCCAATCGATCGTACGGTCTCTTCGACCAGCACGTCGCCGCCTTCCGGGCCCACGTGGTTGCTCGCCGGGACAGAGCCGTAACCGCTGCCGCCAACGCTCCTGTCGCTCGGCACATAGGTGCCCGGTCCCGTGAGCTGGACGACGAAGGTCTGAAGAGCCCCGCTCCGCGCCTTGATGCGAATGCCGAAGTCCAGATACAGCTCAAACGCGTTGGTAGCGAAGACGACGTCGCCAATGCGTACCGCATGCAGCTCCATCGGATAGGTGGGCTCGGTCTTCTGAAGCTCGTGGCGCTCGATGACCCCCCTGTACCAGCGCCGGCGACCAAAGCAGCGGGAGCGTTCCCGGTCCGAGGGCGGACGGTCGGCCAGGGCACGTAACCGCTCGTCGCAGGCCTCCGCTTCGCGCTGCGCGTCGCGCACCTCGGCCTCTGTGATGAGGCGCCTGGGCAGGTCAAGCGTCCGCACCAGGTGTTTCATGGCGATCTCGTCCCGGATGTCCTTTGCCACAAGCGGGAGCACCTCGTCCACGGCGCTGGCGATCCGGTTGCCGATCTCCGCGCGTTCAGCCATACGCACATCAGCATCGCTCTTGCCGAGTCCCTTCAGCCTGAGCATCCGGGCTTCTGCTCGCTTCTTCCACATGAGGTGCGGCGACTGGTCGCCTGCGGCGCTGCACTGCGGAAGCACGAACAGACCTTCTCCGTGCCGGCGTCGGACTTCCGAGCGGGCTTCATGCCAGAAGTCGGCGGAAAGAAAGTGCGCTCCCTCCGTTACCTGTGACGGACACGCCAGGTTCACGACCATGCCGGTCGGCTTCCGGTCCATGTCGTACGTGAATAGCATGTCCACGCCGTGATCCTCGTATCCCTCGATGTGGGAGAAGTCGTCAGTGCTGGTGTCGCCATACATCTGCGACGCGCCGTCGCGGTTCACCTGACGCCTGTTGTAGCCGACAACGGCGTGGCCACATCCCCACGAGAGGGCTCCCGGCTTGCGGCTGTGCCATGCGTCCGATACGCATGCTGCCGCGCGCTCGACGAAGAAGGCTGCGTACTCACGGGGCCGCATCACCCCCGGATCCTGGTCTTCCCAGACGCCATCGATCGTTGTCGGCGCGGTGTGCGTGTGGGTGGCGCTGATGAACACCTTCTCGGGCGAGAGGTCCGGCGCCAGGGTCTTCAGCCGCCGGCGCACACCGGCGAGCAGGTCTTCCGGAATGGTAGCCAGATCGGCCGATACCATCACGCACTGCTCGCCCTTGGATTCGAGCGCCAGCGCCGTCACGGTGATGGGATCGTGGACGGATTCCGAGATCCGGACGTGGAACTGACCGCGCAGCATTACCGGCCGGTCGGGCGTGACGTCCTGCGTAGCCCAACCGACATGGAGGCGTTCGGTTGCCGGGTTCTCACTCATCTCTTCCCCCTTGTGGACGCCGGTGGTCAGGCCGGCAAACAACGTCAGCCCAAAGGCCGTCAACACGCTGTCTCTTGGCATTCTGGCCTCCTGTGTCTCGGCTTCTCGAATTCCGGGGACACGAATTCGGGGGAAACCGTACTGAATTACCGCCCGGCCCCGCTTGCGGGCTTCTCGCGCCTTGGCGTCTCGCGTACAGAGCAGCCCTTCCGGGCATTCCGATCTGAGTGTACGTCGTGTATGTGTCATGTGGCAAGTCCATTTGCGTAGGGCGGCCGCTGCGCAATTCCAGAGGCCGCGACCTGTCCCTCCCACTTAGTCCGTCCACGCTGATTGGAGGTCGTCTCGAGTCGCAGCGGCGGGCGCTGCGAGCCTTCTCCTTACCGACTGCGCACGGGAACCATCGGGCGGGCTGGTCGCCGCCTCGGCTAATGAAGTGTGGTCGCTGGCGTGTTCGGCAGCGACTCGGACGTACCTGTGGTGGAGTCCTCTGAGGATGGGAGTGGCGACGAGGGCGGTAGGCCCGTCGATGTCAGGCGGGCCGCGGTATACACACACGCACCCGTTCGGCCCACTTCCGCAACCACTCAGAGGCTGCATCATCGGCCTTCCCAAGCATGCTGAGCCGCTGCTACACCGTCTCCGGTCCACTTCCACGCTCGCCCTTCTACCGCGATTACTCCGACGACCCCACTTCCCCGGCACCAGCTTCTCCGGAAGATCAGGCTCGACCTCGGGGTGCAGGCGAAGGAAGTAGCGGCATTCGTCGGCATCTGCCAGTGTAGCATCACCTACTGGGAGAACGACGGAAGACACCCAACGCCTGGGTTGTTCGCTCGCCTCTGCCAGTTCTACATCAACCAACGGCATCCCCAGGCCCAACAGCTACATCGGGGCTGGCTGCGAAGGCGGCGACTCGCCGGTACATGAGTAGTCCCCCAGCCCCGATCTCCTTCTAACCCCCACATGCAGGCGTGGATGGGCTTCTTCGGGGGGACAGCGGCAACCCGTGCCATTCGCGGCTTCCGCAGACCCACGTGCAGGTTTCTGGAGCCCGGATGGTGAAGCATCGCGACGAATGGCTGATTGGTCAGCCAACGACACGGGTGCCCAGTCTGATATGGGTAATCCCGGATGGGAGTGGCAATCACCGCGCTGCTGGTGTTGCAGACGCTGGCGCTCAACCCCATCCTCGGTGTCGCCTTTGTGCTGCCATCCGTCTCACAGTCACTCCGCCATCTGCAAAGCCCATTCTTACTGGAGGAACACCATGACGCGGAAGTGCCTTGCGAGCATTGTGGGGATCGCTCTGCTGCTATGCCCTGGGAGATGCACACCGGACACCGTATCGCTCGATGGTCAATGGGAATTCTGCCGGACCACGACCGACTCTCTGCCCGACGGCAAGGTCGAATGGCACACCGTACAAGTGCCTTCGTTCCTGAGCCAGCAGGATGCCCACCCGTTTGTGTGGTACCGCCGATCCTTCAACGTGCCCGGCGAGTTCAAGGGCCGTCACGTGTTCCTCCGGTTCGGCGCTGTGCGGTTCGTGTCGCAGGTCCACCTCAATGGGCAGACGGTAGGTGGGCACTACGGGGGATGGGAGCCTTTTGAGATCGACATAACACAAGCATGCCGAATTGGCGGGCGGAACGAACTCCTCGTGCGGGTTCAGGACGTCACCGGCGTCATCGAGCAAGAGATGGACTACGCCAACCAAGGCCGCGGCATCCGGTTCATCTCCCAGGCGACAGACTCGGTCATGGCACCCGTGGGCTCGCAATACACCTATGTGGACATCTGGCAGCCGGTTTCGCTCGTGGCGAGGAACGATGTGTATGTGGAGGATGTATTCGTCAGAACGTCGGTGCGGAACAAGGAGATTGAGGCAGAGATCACAGTGCGGAATCTCGCCGACGAGGTTCGGATGGTGCATCTGACGTCCGATGTGCTCGGAGCGGGCATCGCGCTGGGGAAAGCCGATGTCGAGGTACCAGCCGGCTCACGCGCAAAGCTGACCTTGAAGCGGGGCTGGAACAAGCCCCGCCTCTGGGTTCCGGGGGATCCGCACCTGTACGAGCTAATCACCAGGGTCAGTGCCGGGGGAGCCGAGCTGGATGTGCGCCACACACGCTTCGGCTTTCGAGAGTTCTGGACTGACGGGATGCATCTGGTGTTGAACGGTACGCGGATGAAGTTCCTGGCCACGGCGGGCCATCCGCGCGGGGAGTTGGATGCGGAGCTGAGCAAGGACGGCGCGAAAGACTTCTACCGGCGTATCCGAGAAGCCGGGTGCGTGGGCATGCGCCTACATGCGAACATCTGGCCGGAGTGGTGGTACGAAGCGGCCGATGAAGTGGGTATGCCTCTCATCATGGAATCGGCGCTGTTCTGCTACTCCAGCTCGTATGCGCTATCGAAGCCGGAGTTCTGGGACAACTACCACAATCATCTAGAGGCGGTCATCAAGCAGAAGCGCAACCATCCATCGATCGTGATGTATAGCTTGGAGAACGAGATCCTGCACTGCGGCGGGGATCGCGTCGAGGAGACTGAGCACAGGCTCGCGGAGGCCGGACGATTCGTCAAGAAGCTCGACCCCACTCGGCCGATCATGTATGACGGCGACGCCGATCCTGAGGGCGTCGCCGATGTGGTCAACCTCCACTATCCGCACGATTTCAACCAAAGGAACGCGTGGCCCGACGTCGGGTACTGGCTCGAGACCGGGATGGAGGTCCGTGGCTGGCCGAAGAAGCTCTGGAAATGGGACAGACAGAAGCCCCTTTACTTCGGGGAGTTCCTTCACATTCAGCACTACACGCAGGCTGATCCATACTCGGCCCTAGTAGGCGATGAGGCATACGTGGACCACGGCCTTGCCATGGCTGAAGCGAAAGCCGTCGCGTGGGGGATGCAGATCGAGGCATACCGCGCCGCGGGAGTCTCCGGCATGTGCCCGTGGACGCTGACGGAGACAGGCGATTTCCCGAGCGACGACAACCCGCGCTATCTCGCGGTGAAACGAGCGTATCAGGCGAACGCGGCGTTCATCAGGGAATACGATACCCGCTTCTACGAAAACGAAGAAGTGGATCGCACGGTTTATCTGTACAACGACACCCTTCATCCCGCCCAGCTCACCGTTGTGTGGGAACTGAAGAAGGGCGATGCCACTGTGGACCAGGGGAAGAAGCGGTACGACGCAGAGCCAGCCCAGAAGTTCGAGTTCAAGATCAGGCTCAGGATGCCGCCTGCCGAGGAGCGCACGCCGCTGACTCTGACGCTGAGGGTTTCCAACGGCAAAGAACCGGCGTTCGAGGAATCGAAGAGGTACTGGGCATTTCCGAGGCACAATCTTGCCGTTCCTGCAGGCAAGCGCATCGCCCTTTTCGAGGGCAACAACACGGTCGTGGGTGCGCTGCTCAACGCGGCGGGAGCGGAGACGATCAGCGTCAGCGACCTGACCGAACTGCCGAAGGCCGATATCCTGATCATCGGCCCGCACGCCTTGGACGGCATTCGATCGCCGACCGACGCGCTCGTTGTCGGCGATGAACCCGGCCCGCGTGGGGCCATTGGTTCGTTCGTTAGGGGCGGCGGCTCGGTGATCGTGCTGGAACAGGACTCATATGACTGCGGGATCCTTCCCGCAAAGCTGCTCGATCGCGGCTGCACGATTGCCTTCCGACGAACGCGAGATGACCATCTCTTCGAAGGAACGACCGATGACGATTTCAAGTTCTGGCGCGACGACCACGTCGTCTGCCGCAAGACCATTGCGAAACCCCAGTACGGCCGGTTCCGTTCGCTCATCGACTCCGGCGGCCCGGCGGGACTGGTCTATCTGCCCCTGTGCGAGATCATGGACGGCAACGGGAAGTACATCCTCTCGCAGCTCGAGATCGGCGGAAAGCTCGGCAAGGAGCCACTGGCTCAGGTGATGCTTGAGAACGTGATGAAATACGCCGCGGTTGGAGCCGCGCCGGCCGGCACGCTGGCGGTAGTGCAGGACAAGCTCCCGATCAAAGAAGCGCTCAACGAGATCGATATCCGCTTCACCGACATTTCCGGCAGGCTGGGTAGGAGCGATCTGACGAACTTCTCTGTCCTCATCGCCGACACCGATAGCGCGGAGGTGAAACGGGACCAGGCGCGGATTCGGGAGTATGTGGAGAGCGGGGGGAAGGTGGTTCTTCACGGTGGGACACGAGATGGATTTGCGGGGATTCAGAAGCTGTTCCCTGAGTCGATCGTGGCCCAGGGAAGCAACGCGATCCCCGTGTCCATCGCTGCGTGGGACGCCGTCATCAACGGGCTGACCAACCAGGAGCTTTACTGGTACGGGAGCCGGGAGGGTCTGAGCTATCGCGTGAGAACGCCGCTGTCGCCTGATGTGTGTCGGTACGTGATCAGCGGGGGACTCCCCGACCCGAAGCAGTGCATGACGGTTGAAGCCGAGTCCATGACCGTTGACGAGGGCCATCCCAAGCTCGGCGAGGCCGATGTCTACATGGGCTCGACGGCAGCTATCAAGAAGACCATCGACGTTCCTGAGACCGGCGACTACTCCATTGCGGTTCGAGGAAGGGGCACACCCCTTGGCGGCGTCTACCCGCAGATTCGGATTTCGCTGGACGGAAAACGCTGTGGCAGCATCACGACCGATGGCGAGGATTGGGGCACGTACGCTATCGTCACGCATGCAGCGAAGGGCGAACACGAGCTCAAGCTGGCATTCGTCAACGATGCTTGGGCGCCCGAGGAAGCCGAGGACCGCAACGCCTGGATCGACAAGGTGATCTACGGCGCTACGCCAGCCATGAAATCGAAGCGGCTTCTCTCGCCCGCTGCTCTGGTCAAGGTGCCTCTGGGCAAGGGATTCTATCTCCTTGACCAAGTCAAGTGGGCTGGCGCAGCCAGCGGCTCCGAAAAAGCAGGACGCTACATCTCCAACATCCTCAGCAACCTCAACTGCGAGTTCCGCGCTCGGTCGGGGGGGATCGTCATCACCGGCGATAAGATGATGCCTGAAAAGGGGACACGGCTTTTCAGGACACAAGCCGGTGTCGCGAGCCTTGGTACGAATGGCACGATCTATGCAACAGTGCACTTCGCCAAGACGGGCGAATACGAGTTCGCCATCAGGGCCAGCGGCACAGAAGCCGCCGGCGAGTTCCCGAACATCGAGGTGAGCATTGACGCCAAGAGGATCGGCAGCGTGACCCTGAGCACGCCGGGCTGGCAGATACTCAGGCTGGAGGCCGAGGTGTCGGAAGGCGAACACAAAGTTGGACTGTCGTTCATCAATGATTTCTATGATCCACCGGCCGATAGGAATCTGAGGATCGGGCACCTCGAGATAAGGGCGGGGGCGGGCTGACGGGGAGCGGGGAGGCCATTTCGTCGGTACCGGCCTGGTCGGAAGGGGCGAGGCAAACAGGGACGGAAGAATTCGGTAGGGCGTGCCGGGAGTTCGCAGCGCATAACGGCAATCGGAGCCCTTAGCTCTGAGTACCAGTGCAGCGAAGACGACTACTTTCTCAAGGTCGGCGTGGAGGATCATGGCCCGAAGGGCGTACGGCTTCACGTGAAGGGCACTGCGCTGGACACGCCAATCGGACGAGCGTGGTACACAGACGTGGTCCCGCTCGTCAAGACCAACATCGCCAAGAAGTGCACTAACTGGACCCAACAAGGCTACCCCATCAGCATCGATGACTTCGAGATAGACATCGAAGGGCCTGGGACTGGGACCTCCGCGCGACCTTCACCAGCTGTACCCGGCCGATCATCCGGAGTCTACGCTGGTGTGGGAGGTGGCCATTGGGTCAGCAAGAAGATCGACGGCGGGAAGTACATCCAGCTGGAGGATGGTCACTGAGGGAGAAAACCCGGGAGCTGGAACGCCCAAAGTGCAGCTTAACTCAACCCTCCATTTGTCCCACGAATGCTGAGGACGAACAAGTCTGGATCACGTTGAAGGACTCCACCTGCGCCGTAAGGAAACTTACTGGTGCACTTGGCCACGGAAAGTGAGCCTAGTGGGCATTCTTACGGGTTCATTCGCGGGGAAATGTCGTCCGGGGACAGCTCATCAGGAGCTGGAAACCCACTTATGGGCGCGTCAGAGGCTAGAAATCCGCCGATTCTGCCGGTTTCGCGGCTCCCAGTGACCTAACCCCAATACAGTTCACTTAAGTATCGAAGTGTGTTATACTCCTCTGTGGCGGGGGTGAGTGCAGG
>Ga0114930_10002702_pt1 | contig 15880 bp, 11 predicted proteins | sample AnhtaG_FD_87300 | JGI IMG/M metagenome (GOLD analysis project Ga0114930, IMG submission 87300) | Deep subsurface microbial communities from Anholt, Denmark to uncover new lineages of life (NeLLi) - Anholt_01485 metaG | ecosystem: Environmental > Aquatic > Marine > Oceanic > Sediment | place... | reverse complement strand
TAAGTTATACTCGATATGAAAGAATCGATTTTCAATCTTCAGGTGCAACTTTGTATGCCAATTTATATTTTCCATCCAAGAGTTTGGAATTTCAAGAAAAAAGACCTTTATTAATTTATTGCCACGGAATTGGTAGTCAAAGAGATTTCGATTTGAGGATTCCAATCGAGTTTTCTAAAAGGGGTTTTTATGTGGCTGCTTTGGACTACCAAGGCCACGGAGAGAGCGGTGGAAATATCTTAGATGTTGATTCAATCACTAATAAACCTGCTCTTGCTCAAGACTGTTCAAACCTTTTAGATAAACTTGAGACATTGTCTTTTTATTCAAGTGTAAATTCTTCTCAGATTGGCTTGATTGGACATTCTTTAGGAGGATTTGTGGTTCTTATGAATCAAGCGTTAGATCCTCGATTTAATATTACAGTTGCATGGGCTCCTTTAGTGAATTTTGATCCCAATCAAATCCGGGTCATTCAACCTGGATACGAACAATATATCCCGGTTAATCTTCTTAATAAAACTAACACGAATAATCTGTTGGTCATAATGCATGTTGATGATGAGGTATTAAATTACGAAGAACAAGCATTGGTAGCTCAAAATTTAACTGGTTGTGAATTAATTAATATAACGGGACCATTATTTGGAGGGGGCCACCAGTTATTCTCAGATGTAGTTATTATCGAATCAATTAAATGGTTTGAGTTAAATTTTTTTAAATCAGACACTCTTAACGGCCCTATTAACATTACTTTTATTGTAAATTACATAATTTTGTTTATTACCCTAATGTTATTAGTGTTCATCGTGCTTTCTCTGATTTCTTATACCTCTAAATATATTCCATATAAAAAGGAAGTTCCTCCAGTCGAAATTGTTCGAAAAGGAACAAATTTATCACTGATTATAGACACAGCGAAAACAATTAAGCAAATATTAAAAATTGTGTTTTATGTAAGTATATTTCTTCTGAATTGGGAGATTTTTGAAAGAGTTTTTGGTCTTGCGGGTATTTTCTTAGCTTCGCTTAATCTCTGCATCTTTTATTTCACTGTTAAGATATTACGCTACTTACGAGAATTAAGGAAAGCGGACATAAAATTTGATCTAAACCAATTTAAAGCTTTAATCAAATCTGAGTTCCAGTCAAAATATTTATTATATGCAATTGTATGCAATTTCTATTTTATAGGTATATATGTGATCTTCAGCTATTTTTATCCATTTGCATTTATGTGGCCTTCCAATTTTTTAAACACAGTTCTAGGAGCAGCTGTGGTCTTCCCCGTATATTTTTCCTTGGAACTATTATTCAGAAAAGCTATTTATCCGCAACTTAGTTTTTTAAAAAAGGAGCGCATAAAAACAATGTGGATGGTAATAATAGTCGTGTTCGTAAATATCAATTTGATGACACTTACATGGACTTGGGCATTTTTCCCCTCTGTTTTATTTATGTACTTAATATTCCTATATGCTACTATTCAGAATACTTTAATATATGAAAATACTCAACGATTTAGCGCAGTAATCATAAGTTCCTTTGCTCTAATTCAGCTTTTCTTCGCTGCCGTAGTCTCTAACGCGTTAGGTATTGGTTCTGCTTTACAGTTATTTGTTCAATTATAAATAAGAATTTTTTTTATTTCCATTTGGGTTTCATTACCAAATCCTTAATTAAGTATTAGTAATTACTATAAAACAATTTTTATATAATTTCAAAATAAATAAACTATCAACCTTATTACATCGGGATTAAAAATGTCTGCAAAAGAACAATCAAATGGTTTATCTACAAAAAAAAAAAGACTTATCTTCGGCGTTTCAATTCCTGTTTTCTTAATGGGGTTGGTATCCTTATTTACCGATATTTCTAGCGAAAGTATTCAAAGTATTTTACCACTGTTCATATTCGAGATTGGTGGAAGCGTTCTAGCTTTAGGAATTATCTCCGGAATCACTAATGCTATAGCAAATATCCTCAAAGGGATAACTGGTTGGATGAGCGATAAAATTAACAGAAGAAAGCCTTTTATAGTAGCAGGATATTCATTGTCAAATCTTTCTAAACCATTAATTGGGTTGAGCCCCTCATGGGAAATGGTGTTAGGTCTTAAAACAACAGATCGTATAGGTAAGGGTCTAAGAACCTCTTCGCGAGATGCTTTGATTTCTTATTACGCTGAGAAAAAAGGAAGAGCGTTTGGGTTACATCGTGCTATGGATACTTTAGGTGCGGTTTTCGGATCTCTACTGGCTTTTATCCTCTTGTATTTTGCATGGACTTACTCGCAAATAATATTCTTTTCGATAATTCCTGGATTAATTGCTATTGCTCTTATTCTCCCCGTTAAGGACATTTCTTCCCGTGAATTAGTCAAAAAGTCAGGAATGAAAAGCAAAAAAGAAAGAATGGAAAAAATTGATAAAAATTTTATAAAACTAATTGTTATTCTAGGAGTAATTGAATTCGCAAGTTTAGATGTCGTGTTTTTAATACTTAGGGCGGCAGATTATGTTCATGTAGACTTAATTTTTCTTATACCCATTTTTTATCTAATCTTAAACTTAGTCTATACCATTTTTTCCCCTATAAATGGTTCTCTCTCTGATAAGATTGGAAGAAAACCTGTAATTGTTGTGGGATTGTCGATCCTCCTAATATCATGTATATTATTAGCGTTTCCCATTCAAGTTTCGCCATTTTCATTAGTTTTAATTATTATAATATATATCATGCACGGTTTTTATCTTGCTTCAGTAGATCCGATTTCGAGAGCATATATCGCAGATTTAGCAGGTAAAGAAAAAAGGGGCCGTGCTTATGGATACTATTATTTTTCAGTCGGATTTATAAGCATGGTGGAAGCTTTAGTTTTTGGATTTATTTATAGCGCGTTTTCGTATACTTGGGCGTTTATTTATATATCCATTTTATTAGCTGTATGTATTGTTATTTTTACAATAACAGATTTTTCTAAAATAATAAAAAAAGCTGAAAAATAAAACTACTTTTTCTTTTATATTATGTATAGGCGGATATCCATAATTCCGCTAAGTAAATTAAAACTTCTGAAGCTTTCTGCAATGCAAGCGTTGGAATGTGTTCTTTCCTTGAGTGAAAAAGTGACCCTCCAGAGAAGATATTAGGGGTGGGTTTTCCCATTTCGCTTAATTTTGAACCATCGGTCCCTCCCCTAATCGCATGGATCTTAATTTCCAATCCTGCCATCTCTATAGCCTTTTTTGCTAAATCCACAACTTCTTTTTTAGCTTCAATAAAATGCAGCATATTCCTGTATTGATGTAGAAATTCTATACTAACTTTTAGACCAGGATATTGAAATTCGTACAATTCTCCAAGTTTTTGTAGGTATTCCATTCTCTTCTGATTATATTTTTCTTCATAATCCCTAATTATTAGTATAGCATTTGCTTCTTCTACATTCCCACTTAATTCTGATAAATAATAAAAACCCTCTCTTTCTTCTGTGTGTTCTGGCGACTCATAATCGGGTATTTCACTGAGATATCGACTCGCTATGTGTATTGCATTAATTAGAAGATTTTTGGCATAACCGGGATGTACACTGAGTCCTGTAAATTTAATTTTCGCTTTCCACGCATCAAAGCATTCAAATTCTAATTCTCCCATTTCTGAACCATCTAAGGTATAACATAAATCAGGTAACCTTTCTTTGTTTATTTTTAAAGTTCCTTTCCCTACTTCTTCATCAGGCGTGAAACAAATCATAACAGGACCGTGTTTTAATTCTGGAAATCTTTTCCAGGCAGCACAAGTGGCTACAATTTCTGCGATTCCCGCCTTATCATCAGCACCTAGCAAGGTATCTCCTTCAGAAGTAACTATATCTAAACCAATATACTCCATTAGTTTTGGAGAATCTTTTGATGTGAGCTTAATATCCGGATTACTAGCAAATTCTATTACACTGCCGTCATAATTTTTGTGAATAACAGGTTTTACATTTTTGCCGCTAACTGCTGGTGAAGTATCTATATGAGCTAATAATCCAATCGGTTTAACTTCCTCCAATCCGATACTCGCAGGTAAATTACCGTAAACGTACCCAAATTCATCGTGTACTACTTTATCTAAGTTCAATTCCATTAATTCTGATGCTAAAATTTTACCTAAATCAAATTGATTTTCCGTTGATGGGTTAGAGTTGGAATGCTCATCTGATGTAGTCCATATTTGAACATACCTAAGAAACCTATTCAATGCCTCTTCGTGCAAGAATTTTTTTATTTCTTCTGATAACATAATAATCACGTCTTCTATAGTTATAATACATTCTAGAATTATTTTTAATATTATAACTTATTTATTCATTTTCCCTTGAATTTCGGTTCTCTTTTTTCTTTAAATGACTTCATACCCTCACCAAAATCGTACGAAGCAATGTTTTTACAATACAATCTAAACTCGTGGTTCAAAGAAGAAGGTAGTTCGTTATACTGAGAAAAATTCAGCATATTTTTATTGTATCCTAAACATTTTGTAGGCAATTTTGCTATAGATTCTATAAATTCCTTAGATTTTTTCTTAAATTCTGAAAGGGGATAAACTTTGTTAACCAAACCAATTTTTTCTGCTTCAAATGCATCGAGCTGGCGTCCGGTTAAAATTATATCTGTTGCTCTAGCGAAGCCTATTAACCTAGGGAATAGCTAACTTGCTCCGCTCATTACGCAATGAGCCCGTTTAACTCTTTGATCTCCAATTTTCAGATTATCTGCTGCTATGCGAAAATCACAAGATAAAGCCAACTCAAAACCTGCACCCAAACAGTAACCTTGAAGTAATGCAATAAATGGTTTTTGAATTTTTCTTATTAGTTTTATTACTCGATGATGCGGGAGTTTTGATCCATCTTCTAAAGGTTTAAACTGTACTCCTTCGGGACCCATGGTCTTTAAATCATCACCCGAACTGAAAGATTGACTATTACCCTCAATGACGAATACTCGGATTAATTTGTTTTTAGAATTTGATTCTAAAACCGAAATTATTTCTAATAATAGAGGATAATTTAATGCATTTAATCGTTTTGGGGATTTAAAGTAATTCTTCCTATACTATTTTCAACTTTAAAAAGTATATTCTCAAAATTCTTTTGAATTATCGTTACCACCTTGTTAGAAAGATAATACAAAATTGAACTTAAATCTGATTATGAGATATAGAGAAAAGGATCAAAAAAAAGGATGAATAATAAAAAAAATATTACCAAATAGCGAATTTTTGATCGATTTTGAATCCAAAAACAACTATATATGGAATTAATAAATCCCAAATACTCGTTTCAGCATTAATAAGAATTACAACAATAATAACTGATGTCCAACCTGAGATGTCAGGAAGCCCTATAAATCCCAAATTCATAAATTCTAAAAAACCTGCAAATACTGTTATAAACATTAAATAGTTAGCTATCATCATCACTCCAATTCTCAAAATTATCCCAAATACGCCATAAACAACATAATTTCTCAATTTTTTAATTTTCTGGCTGTTTCTAACTCCTTCCTCATGTTTATATAATTTTAAAAACAAAATCGGAACTATAATTAGAGCAAATGTTGCCGAAAATTTCATTATGGGACCTATAGGTGCAAATGAATCAAATGGCATTAAACCAAATGTCCCAATCACGCAACATAATATTCCAGCTCTAGTTCCAAATATGAGAAAACATAAAATCCATATAATAGAAACAGGATCGATAATAGCAATCCCCCATATAGGAATCCTTGGAAGAAATGGGGTTGTAAATATTGACACAATTAATGATAAAGCCCCAAATAGGGCCGCTCCGGATATCTGCAAAACTAATTGGGACGATTTTGACATATGAGATTCTTTTTCTTCTAACATCTGCTTACTCGTTTATTATTAATTCAAATTGTATTTATTGAAAAAGTAAATATAAAATTAAATTTAAACAAATGGTTAAATGTCTTTTTTCTGATCGTGAGACTTATTTCCATTTTAGATTAAAATTGACTCGCTTAACAAGAATCATGAATGTAATTTCTTGGAATTATGCGATAACTTTAGCATTCTTAGTATACTAAATTAGAAATTCCATTTAATTATAGTACGTATCTACTCAAATTTGGAGATTTATCCCCAATTCAATTTCATTTCAATAGTTTTTTCTCGCTCGCATCAAATTCAAACCAATCGCTTAATTCCTTTAGTTGTTTTCTTGAAGTTCCACTTAATAATTTTAAAAAAGGAATAAATTCTTGGACGACTTCAATATCTGATATTTTGTACTTCTTTTGAATTTTTTCTACTACTAACCTTTCATTTGCTGACAATGAAAAAAAACCAGTTGAAGTAAATCTTGGAAACGAAATTCTATGAAATCTTTCATCAGGAGTTCTATGTTTTCTAGATAGAACAACGCCTCCAGCAAAAAGATCGTAAAAATACGGTAATAACGACCAATATTGATTTTTGCGGATTCTTCCAAAAATTTCATCAGCTAACGATAGATTTTCATAAGCGTTGGCGATTTCGCTATTTAGTCTTATATAAGAAGTTAGGTTTTCGTTAATCCACTTGTATAAAAAATTGTAATTTACATCTGATTTATTGGTTACATCTCGAGCTTCTCTTAATGTATTTACATTTTGAAACAAATTTTTAATTAGAGAAAAGATTTCTTCTGTGCTATCTCTGTTCAAATTTAAAATTAGTTCTTTGGTGTTTTTATCTAAGGAGCCTTGGCTAATACCTTGTAAATCGTTAATAACGCCTCGTAAGTCTCCTTTGTTTTTTTCGATAATTAATTCCAATTCTTTTTCGCTTATACCCGAAATATGTTCTTTGACAATTATCTTTCGGGTAATCTTCATTACTTCCTCATCCGGTAATGAATTTACTTCATATCTTTTAATTTTATTGTAAAGCGATTTGAGAGATTGTTTGTATTCGTTAGAACACATTATGATCGGAAATTGAGTGGTTTCAATTAAGCTTAATATCGTAGGAACGGCACCTCTATCAGTAACTCCATATAATCCATCAATTTCATCAATCAAAATTAGTTTCTTTTTGCTTTGCACCACAAAATCCATAATTCCACGAGATTTGGTAGTTTCTCTCAATTTTGATTCTAAAGCTCCTTTAGTTCGAGTATCTGAAGCGTTCGTTTCTATTACTTCCATATTTAAATCATTAGCCAAAGCATATGCTATAGTTGTTTTACCTATCCCTGGAGGTCCTTCAAGTAAAACCGCTGCTTTATCAAGTGGTAGCTTTTTCTCTTCTTGATGTTCTTTTTCTTCGTGGGTTCGATTGTGTGTTTTTATTTGTCGATTTGCCTCATTCAATTTTTCTTTTTCTTTAAAAAATGAGACTACAAATTTTTTTAAATCCTCAATTAGATCAACTTTCTGTTTACCCACTTTTGCTGTTGGAAATGCCATATCTCTAGTGAATTTTGGCCTATACTTCTCTACCCATGGCATTTTCTCTGTTTTTTGTGCTACCATAAAATTCACCTATAATACTTCTGAAAATTGACAGATTTTTGCCAATAAATGTGAAATCTGAATATCAGTATCCCTCCCGTCAATAGCTCTAAAATCTGCTTCAGCTATAAAATTTATCAATGTTGTTCTTGAGTATGTGCTCAAGGGTAGTTTCGCTAACTCAGTTAACATTATTTGAAACATTTCTTGTGAAGAAAATTTATAACTAGATTGAATTTTGCGTGATAATTCTCTTGCTTTACGAAAATCTCCTTTAAAACACATTATTAGAAGACTTTTAATCATATCATTTTTGGAATTTGATAAATTTTCATACAATTTGTCAACATCGATATCATTTCCACTAATGGAACAGATTTGTAACAAATCTATAGCATTTGATAATTTACCTGCTGTTATTTTATAAAGCGTTCTAATTGTTTCTTCATCGATTCTTAAAGTTTCTCTTTCGGCTATAGTTGATATTAGCTCCTCAAACGAATGGAAGTCAACTTGCGATATAAAGAAAACTTGACATCTACTCATAATAGGATCTATTATTTTTGACACCTTTGTTGTTATCAAAACCATTCTACAATTCGTTCCATAAATTTCCATTAATCTACGAAATGCTTGCTGATTCGAACCTAATGAGTCGAAATCTTTTACTATTAAAATTTTAAATGGGACATCTCCTAAAACTTTTAACTGTATAAAAGGTTTAATCTTAATCCGAATAAGAGCTGGAGTAGTAATTTTTTTCCCAGCTATGCTTCCTATTTTGCTTGTGGACACATATGCTTCAGACCTAGCCTGTTTCATCTCTTCGCTTGTTAAAGGGACATTAGCGTATACTACTTTTGAATTAGCGTAATAAAATTTCCCCAAGAATTCTTTCGAAAACAAATCTGCTGCAGTAGTCTTACCAATGCCTTTTGAACCTACGAATAACAAGTGAGGAAAGTTCCTATCGTCAATAAAGTTCTTTAACCTTTCTTTAACGTCATTTCGGCCACAAATCTCGTTTAAGGATTTAGGCAGATATTTTATACGCCAGATTGGGCTGTCTGAAAGCAAAATCTTCTTATCCTCGTTTAAATTATTCTTTTTCTTTGATACTACTTTTTATCAAATGACTGATTAACGACATTAATTGGATTCTTTCATCTGCTCCCTGGCTTATTCTATAATCAACATCTCCAAAGTACGATAATGTCTTGTTTAAATATCCTGGTTGAATATCCAGTTCATTTAGGCTTCCAATCATTTGTCTTAAAAAGTTTCTAGCATCCAAGGTTTCAACTGTTTCTAGCGTTTTTCTCGATCTAATTAAGTTTTTTGATCTAATATTTTCCAATAATTCGTTTAAAGTTGAATTGTCTAAAAACCCCGAAACCTTTAAAATTTCGTTTGAATCTAGATTTTTCAATAATTCCAAAGCAACCGACATCTGTAAAGCGTTAATAGCTTTTCTTAAATCGCCACCTGATATAAAAAAAAGAGTCTCATAAAATTTATTTTCCTCTGTTTGAGGGATGTTAAGATTCTCTTTTTTTGCGATAAATCTTAAACGTTCTATGACTTTATCCTTAGATAGGTTAGTAAATCTAAATACTGCGCATCTTGATATAATAGGATCAATTATTCTATTGATATAATTGCACATTAATATAAATTTAACATTTAATGATGATTTCTCAATAATTCTCCGTAATGCTTGCTGAACTTGATTTGGGATATTATCCGCTTCGTCTAGAATAATCAATTTCAATGCGTTTCTCTCAAGAGTCAAATTCTGTGAGACAAAATTTTTTATAACGCTTCGAACATAGTTCATTCTCACTGTATCTGAAGCGTTTAATTCTAATACATTAGAAAAATAGTTTTCCTTTTTGATCGCATGTTTAGCAATTATTAAGGCTGTGCTCGTTTTACCAGTACCGGCGGGACCCGTAAAAATCATATGGGGCATGTTCCCCTTTGACACAAACTCCTTTAAGTTTTCGACAGCAAGGTTTTGACTTACAACTTCCTCAAATGTCTGAGGACGATACTTCTCTACCCATGGCGATTCTAAATCAATCAAAACCTTACCCATGATTCTATTATGTTTTTAATCATCAAGGTTTTCTTTAGAGATATCGAGCTCTAAAACTTCGTATTTTTTTTTAAAATTCATTCTAGCATAGAGACTTGCCGCTTCTTTTGCTTTTTCTTTGATATTTACCTTAATTTTTTCGACTTTAATTTTCTGCAAGTGTTCAATAGCTTTTTTAACCAGTAATTCACCTATCCCCTGTCCTCGATATTCTTCCATTAGATATACTTGCTTAATATAACCCTCAGAAGTGCCAAATGGGTCAATTCTCAACTCTGCGATGATCATCCCGACGACTTCATTATCTTTATCCTCGTCTATCGCTATTAATATCCCGTGTCGCTGTAAAGGGTCGTAGAGGCGTCTTCGAATTCCCCAGTCAAACCTTTTCATATCGAATGTATCGCCAAATCTTGATATTAATAATTTCATAAGTCTCTCAAGTGAATCAATTTGATCTGGAGTCGCATTTTCAATTCTAATATTATTCATATAAAATCAACTAAATGTCTGATAATAAATTATAAATTAATTTCTCAAAATTTATATTTTCTTGATCAACAAATAACAATTGTTATTTACTAATAGGTTCAAAAATTAAATTTAAAAAGTTAGAAACTTAACGAGCTGAAACTCCATCCCACGCTTTGACTTCAGGGTCTTCATACCCGCATACTGCGCATTTCTGGTTTACTTCCCATGCTTCTAAAGCAGGATGTACCCTCGTAAAAAGTGATCCACACTTACCACATACAAGATATTTAGCTCCACAACCATCGCACATTTTTAATTGACCTTTTTCAACGAATCGAAACGTCCTCGACATCCAGTCATCGTTAACCAATCGAAAGGTCTCTCCACCACATTGAATACAATGTTTTCCATCAAATTCAGAAGACATTTTTTTTTACCTTTTTTTGATTTTGCTTATATAATAATGATAAATAGAGTGAATATTTAAAGAAATAAAGTATTCCACATTTAAAATTGCTTCGAAAATGATAAAAAAAAAGAAAACAACCAAAAAATTTACATTTGTAGTTTTTTATTTGTTCCTGTTGTAGCCCCTTCTGGGTTAACATTTTCCAGTTCAACAATTAATTGATAAACTTTATCGTCCTGCAATGCTTCTCCAAATTTTATCAGCATTTCTTTTGAACCAACAAATAAGCCTTTTCTTTTCATTGGTTTACCGTCATCTTTTAATGGATTAATTTCAAGAAATAATAATGATGGTCTAGTTTTAGTCGCAGGGACCTTTACTACAGAAACTCCAGGCACAGGAGTCTCCATCTTTTCCCAATCAGCTCCATTTTTTAGGTGGGCTTTTAACTGAGCTTCAATATCTGCCATATTCAATCATCCTTTTATTTTATATTTTTTTTAATTATTATGTGTTACATGTAAGACATAACATATATACTATATGGCATATATAAAGTTTTTGGTAGCGAAATATTGTTAGATAATCTTAAAAGCGAGCAGACAAAAATCTAAAATTGTATCAAAATCGTGGATTGATGTCTAATTTTAATTCGTCGGATTACTTGGGGTCGATTTCCACTAAATGCTTAAATATCACCTCGGTATATATAATTTTATAGAAAAAGCAAGAGTTTTTCTAATTAACTCAGATATGTGGTGATTAAAATAAAATTAATTTCAGTAAATTTACCAGAATCTTATCTAAAGGTCCTTGAAATCCTTGTTGTAGAGGGTAAGTTCCCAAATCGTAGTGAAGCTATTCGGGTCGGAATTAGGGATTTAATAAGAACAGAATATCTTATAGAAGAATCAGTAAAAAGAAATATGAGTCCTAGTTTAATTCAATCTGATATTGAAAACGAAATTCAAGAAATTATTTAATCTTCATCTTCTTTTTTTTATTTCTTATCTACAAATCATTTATTCTTTTTCGTCTCTCTTCTCTTCTTTTAGCAATTCTAGCTCTAACATCGTCGCTTTCGACTTTAGGGGCTTCTATCTTTGGTTCTGGAGTCTTTTTAATGTCTAATTCTCTCTTATAAATGTTTATCTTGTCTTCAATTTCAAGGATGTATCTTTTTCCTATCTTCGTTTCAGTTAAGTTAAATAAAGCTTCGTTTAATTCTGTGATAGCTTTCATAAATAAATCATTTGACAATGAGATTTGAGCTTTATCTAACGCCTGATATGCTAACCTAAATTTATCGAAGTTCTCATCTCTATCGAGATCAACCTTAGTGATAATTGGAATCTGACTAGCGTTTTCCAACACTTCGATTTGCTTATTCATTTCTTTGATCATTTTATCTTGATCTGTATTTTCTATTTTCTCGATGACTTTCCTTAGTGCTAATATTCCCTCGTTGTATTTTAAATTTTTAATAACCTGATTAGCTTTGTCGCGTTCTTTTTGGATTAATTTTTCTCTCTGTTTCTTCTTTTCCTCTTTTCTTATGTGATCAAGTTCTTTTTGATTTTCTTCGGCTTCCTTTAACAACTCTTCAAGCTCTTTTTTCTCTTCTACTTTCTTCTGCTGGTATGCTTTTAGCTTTTCTGTTTGTTTCATTTCTTTTTTGAGCGTAATCATAAGATCGTTATTTATCCGGCTAACCTCATGCTCCCATCCAATCTTTTTGAACAAGTCTCGTCCCATTATATATTTCTCATAGGCTTCTTCGAACCTTTTATCGTCTTTTAATTTAGTTCCTGCTTCTAACAGCAAATAAGCTTTATCAGAAATTTCTTTCTCTCTTTCCTTTTCCTCTTGAATAGCCAATAGTTCTCGTCTTCTCTGTTTTTGCTGTAGATCGTGTAAATCATTAGCTTTCGAAATTTTTTCTTCAAGCTGAGCTTCATTTCTAATTTTTTCAAGTTTCTTCTGGGCTAGTAATTTTTCCTCACGTTCAAGTCTTTGCTTTTTCAGATTTATGGCGTTAATGGACTCTTTAGTCATTTTACTGCCTTCATGCCAATTTATTTCATCAAATATTTGTTGACTTTCCTTGTAAAACTTAATAGCTTTGTCAAAATTGTTTTGTTTCAACTCTCTTTTAGCGAGGTCCATAAAATTAAAAGCTCGTTCTTTTTTAGATTCATATTTCGCTGCTCTTTTTCTTTTTTCTTCAAGTTCCTTTATTCTTAACTGTGAGAGTTCTTCTTTAACCTTTTGTGCCTCTTGTACTTCTTTTTCAAAGTGTTTAATTTCTTCTTCTTGTTTAGCCGCCCGTTCTAATTCTGAAGCTCTTAATCGCTTAACTTCATCAAGTTTTTTTTGATAATAATTAATTGAATTTACTAATTGATCTGCTTGTTCAACCCAGCCAATTTTTTCAAAATCGAGTTTTGCAGTTTTGTATATCTGTATCATTTCTTCATATGGAGATTCAGCTTTTAAAATTCCTTCCTTCTTCTTAATTTCGTAGTCTTTAGCCATCTTCTCAGCTTGAGTTAACCTATTAAAAATAACTTCAGATTCTTTAGATTTTACTTCTTTTAATTTCTTTAATTCATCAATTCGCTTTTCTTGAATGAGGTGGTCATCTTTAGGTACCAGAACAGGTGTAGTTTTAGATTCTTCTATTTTTTGTAATTCAAAAGCTCGTAGGTTATCATCTTTTAGTTTTTTGCTTTCGTAAAAACTTATTGTATTGGCCAATTTTATTGCTTCTTCGCTCCATCCAATTTTCTGTAGCATTTTTCTTGCCGTTACATACATATTGATTACTTCTTCGTAGGGGCTCTGATAGGAAAGAATATCCCTTTTAAGATTTACTTCATAATTTCTAACTGCTTTTTCAGCTTTGTCAATTAGGTTCATGGCTTGTGTCATAATTTCATCAGTTTCTCTATTTTTACTATCAAGAGCTTCTAATTCTACTAATTTCAGTTGTTTTATTTCAGTGGGTGCTTTGAGAGATTCTTCAAATTCTTGCTGTTTTTTGACTTTTTGAATCTCTAATTTGCGCAATCGTTCATCTTTTTGATTCTTCTCGAGATACAAAGTAATTTGATTTGCATATATCTCTGCCTCGTCTTTCCAGCCTCTAGCATATGCTTTTTTTCTCAAATTTTTATAAATTTCAGCAATTTTTAAATATGGACATTTTTTATCAAATTGTCCATTCATAATTGCAAGTTCGTATTCTCGAGTTTCTTTTTCAGCACTATCTACTATCTCATCCATTTCTTGTTCGAATAATTGTTCCTCCTGTTTTTGCTTAGCTAATTCTTCAATTTTTCTTAATTTTTTTTCGTCGTATACAGTTGGTTCCTTTATTGACTGCGCTTTTTGAGCTTCAATAAATTGTTGCTGTTTTTTGACTTTCTCAGATTCAATTTTCCTCAATTTTTTATCTTTTTCTAGTTTATCTTGATATATTTTTATTTGATTGGTATAGATGAGTCCCTGGTCAATCCAACCTTTTTCTAAGATTTTTTTTCTTATATGAGTATAAATTTCAATTATTTCGAGAAAAGGTGAATCTTCGAGCAGTTTACCTTCTTTTAACGCATTTTTCATCTTTATGTCGTAATCTCTTGCCATTTTCTCTGCTTTTTCGACAAATTCAGTGATCTCGTTTTGAAAATTCACTTCTTCATTCTCTAATGTTCTTTTGGACTTTAAATCTTTTAGTCTTTCGGGTGTCATAGGACTATCCGCTTTAACCTTTAAAGAATCTTCGAATTCTTTTTGCTTTTGAATCTTCTGAAGCTCAAGCTCGCGTAATTTTTTATCTTTTTCTAGTTTTTCTTGGTATATTTTTATTTGATTGGTATAGATGAGTCCCTGGCCAGTCCAACCTTTTTCTAAGATTTTTTTTCTTATATGACTGTAAATTTCAATTATTTTGAGAAAAGGTGAATCTTCGAGCAGTTTACCTTCTTTTAACGCCTTTTTCATTCCTAAGTCATAATCTCTTGCCATCTTCTCTGCCTTTTCGACAAGTTCAGTAAGTTCCAATTGAAATATCTTATCCTCAGTACCCTCCATCCTTTGTTTATCTAAAAGGGTTAACTTTATAGTGTTAACGCTCTCTTTCTGAGCTTTATGATAATCTTCAAATATTTTTTGATCTTGATTTTTCTTAGCTTCAATTTCTCTTATTTTGATCTCCCTCTCAGCTAATTCAGTATATTTCCTAATCTGGCTTGAATATATGGCTGCATCCTCTTTCCATCCTTTTTCTAGCGCTTTATCTCTAGCGTCAGTATAAATTTTAAGGATTTCGGGATACTTTGAAACAATATTCAAATTACCCGTTTTAGCAGCCTTTTTAAATGCTACTTCGTATTCCCGCGCCATTTTATCTGCCAATTTTACAGATTCAGTAAGATTTTCTTTAACTTTCTCAATTTCTATCTCTTTTCTCTTCTGTTCTTTTAACATTTTTAGTTTTTCGGGTTCAATTTCGGCAACCGCAGGTCCTCTTTTGGTTTTTAAGCCTTCATCGAAAAATTTTTGTTTCTGAACTTTTTGAGCTTCCATTTGGCGTAATTTCTTATCCTTCTCCCATTTTTCTTGATAAATCTTAATCTGGTTAGTGTAAATTGAGACTTGGTCTTTCCATCCTCTTTCCTTTGCTTTATCCCTCACTTCCTCGTAAATCTTTATTACGCGAGGATAAGCACACTCTTCAACTATTCTTCCTTGGTTAATGGCTTTTTTTAGATTTAGTTCGTATTCTCTCACTAGCTTTTCTGCGTAATCTATCATATCGGTTAGACTGTTTTGAAAAATTTCCTCTTCCTGTTTTCTCTCAATTTGTTCCCGTATTTTAGCTGCTTGAGCTTTTTGCTTTAGATTTTCTTCCATGGTTGAGCGTTCAATTAATTGAGCTTTTTGCTTATTTTTTTCTTCAAGTTCGTGTTCTTCCCTAGCCCGGATTTGTTGATGTTCCAGTGTATATTTTTCTTTATCTCTTTCTACTTGCTCCTTCATATTTTCGATTTTTTTTACTTCATTTAGCCAATTTATTTCTTTGAATAACGAAATACTTTGTTCAAATAAGCCTAATGCTTCATCAAATTGGCGTATCTTTCTCATTTCTGTAGCTTTTCCAATAAGTTCATATGCTTGGTTAGACAATTCATTTTCTTTCCTTTTCGCATCTTGATAAGCTTGTACTCTTTTTGCTTTTAACTCTAATTCAGGTGTGGAATTTTCAGTAGCTTGAATGCCTTCATTATCCTCTTCAATAGGCGAAGCTTTTTGCTTTCTTAAGTAGTCTGCTTTCCTATTGTAGCAATCTTCAATCAATTCATTTATTTTTTCTATTTCTAACCTTTT
>Ga0114930_10002700_pt1 | contig 15883 bp, 14 predicted proteins | sample AnhtaG_FD_87300 | JGI IMG/M metagenome (GOLD analysis project Ga0114930, IMG submission 87300) | Deep subsurface microbial communities from Anholt, Denmark to uncover new lineages of life (NeLLi) - Anholt_01485 metaG | ecosystem: Environmental > Aquatic > Marine > Oceanic > Sediment | place... | reverse complement strand
TTTATCCTCATACATAGCCTTTTTTTCATCGAACGGCAAAGTAATGGGTTATGATTGTGATCGAGAATCCTTTATTGGTCACTATCGTTCTGAAGCAAATCCCTTAAGTGTTGAAAATGGTAAATGCAGAAATTCTCAAGCTCTTGGGGGGAATCCTATTGCTGCTACTTACAACTCGCTGATAATAAATCCTCGTGAAACAAAAAGAATAATATTTATATTAGGAGTTGTAAAAGAAAAATCCCAAGTAAAGCAATTGATTCATAAATATGAGAAATTTGATAATGTTGAGTTTGAATTTTTAAAACTAAAAGAGGCTTGGGATAATTATCTTAAAAAAAATATTGTAGAAACTCCCGATAAAGATTTCAATTCCATCATAAATATTTGGAATCCGTATCAATGTAAAACTACTTTTGATTGGGCTCGTTATGTTTCTTTTTATGAAACAGGCATAGGTAGAGGAATAGGTTTTCGTGATAGTAATCAAGATACGCTAGTAGTTTGTCATAAACTTCCAAATTTGGTTCGTAAACGTTTATTAGAATTAGCTAAAAACCAATTTGAAAATGGAAAAGTATACCATATTTATTTCCCTTTAACAGGTAAGGGTGATTATCCAGATTATGTTAATCCACGTATGAAATTTTTTAGTGATGATCACTTATGGATGATATTTGCTGTTAGTAATTATTTAAAAGAGACAGGAGACATTTCAATTTTAGAACAAGATGTGGATTATGTAGAGGGTTCTAAAGATAGTTTATATGATCATCTTAAGAGAGCAATAGAATTCACAAATAATCACATGGGTCCACATGGATTCCCACTGATAGGCACTGCTGATTGGAATGATACACTTCAGTTACATGGACCAAATAAAAATGGTGAAAGTGTTATGGTTGCTATGCAGTACCATAAAGCATTATTAGATATAAGTGAAATAGCAAATGAATTAAATATTAACGCTGATGCTGTTAAATACAATAATTTAGCTAAGAAAGTAAATGATCATATTAATAAATACGCGTATGATGGTCAATGGTATATTCGTGCCTTTACTGATGACGGAGAAGTTATAGGGAGTAAAAGTAATGAAGAAGGGAAAATTTTCCTAAATACTCAGTCTTGGGCTGTCTTTAGTAAAGTTGCTCCAGTAGATAGGGGTTTTCAATGCATGGATTCTGTTAGGAAATATCTTGTAACTAAATTTGGTATTAAATTATTGTATCCTGCTTATACACGATTTTATCCAAAATTGAAAGGAATAAGTACTTTCCCCCCTGGTCTTAAAGAAAATGCTTCTATTTTTTGCCATTCCAATCCTTGGGCAGAAATCGCTGAATGTATTCTTGGACGATCAGATTTTGCTTACGAATATTTTAAAAAGCTTGCTCCAACAACCAAGAATAAAATTGCAGAAATACATCAAACTGAACCTTATATCTATTCTCAAATGATAACTGGTAATGATCATCCAAAGTTCGGTGCAGCTAAAAACTCATGGCTCACAGGAACCGCATCATGGACAATGAAAGCCGCAACCGATTGGATTCTTGGTATAAGACCTGATTTTAGAGGTTTAATAATAGATCCATGTATACCAAAAAAATGGAATAAATTTAGAGTCATCCGAAACTTCAGGAATGCAATATATGATATACAGTTCCTAAATCCAGAACATTTATCTAAAGGAATAAAGAAGATAAAGTTAGATAATATAATACAGGAAAATAATATCTTACCAGTTTTTAATGATGGTAAAAAACATATTGTTGAGGTAAAAATGGGATAAATTTTATTCTGTATAAATTCTATAGGTGGTATTAAGAATTTTAAGATTGCACTATCCTGAAATACATTATTAACATTTATGATAGGAGATAAGATATAGTTTTTAGTATAAGGTAAAAATCTTAGAATAATTAGGTGGATTAAATAATCATATCGATAAGATATATTAAGAAAAAGAAAATAATGAGGAAAAACATGAATTCGTAACACGTTTAATATATGATGGACCTGCCTCGTGCACAATTTATATTGATAAAAGTTATTAAATGATGTTATAACTCTTATTATCTTTCTCCTTAATAACATTTTAATTTTTTATAATAACAATTATTTAATAGATTAATTCAAATTATCAATTGTGATAAAACTTGTCAGATAAAGATGCTGTTTTGGGGGTTTTTAAGAGCACAGATAAGCCACTTCGTCCGGGCGATATTGCAAAAGAACTCGGGATTGAATCTAAGGAGGTTTCTAAATTTATCAAAGAGTTAAGAGAAGAAGGAAAAGTAATTTCTCCTAAACGGTGTTACTACGCTTTAAAATGATTCAATAATATATATTGAAAATCTTAAATTTTCCTTTTTTTTATAAAAATATGTTAAGGTAAATACTTCTTGAAACCATTAATTAAAAAAAAAAGATAGAAATACAATAACTCAATGAGAATAATTGAGTAGTGTATTTGAAGGACGCTCTTCTTCGTTAATAAATTTTTTTTCTATATTTATGTATCCACAATATAAACACTTTGCAGTTATAGGAGGAAAATAATTAATAAGCTTCGGTTTTTTTTTCGAAGAGCATTTCGGGCAAGAATAATACATAATTTAGTTATACTTTTTTTATTAAAATTTTCTTATATCTTTATTTCAGAAGAAACATAAAAACTCCAACAATTAAGTCTATTAATAAATTTGAATTCATCTGATCAAAATATTAGAATTTAATTTAAAAGCCATTTTATTAATTGAAATTAATCCAAAACTTTAAGAAAACTAAATCCTTTAAATTTCTCAAATTTTTGAAAAAATGAATAACAATGCAAGACTTTATACACCCTCTCTCTGATGATTTTAAAAATATATATTTTATTGAGGGAGACAGAAAGGGAAATTATCCATTCTCTCACTCATTACTCATTGGAAATTACTTAATAGATACAGGAATTTCAGGAAGACATTTAAGAAAACTCAAAAAGCAATTTCAAATTAATACTGTAATTTTAAGTCATTGGCATGAGGATCATATTTCGGGTAATAATTTATTCCATAATTCAAATTTTCTGTGCCATATAAATGATAAACCTCCTATTGAGGACATTGAAAAGATGTTTCCCTATTATAATGTTGAAGGTACAGACGCTGGAAAGGAATTTAGGGCATTATTTAAACTATTTGGCATGAAGAATACTAAAATATCCAACATTATCAACGACAATGAAATAATCAATATAGATGATCATCTGAAATTGAAAGTAATTCATACTCCTGGTCATACGGCAGGACATTGCGCGTTTTATGAAATAAATTCAAAAATCGCATTTTTTGGAGATATCGACTTGACAAGATTTCCATATTATGCAACAATTGACTCAGATTTAGTGGATTATGAAAATTCAATTGATAAACTTAAAGATTTGGAAATTGAGATTGCCGTGGTGGGTCATAGAGATCCTGTTTTTGGAAGTAGTAATATTCGAGTTGAATTAGACAAATTCAAATCAGTTATTTTTAAAAGGGATGAAAGAATATTATCTACCTTGACTGAACGGAAGCCCATTCGTCCGATAGATCTCAAGGGTAAGAATTTAATATACAAAAGGTATACCTACAAAAATTTTGAAATCATATCAGAATTAGTAATGATAGAAAAGCATTTCGATAAATATCTTAAAAAAAATTTAATAATAACTCAAGATAATGGATATATTTTAAACTAATTATATAATTTTCATTTCTTTAATATAATAAAGACATCATGAGTTTAGTCCCCAAAAAAATATTTTTTGTTAAAGGAAAAGGTTTTTCTAGTAATTCAGAATTACGCTCATTTGAACAGGCATTAAGAGACGCAGGTATTGAAAAATTCAATATTGTTAAGGTATCATCGATTATTCCCCCATTTTGTGAGGAAGTTAGTAGAGATGAGGGCATAAAAGAGCTCAAAACAGGTCAAGTAGTTTATAGTGTTATGAGTAAAATTAGTTCAAATAAAAAGGATAGTATAATATGTGCATCCATAGGGGCTGCTAGACCTGCGAATTCAGAAGACTATGGGTATTTGAGTGAAAATCATACTCTTGATGAAGATCCTGGTAAAATAGCTGAGATTACGAAAGCTTTAGCAGCTGAAATGCTAGCAACAACCCATGGTGTTTCATTTGATCCAAGCTTAAATATCAAAACAAAAAGTTTTACAGAATCTACAAAGATTAGAAAAGATGGTGAATGGGCAACAGTAATAGCTGCTGCTATTTTTATTTTATAATTAGATTTACAAATTATTTTGAGAAGAGAAGTACTAAAGAATTCAATATTACGTTTTAATTTCTTTTAACTTTCCTTGAATTTTCTTATTAATATTAAGAATTGCTATTGTAGTCGGAGGACCGAAATAATTTGTTTCTAAGTACCCTTTTCCAGGATTTACTAACCAAGTGTTTCCTTTTTTAGATATTTTTGCATCATGTGTATGACCGTAAATTATAATATCAACATTTTCATTAATAAATTCCTTTAATACTTGAGATTCAACATTTTCAGATGGACCACCACTCACAGGATGAGTAATACCTATCTTTTTACCAAGGATCTCTATTATCTCTTTTGATTTAACTTTGTTTCTAATACTTTTAGGATCCGCATTACCATACACACCTTTAAATCGGTCTCCTTTAAGTGTGATTAAACCATCTAGAACATCAATAGAAACATAATCTCCAACATGAATAACCCAATCTGATTCCTTAATTTCGTTTAGCATATCTTGGGGTAATTCTTTTATATTTCTTATGTGTGTATCTCCTAATATAACAATTTTTACTGTCATGTTGACTTTTCAGATTTTTTTATGAAATTGACCAGATTCTAATTTTTTTATCAGCTGATCCTACCGCTAATAAATTTCCTTTAGGAGAATATGCGATACCATAAACGCCTTTAGGTTTTAAATCAATGGTTTCGAATAAATTAGTATTATTTATATCAAAAAATTGGATTTTGTGATCTGAGGTAATAGCGACAGTATTGTTGTCTGGAGCGATAGTTAATTTATGAGAATATTCTTGAATTAATTTCTGTGCATGAATTATCCCTAAATTTTCTAATTCTAGTATTTTGAGAGATTTGTAATCACATGTTACTAAAAATTGAGAATTTGGTGAGAAAGCTAAAGTAGAGATTACTGTCTGATATCCCCCGATTTCATTGATTAACTGCCCTGAGGGGATTTCCCAGAGAAATAAACTCTCGCTAAGCCCCCCTGCTGCTAAAATCTTCCCATTTGGTGAAAATGCAACAGATGAAACATTTTTCTCATATGGATTGAAAGACATAATTTCTTCTCCCGTATTTAAATCCCATAATTTTACTTTACCATCATAAGAACCACTTGCAAGGTACTTTTTATCTGGGGATATTTGAATAGTACTAATCGTCTTTTTATGACCTTTTAGTGTCTTTAATACTTCCCCAGTTGGTAATTTCCAGAGTTTAATAGTTAAATCTGTAGACCCAGATGCTAATGTTTTACCATCATTAGACAAAGAAATAGAATTTACACTATTCTTATGATCTTCAAGAACTTTAATTTGCTCCCAAGAAATGACATCCCATAACTTTATCTTAGCATCCATTCCAGAAGAAATCAGTTTAGTTCCATCTGGTGAGAATAGAACATCAATAACATAATTTTCATGTGCTTTAAAAGTATCAATTAGCTCAATCATTAAACTCATCCATAAAAGTATTCTATTTTGTATTATATATAATGAAATAGTTGATGAAAATTACAATTCTTTTATGATTTTATTTAAGGGTTTTCTATCAGTAGGTTCTGGAATATCTCCTTGAATATATCCAAAGGGAAGTACAGTTAATAGATCATCATTTGCATTCAATCCTAGAATTTGCTTTGCTTTTCCTTTATTCATTGATCCTATCCAACAAGTACCAATCCCTAAAGACCAAGCCATTAACATCATATTCATTGAGACTAGGGAAGTATCGATTACAAACCATTTGCCACTTATCCTTGGCTTTCCCACAATAGCTATGGCAAATGAAGCTTCAGCAATAAACCAACCATAACCAGCTGCTCTAGCTATTTTTTTCAATACATCTTTATTTTTAATAACAATAAATTCCCATGGTTGACGATTTGAAGCACTTGGTGCCCACCGTCCTGCTTCCAATATCATTTCTATTTCTTTTTCTGGAATTGGCTTATCTTGAAATGCTCTTATACTTCTTCTCTCTTTAATAAAATCTAATAAAATCTTAGGATCAATCATTATATATTACACTTGCTTATTCAAATCTTAATCTTTTTATATCTAAAAACTATTAAAAATGCTTCTAATATAAGTTATAAAATATAAATTATTGTTCACTTTAAAAATTGGATTTAATTAGATTAGATTAGAAGAAGCAGAGTTTTATGACCCGTTATTGTTCTTATGTTTATAATAATCTGACTCAAAATTCGGAAATATTTTATTTTTCCTTCCTTCTTTTTCCAATTTGATAAGTCCTAGTTCATTTAGTTTATTTAAATGATAGTGAATCGTTTTATGATCAACCTTGAATTTCTTTGTGATTAAATTATTCCAAATACCAGGCTCTTGTTCAATCATTTCTAAAATTTTTAAAGTAAGTTTGCTTTTTTGTAATTTCAAATCTACATTAGATATTGGATTTTTCTGATAATAAGGAAAATAGGCAATAAAGTTTCCTACTCTTTTTTTTCCTATAATTTTATAAGTCTGCAGAATATCAAGATGCCAAACTAAATTTCCTGCCGCAAGCCCAGTGTTTCTTAATAATTCGTTGAAATGGATTCCTGGTTCGTTCAGTATGAGATCAATAATTTTATTTCGATTTTCATTTTCCAATACCTCATCTAAAGATAATCTATGAGCTCCTTTCTCAATTGATACAGTTCTTTTTCTTAAATATTGGAAATATTCCTTTTTTGATATTAAAAATGCGATTGAAAGTAGACCTACAGCAACGATCATAATAGTAAAAATTATCCAAGTCCAATCATATGGTCCTGTACTAAACTCGAAAAGTGTTAAATAATATTCAGTATCACTTTCAATTTCTGTTAAAGAGCTTTCTAAGTATAACTCCGAGATGGATTCATTAAGTTTCTCTTCTGTATCAACTAATTCCCATGCTTCTTGATTAATATTGAATATCGCCAATGAATAGTTTATGTTAGAATTTAATCCAAATTGAGTTATTTTGCGGTACTTAATTGTAAAATTTTGAATTGATGAATTTGATCTAATTTTAAAAATGCAGTTATATTGATATCGTAATTGGAAATTTCCTTTTTTGGGTGAACTAGGAGGTTGAGATATCCCAAAATTCCTCATATTTACTTTTGATGTTATATTTAAAGAAATTGATTCATTATTATTAAAAGCAAATGAACTTTGACGATTAGCTATCATATTTTCATATTCCAAATAGAGATTTATTCTTGAATTTGTTGTAATTTCAAAAATAATATTATTCGGAAAGTGATAAGAAACAAATTCATCGGATTCGACTATATCAGTCGTCCAAAATTCGGAAATGTTTTCAGTTCTCGCAGCTGCATCAGATAAAACTATACTTAATTCAAAAAGAATTATAAATAATATTATAAGGCTAAATCTGCTTTTTTTCCGGTTATGTATATTTTTATAAACCAATTATCTTCAAATTTCTATTATTCATTCATAGATTTATATTTAAAATAAAAAAAAAATAATTTTTTAATAACTTTTTGCTTGCTTTTATTTTCTTCTTTGAAGAAATATGACTGAAATCACAGCTATGATGCCAACAATGCTTATAAGACCTATATAAAGTAGCATGTTATTTCCAGATTCAGGAATTAATACAGTCCAATTTGAAAAATGGTCTGTCTCAGCGACTAAATATCCATCTTCCACTGTAGTTGGAACTGAAACCCATTCTTCAGTGGCTTCATTATAGTAAGCCCATGTTCCAACACGATTTTGATTATTTGCCTCTATTTTTAATTTACCTTGAACTTCACCTGAATTATTACACTGAAGTGAAACACAAAAACCTTCTTGGTATAAATACCTATGTCGGTTTCGTGCAGTGTATCTGTTTCCCAACAACAATCCTAATTCAGCTTGCTCTTCAGTACATGTCATATTCATTTGAAGATCTTGATCACAGTCAACTTCAATTTCAAAAAACTTAACGCCAATCTTTAAAGGTTCACAATTAATATTTACATCGATATTAACTGTAGAGTCAAATGTTAGTCTTGTCCTATTTTGAAACATAAGCGTCACACGAGTGTTTGCTTCTATTCGGTCTTGATAAGTATTATTATTTATGTCAATAGGAGTTTCTGCAGCTACCACAGTATTGGAACTTAAAATTGTAAAAAGAATCGCAAAAGCAACGCTTCCAATCAATATTTTATTTATATTTTTCATTTTTATTTAAACCAAAATTTTACTTACTAATTAAAAGAAATGAGTTTGATATAAAAAGCGTTAAGGAACATTTATCCCCATTTAAATTTTTATAAATAAATACCAGTTTAATTATACATTCGAGTTGAATTATCGTAATATTTTTAAAACTACAAGCAATTTATTTTATAAAATACAATTCTATTGGATTAAGAGAAATGAGAACGCTTCAATATTCATATAAATCTAGACTTAAAATTTATTCGAAGCGTTTTTTTTCATTAGGATTGCGTTTAAATGAATTAGATTTAGACTTATTATTATTATAATAAAACCTTCTTTATCTATGGAAGAAATATCAATACTTCTCTCATAGCAATAAGGGGGTTGTTAAATACTAAAGATATTTAAAAAGGTCAAACGAAATGAACGAAAAAAACGATATTATGGTTTCCGATATGATGGAAAAAATTCGAGGAACATTAATCCTGCCCAAAAAAGCTTACTTCTTCGATACTACTCTTCGTGATGGAGAACAAACTCCAGGAATTAGCTTTACACTAAAAGAAAAAGTATCTATTGCCCAATCATTAAATGAACTAGGTATAGATGTAATTGAAGCAGGATTTCCAGTTATATCTCAAGGCGATTTTGAAGCATGTAAGGAAGTTGCGAAACTCGGTTTAGATTCAGAAGTAATAGGATTAGCTCGCATTAAGAAGATCGATATTGATAAGGTTATAGAAGCAGATATGGATTCAATTCATGTATTTATTGCAACTTCAGACTTGCATTTGAAAGAAAAGCTAAAAATGAGCAGAGAGGAAGTTATTGATAGTGTTAAAGAATTGATATCTTACGCTAAAGATCATTATTCTGATATTCAATTTTCAGCTGAAGATGCAACACGTTCAGACTTAGACTATTTAATTAGGGTTAATCAAGCTGCCGTCGAAAGTGGAGCTACTCGAATTAACATACCCGATACTGTTGGAACAATATCTCCAACCGCATTTGGATATATTGTTAGGAAAAATTATGAATCATTACCTAAAAATGTGCGGATTGCGGTGCACTGTCATAATGATTTTGGCTTAGCTGTGGCAAATACAATAGCAGGATTTGAAAATGGTGCTTCCGAAGCTCAAACTACAATATTAGGGTTAGGTGAGAGAGCAGGAAATGCGGCGTTTGAAGAAACTGCTATGTCTCTTTATGCGCTATATCAAATCCCAATGCAGATAAATACGAGATTGATTTTTCCAACAGCAAAATTAGTTGAAAGCCTATGCGGTGGGAAAGTAAGTATTGGGAGATTAACCCCGTTAATTGGTCAGAATGCATTTGCACATGAATCAGGTATTCATGCTCATGCAATGATTCAGCATGCTCGTGCGTACGAACCTATAACGCCAGAATTAATAGGTATCAAACGTTCTGACAATGTTGAAGATATAATTAAGCAGTCAATAAAATTGGGAAAACATACAGGAGGTCACGCACTTAAAGCAAAATTAGAAGATTTGGGTATCCATACCACGAACGATCAATTTTCCAATATTATGCATCATGTTAAGGCTTTTGGGGATAAAGGACATGAGGTAACGGAAGAAGATTTCTATGCAATTTTGAAAGATGTTTTCGGAGAACTACCTGAAGAAGATCAATTTGTAAAACTCGAAGAACTAACAGTCCTAACTGGCTCTATTACTCCCACTTCTACAGTACGTTTAAAGATTGATGATAATGGAAATAGTATTGAAAAGATAGCCTCATCAGTAGGAGTTGGGGCTGTAGATGCATCAGTTAATGCAATTATTAAATGCTTTAAGCCGATGAGCAAGATTAAGCTATTAAATTATCAAATTGATGCTATAACAGGGGGAACTGAAGCATTAGCCCATACTACTATTGAAATTATGGATATTGAAAGCAATCACATCGTAAAAGCAAGTGCAACTCATGAAGATATAGTAATGAGCTCAGTTTTATCACTATTAAAAGGACTTAACCTTATAGTCAAGAAAAAAAATTCATCAAGCAATTAATAAATTCTCTAGCATATGTATAAGTTAATCTATCTATAACTTTTAAGCAAAGATAAGGTAAAGAAAATATGGAGTTAACAATAACAGAGAAAATCTTGAGAGTCCATTCTGACAATAAGTCTGCAGTTGCCGGAGATTTTATCTTAGCCAATATTGATCGCTGTTTAGCGAACGATATTACTGCTCCTATAGCTATAGAAGTCTTTGAACGTGTTATTGAAGGAACAGATAGAAGCCTTTTCGAAGATTCTGCTAATTCCGGTTTAGTGCTGGTGCCAGATCATTTCACTCCCAATAAAGATGTCGCCTCAGCAATACAATGTCAAATACTCAGAAAATTTGCTTATAAATATAACATTTTAAATTATTTTGAAGTTGGTCGTGGCGGAATTGAACATTGTCTTATACCAGAACAAGGATTAGTATCTCCTGGAGAGGTTTTTATAGGTGCTGACTCCCATACTTGCACATACGGCGCTCTTGGTGCTTTCTCAACAGGTGTAGGTTCTACAGATTTAGGTGTCGCAATGGCCTTAGGAAAATGTTGGCTTAAAATACCTGAATCTATGCAATTTGTTTTTTCAGGAGAATTAAATGAATGGGTTTCTGGTAAAGATTTAATTTTATACCTAATTGGCAAAATAGGTGTTGATGGGGCAACTTATAAAGCCATGGAATTTACTGGCGATGTTATTAAAAACTTGTCTATGGACAATAGATTTACAATGTGTAATATGGTAATTGAAGCAGGCGCTAAAAATGGAATAATAGAACCTGATAAAATTACGATAGACTATTTGGAAAAGACTGGTAATTCGAAATATAAAATTTATAAAAGTGATAAAAAAGCTGAATATATAGATACAATAGAAATTGAATGTACAAATATTGAACCACAGGTTGCTTTACCTCCTTTACCTGAAAATTCTAAACCAATTTCAGAAGTAAACAATATGAGAGTGGAAATAGATCAGTCAATAATAGGTTCTTGTACTAATGGTCGCATGGAAGACTTGAAAATTGCTGCGAATATTTTAAAGACACAAAAAATTCATCGTAATGTAAGGTGTATTATTATTCCAGGTACTCAAAATATATATCTTCAAGCATTAAAAGAAGGATTAATAGAGATTTTTATTGAGGCTGGTGCGATTGTTTCAACTCCTACTTGCGGTCCTTGTTTAGGAGGACATATGGGGATTCTTGCAGCCGGAGAAAAAGCAATCTCAACAACAAATAGGAATTTTAAAGGCAGGATGGGACATATAGAAAGTGAAGTGTATTTGTCAAGCCCCGCTATTGCTGCTGCCTCGGCTATTAAGGGATATATTACATCACCAGAATTTATTTAGGGTGAAAATAATGATTGGTAAAGTTATAAAATATGATATGAAAGATATTAATACGGATTTGATCATTCCCGCAAGGTATTTAACTACATCTAACTCTGAATATCTAGCTAAGCACTGCATGGAAGATCTAGATGTCAAATTTATCGAAAAAAAAATCAAATATGGTTATACAATATTGGTTGCTGGATCGAATTTCGGATGCGGTTCAAGCAGAGAACAAGCTCCAGTTGCTATTAAATCAGTAGGAATCAAATGTATAATAGCCTACTCTTTTGCAAGGATATTTTTTAGAAATGCGATAAATATAGGACTGCCAATAATTGAGTGTAACAACATTGAAGCGATAAATACTGGTGATGAATTAGAAATTAGTTTTACAGAAGGAGTTATTAAAAATCTCTCCACAAATTTTGAATTTAGTGTAAAGAAAATGCCTTCTTTTATAGAAGAGATCGTATCCGATGACGGTTTGATTAATTATGCAAGACGCATAATTTTAAAGAATACCTAAGAATCTATGACTTAATCTTAATTTTTTTAATGATAATGGAAGAAATACTTAGGGTTCTAATATATATTAAAAACTAAATTTAAGATATCGAAGTGTAAGTTTTTATATTATAATTTTGAAAAATCTATATATGACCATATAATAATATTTATATTGATTGAAAAATATATAATAATTGATTATGGATGCCAGAAAATTAAATAGGTTCATTTCCAGATATTTAGAAAAACTTAAATCAGATACAAACAATATTGAACAATATTATCTAAAAGGATTGACGGGACTATCACTTGGGACTCAATTGAATCATTTAATAGCACTTAATAAATTATTTCAAACCGATGAACAAAGAAATATAAGTGGAAAATTAAAATCTAATGATACAATATTGGAAAATACCGATGTGAATTGCTTAACTAAGGAAAATGTATTAGATTTATTGCGGAGTGAGTGGTATCAATCTCTTAAAGGACAAACTAAACAATTACATATTCGAAGAATTAGGACATATTTAAAATACTCCAAAAGAAACGATTTGGTCGAATTACTGCCAAAAAAATTTAAAATTGAAACAAAACAACTGAGTAAAATTGACCTGATAACCAGAGACGATTTAGATATAATTTTAAAATTCAGTAATTTACGGGGAAGGACTTTAATAATGGTAATGTATGAAGGGGCATTGAGAAGAGATGAATTATTGAGTATTAAATGAATGTAATAAAATTTGAATATTTACATTAAAATCTCTCTAATTAGATTAATTATATTCTAAAAATTGAATAAAAAATATGAAAACAATTTACTGAATATTTTTGGGAAAAAAAACTAACCTTCTAGAAATAGAGGGTTTCTGGGAAGAAGGAATCTAATTAATTTCAAGTAATTTAGATAAGCTATCTATCATTCGATTAATGTTTGGTGAGTTGATTATTAATCCTATAGTATTTTTATGGATATTATAAGACATTCTTGAAGATTCAAAAAATCTTTCATTTGTAAAAATGATGAATCCGTTTTGTATCGCTAAGAGATTGAGAATGTATTGCTTCTGATTAACAAAATACTTTAATTGTGAGTTTTTTTCTTCTATTCGATCAAATTCCGCTAGAGCAATATTTAGATCAGATTCATTCATTTTAAGATTGTTAGTATTAAGGTAAATTGAGAAGTTTGGGCAATTATAGAGATACTTTCTAAAATTAGGTCCAATTTGGTTTTTATATATCGTATCCGTAAAAACTTTAAAATCTTGTTGTAATTCTCTCATTGAATCAATAATAATACCTCTATGCTCAAAATTTAAAATAGTTGAAAGTGTATCGAATTTTTCATAAGTTTTGATATGTTTTTTAATATCATCTAATATACAAATTATATCATTAATTGAATCCATTTTGAATTCTTGAGTTTTTTGTCCTAATAATTCCAATTTAACGATAAAATCTTTTCTTTCTTTATCGAGATTATTGTAAATCTTATCGTGAGAATTAACCGATAATTTTTCAAACTCTTCTCTCCATTTAAAACTATAAGGAATATTCTCTAGAAAGAATTCTAAAAACTTGAAGGGGATGTTTCCTCCTGTGGATATAATAGTTGGGATTACATCTTCATTTTCTTCATAATTAAATCCCAATAAATCTTGATTATTGAATATAATGTTATAATTATCAATGTTAATGTAATTTGAAATAATAATTTTATTTGAAAGTATTATTTCAAAATTTTCATGATACTTTTTTTCAATGTCAATGAAAAATTGGTTAGCATAATCTTTGATTTTTTCTTTTTCTTCTTCAATTGATTCACGGTTTTGACCACCTGATAAAAGGATAATTTTAACATCTCTTTCTATACAAGATTGAAATAATGGTTTATAAAATGTCAGACTTACATTATCAATTGTAGGTGAAATTATTATGATGAAATTTTTAGAATGCGTAATTTTTTCTTTAATTTGCTCATATAATATATTTTTATCTAAAATAAATTTCATTTTATTTATACTTGAAATTTTTTCTTTAAAAATTTCAATATATAATTCCAATTCTTCCTCAATATCTTCAATTAGATTTCTAAATCCAATAAAATCACGTTTACTTTGAAATTTTTTTAAATCTCCAATAAATAAATTAAGGTCTTTAAAAAAATCAATAATATAATGGCGATTTAAGAGATAAAAAGGTCTTTCAACGAAAAAATCTAACTCCTGCTCTTCACTATCTACAAATGCTCTTTCATAACTGTATTGCCATATTTTTTGAATACCTCTTGGCACTATATCATAATCTATATTGATATATTTTTTTTCGTTTTTTTCAGTTAATGGTATATATAGCGATGTATTATGTAATTGTCTAAGCCAATTAATTTTAATAATATCTTGAGGACTAGCTCTTAATTCTTTTCTTACAATCTTAGCATATTTATTTAGGGAAAATTCTTTAATATCAATATATGAATCAGGAGGATTCGAAGGTAAGTCAAAGTATTCAGCAACGGAGAAACCAGGATTCTTTAAATAATCTCCAAGATAAGAACCAGAAAAGATTTCTCCTTGTATCTTCTCTTGTATAATCGTGACTGTTCTTTTTTCATCAATAGGAAGTTCTCCATAATATTCATCCAATGAATTGTTATCCACCATCTTTTTTGCTTCAACATCTAAAAAAACAAGTACACGGTTTAAGTCTAGATGGATTAGATTCCGATAATAAAGATTAGTTAGGATCTTATTTATAATAAATGTATCAGTATTAAATGCATCCAATACTTTACTTAAGGACTTTTCTTTATCAATGAATTTAAGCGTCAATTTTTCTAATTTTGTAAGTCGTTGGGTTTTTCTTAAAATTATTTCACATTTATATACCTCAATTGGAACAGAGAGGTATGATCTTTTTAATTTAGATTGTTTCTTTTCTGAAATCATTTTAAATCTCATCAAAATTAATTATTATTCCTTCTCGTTTAAAGAAATTAGCTACTTCTACAAATTTCTCCATATATTTATTACCCCTATGTGTTAGACACATATCATAACACCCAACTATAATCTCTATTTTTTCAGCTCGAGAGAGCATTACATTCAATCTTTCTAATTTTGGAACAAAACCCCATGCTTTTCCAGCAATTTCAAAAGGATTATTTCGAACTAATGAAATTATTACTATATCGGCTTCTTGCCCTTGAAAGCTATCTACGGTGTAGCAATATAATCGAGGATTAATATTTCTTAAATTTGGTAAATTATCGGGTAAGAATTTCTTTAGAATTTCAACTTGTTCTTTATAGGGACTAAGAATTGCAATGCTAATATCCTCATATTTTTTATTTAATTTTAATTTATGTAGTAATTGTGCAATTATTTTTGCTTCCTTTGGATTAAAAAGACTCACTCCTTGTCGTTTTTCTCTGAAATCTGGTGTCGGTGGAATCTTAATCCAAATGAGTTGCTGATTTTTAAATTGAACTGGTTCTAATATAAAATCCCTTGGTTCTTCGACTTTCT
>Ga0114930_10002698_pt1 | contig 15894 bp, 14 predicted proteins | sample AnhtaG_FD_87300 | JGI IMG/M metagenome (GOLD analysis project Ga0114930, IMG submission 87300) | Deep subsurface microbial communities from Anholt, Denmark to uncover new lineages of life (NeLLi) - Anholt_01485 metaG | ecosystem: Environmental > Aquatic > Marine > Oceanic > Sediment | place... | reverse complement strand
GGTTCTGTGGCAGGTTGAGTCGGAGTTTGCTCACAATAGCAGAAGCACTCTTGTAGATTTCAACAAGCTTGTTTTGGGTTCAGGAAAGAATAAGCTCTTCATCTGTTCGCAGGTGAAAAAGGGAAAGAAAATTCATTTCTGAGCGTGTTACAACCTGCAGCCGGATACTGCACAGGTGACGTTTATGTAGGGATGATTCCCCATCCTTCTAATTGGGTAGATAGTGATAACGATGTGCATTTGTGGATTTTTAAAAAGTAAATATCTCTCGCTGAATGATATTAACTAAATCGGGGTAGAATCAGAAGTGATAGGTGCCATTGCCGGTGATATTATAGGTTCAGTCTACGAATTACATTTTACTAAATCAACTGATTTTCCGCTTTTTTCTCCACAATCAACTCCTACTGATGACACTGTTCTGACAATCGCCGTTGCTGACTGTATCTTAAATGGTAAGGAATATGCTGAGACATTAAAGGAATACGGGCGGAGATATCCATATGCAGGCTACGGGGGCATGTTTCTGAAGTGGCTGGGGAGCAACAGCCTTGCGCCATACAACAGCTTTGGGAACGGCTCAGCTATGCGCGTAAGCCCGGTAGGTTTTGCTTTTGGCACGATTGATAGAGTGCTCGAAGAAGCTCGGCGAAGTGCCACTGTTACCCATAACCATCCGGAAGGTATCAAAGGCGCCCAGGCAGTCGCCGCATCCATCTTTCTGGCAAGGTCAGGGCAAGGCAAAGAACAGATACGTAGATTTGTTGAAGAAAGTTTCAGCTATGACCTGAGCCAGACATTGGATGAGATTCGCCCCTGGTACCGGTTTGACGAGACCTGCCAGGGCTCGGTGCCGCAGGCAATCATCGCTTTCCTGGAATCAAGTGACTACGAAGATGCCGCCAGGAAGGCAGTATCGCTTGGCGGTGACAGTGATACGCTGGCCTGCATGACTGGAGGTATCGCCCAGGCCTACTATAAACAGATTCCCAATTATATTGCAGAGAAAGTAAGAGAACTGCTTGACGAGGAACTGCTAGCGGTTGTGGACGAGTTTAACGAGCACTACGAGCTATGAGGAGGTAAGCAGTTAAAACACATGTTTGGTCGGCTATTTTGAACCCAAGGTTATGAGGAAACAAAAGGGCGTTTTGTTACACCTGTCTCTCAACACGCAAATCCCCTCCCGAGAGTTGTCCTTAGCTATACTTCTCTCTAGCTATTGGACCTTTTACACCGGGCACAGATACCCAGTATAGGGCCATCCCCAAAAATGCAGAGGCATACCCTACACAGTAACTAAGGCTGAAAATATCAGTAGCATCGGAGATGTACATCTCGTGAAACGCTCCTTCCAACATACCTTGACAGAGGTGCCAGCAGCCGAATGTAGCTATATAGAGTCCTAGCAGCCAGCGATACAACGACTGCTTAAACCATTCCTTTTTGAAAACCAGGGTCGCCACTAATAACAGTCCGGTAACCAGTCCCCCGGAGTAACTTACTACTATCGTCCGCAAAGTATATTCTGTAGCAGGGGAGACGAATACAGGCGCAAAGTATCGTGGGTCAAACCATGTGAAGGACAGTATCGGCACTTTCATTATGACAGCAGTAACAAGGTGGGCACCCTCATGGATTATGCTTGTGAGCAAGACGAGGGCAATAAGAGATAAAAATGACTTCACAGCGAGTAGCGTCACAACACGATTGTTGCTCATTAACTAATAGCTTAGTCTATTTTATATGCCAAAGGCAATATAATAACGAGCCATATATTGTTAAGCGTTCTCAACTTGAGCTTGACATAACTAGAGCAATCGCATCGTCATTTGCAGCTTGAACGTTCTGGCTGACTGCTATCCGGGTATCCTTTCCGTCAGCAATAGAAGGAGTCTAGCTCGAGATTAAGGGGCTTGACAAAAACAGGGTGGCTATTTAGAGTATACCTTACCGAGTTCTGCCAATAGAGCTCACGGCGGGCACTTCTTTGGTGACAGGATCATCTGCAAGGAAGCAGAATAATCCTTAGGTCAAGCGAGGTAGCAGGCAATGGACAATAAATACAGAGCGATGTTCTCTAGAAATATAGGAATTTTTACCGAGTTAGAACAGGACAAACTTCGCAAATCCACTATAGCGATTGCAGGCATGGGTGGTGTCGGCGGTTTGCTGGCCGAAAGACTTATGAGGCTTGGCGTGGGCCAACTCAAGATTACTGACCCTGGGGTCTTTGAACAAAGCAACCTCAACAGGCAGTTTGGTTGCTTTACGTCTAATCTAGGTCAAAATAAGGCTGAAGCAATATTTACACAAATTAGAGACATCAATCCGCAGGTCCAGGTACACTACAGCTATACTGGCATAAGAACAGAAAATGACGCTGGTCTTTTTGTCAGCGACTGTAGCGTAGTGATTGACGAGATGGACTTTGGCTCATTCAGGCAATCCCTCTTATTGCAGAGGGCGGCTCGAGAAAGGGGAATACATTATCTTTTTGCTAGCGCCATCGGATTTGGCGCGCTCATCGTGGTTTTTGACCCTGGCGGAATGACTCTGGAAGAGTATAACAAACTGCCCCCAAATTTAGACTTTACCACTAACCAAGAGGTAAGGGTGCCTCTAGAAAGGATTTTGCCTGTCATGCCTTCATATGCCACAGCCGCTGCTGCAGCCGAGACCATCAGCAAAATCCTTGCCGGGGAATTGCCGGCGCCGACCATCAGTATAGGAGCGGGGCTAGCTTCAATTTTGGCAGCTAACGAAGCAGTCAACGTAATTCTAAAGAAGAGAGATATACCTACAGCTCCCGCATATACGTATATCGACTTACTCGACCGGCAGTTCATAGTTGGAACTGTACCATAACTTGAGGTCAGAGCGAGTGCGACATGGCAAACGATGGTTCAAATCCTGACACAGGGTAAAACCAAGGGCTTAAAACGGAACTGTTGGAAGCAGATAATGAGGAAGAGAACGTTGTACTTGTTTATGTCCCGCAGATACACTCCTCTTCCAAAACCTTGCTACCGTCTACCTTGCAGCTGTTAACGGCAATTCGACGAAGAATGTGACTCCTTTTCTCGGCTCCCTTCTCGCGCATATCCTGCCGCCGTGTTCCCTCACAATACCGTGACAGATACTAAGGCCCAGGCCGGTGCCACCTCTTTCCCCTCTTGTGGTGAAAAAGGGGTCGAAGAGCTTCTGCAGGTGTTCCTTTGGAATCTCTGGACCATCATTAGTAAAAGAAATCCTGATATAGCGCTTGATCTGCTCAGTTTTGATGCTAAGCTTGCCTCCACCATGTGCCTCAGTCATGGCCTGCTCAGCATTCATAATGATGTTCAAAAAGACCTGCTGAATTTGACCAACATCGAGAATTATCTCTGGTAACCCTGGAGTCAGCTCAATCGCGAGCGCAATATTGCTCGTTCTCAGCTCGTAAGCTTTTAATTCCAGAGTCCTTGCCACAACTTCGTTTACGTCTGCATATTCCTTCTTTGGCTCACGACGACGGGCAAAGGTCAGGAGATTCTCCACCACCTTGGCTGCCCGCGCCGCCTCATTACAGACCCTTTCTAGGTCGTGTCTCACTGCTTCGTCAGTACTTTTTCTGAGTACGCGCTGAGAGAATCCCAGTATCCCAGTGAGAGGGTTATTTATCTCATGGGCAACGCCGGCTGCCAGCTCACCGATAGACGCAAGGTGACCGGAAAGATGAAGTTCCTGCTGCAATTGCCTCTCCCTCTCTTCCACTCGCTTGCGCTCTGTGACGTCTCTTAATACCTCAATAGCAGACGAACTCCCGTCAGGATTTAGCAGTGGAGCGACAGCTATATCGTACTCTCTGTTTCTAATATTATTGGTGTAGTGCAGTCCAGCACTACTGTCGCCGATGTCATGCTGGACAGGGCAGTTGGGACACATCGAGGCCATTCCTAGAGATTTCCAGCACTTCTGACCTAGCGAATCACCGAACCTGTCTCTTGCCGTTTTATTCATAAACTCTATTGTGTAGTCTGTGCTCACGATCAACACACAATCGGTCATGCTGTTTAACCATCTTTCAAGGTTTTGTCTTGAGCGTAGGACGTCATTGTATAGGCGAGCGTTGTCCAATTGAACAGCCATTTGACTGCTTAGGGTGTAGATTAGTTGATGATCTTCAACAGTGTAGGGCTGTTGCGAGAGCTTTCGCCCCAGGAGGAGTATTCCCGATAAATCCCCAGAACGTGTCTTCAAAGGAGCAATAAGGTCTACGCCGGCTCGTTCTAAGCTTTGTTTCTCTGGGAGGGAAATGCATTGTAAAAGAGGAGTGCAATCAAGGTCCTGACTAGATAATGTGCCACGGGAGCGCGTTAGCCACTTCACCAGCGGGCTCTGGCTACGTAAGGAGATGTTGCGAGTGGCGTTACTCGCAGGAGCAGAGGCCACAGTGACAAATCTATCACTAGCGTCGAGTGACAGCAGAAGGTGAACGCTTGAGGTTCGCAACACTCCAACAACCAGATTAACCATGGTAGAGCCGAGAGTGGTCAAGCTGGTGAAGCTCTGAATGTCACGGCTGAAGTTTTCCAAGGCTCTAAGGTAATCATATCTATCGCGATAGAACCATTTGTCAACCATACGCTGGACTAGTCGCCATAACTGTGGTAAAAGGAAAGCCAATGCGATGACTAGAATGATGTAAATCCATCGAGGGACCTCTTGTGTTGTAACGGCGGCAAGTATAATGAATACGGTTACGAAAGGAATGGCGGCAATAATGGTAGTCAAAGCATAAGCGGTGCCTTTCCGCAGAACAACGTGAATATCCAGCAGCTTGTGTCTCACGATAGCTACTGTGGTTACGAGACAGAAAGTAATGTTACCGATTATGTAGCCAGGGTACAGAGGTAACCCAAGTGCTGGCAGAACATCAAAGAATCCTCCAAGTAGTGAAATGCCAATCCCGGTAATGATATATAGATACCGATTCCTTTGCTCGGCGAAAGCAGAAGTTCTATATCTATTTATGAAGGTGACGAGTGACGCTATTAGCAACCCGAGACCAAATAATATGTAGACAGGAGCCAGAGGTCCCAAAACAGGGGCGTAGCCAAAAGGTCTGACCTCCATGCCTGTTATAAGCAGATCTCTTGCCACTAACGGCGTGAAAATTAAACAAAACAAGTAGAGGGATGGGATGAGCCATCTTCTTATTCTGGTGCCAGTATAGCGCACAGAAAAATGATAGAGTATTGCTGATATGAACATCCCGAGGACCGGGGTCCAAACATCCCAAGATAGGGCATGCTCAATATCTGGGCTTGCCCGCATACCAAAAATGACGATGCCCCAAACGGCTAGCGCTAAAAGATACAGGGCAAATAAGCGATGAACGGAGCTCCTAAAGTTCCCTCTCAGCACTATGACCATCAGGAATAAGCAAAAGATAGTCTGAGCTAACGGTGGTGACAAATATAGGTTTATGTGCCGCTCTCCACAAGGCTTTTGCTGAACTTAAGAAGGTCTTGGATGACAGCGTCGGAAGCATTCATGTGAGGAGGCTTCAGGTGAGCAAGATCAGCTCCGGCCTTTCGCTTGTCCTCGTAGTAACGTTGGAAGCTCCCTGCAGAGAGTGTAGTTACCACGAGTGGCCTCATACCAAGCACCTTTTCCAGGTCTTTGTAGTCTAAGTCAATATCCACTAGCTTCTGGTGAATTAGGCTCTCTATTCCCTTTGCCTGTATTTTCTCTTTAAGCTCAATGTAGAGATGCAAAATAGGCTTATCCCCTTCATATTCCTTGCGGACCGACCAATCCTCATACTTTATTCCCGTGTTAGCAATTGCCCGCCACACCGTCTTCTCGTCCAACCTCGTAAAGCCGGCGATATCAATGAGATCGTCAGCACGACTCTCAAAAACCATTTGGGGGAGCCTAATTCCCGCCTCTTCATCCTCCAGGGCGACAACTCTGATTAGGTCGCCTACGCGATATCTCAGGAAAGGCATCGCATAGAAATCGGTTCCGACTACCTCATAGCACTTCCCTGCCTCAAGCTCATCCACGAGTACGGTGAAAGGCTGGTAGTGTTTGTCCTGCCGGCTCTTAAGCCACTCCTCCTCAGGAATAAACTCGTGAAAAGAGCAAAACGGGACGAAGGTCATACTCTTCTTGTTCCAGGCCTGAGTAGCGACTATTCCAACCTCCGTCGCAGAATAGATCTCAAGTGGCTCTTTACCCCAGTAGTATATTAGCTGCTCTCTATAGATGTCAGTGTCCATTCCATAGGCAAGGAGTCCCTTTAGGGGCCACAGATCCTTGGGCAACAAAGTTCTACCCTGCACCTTACACCGTATCCAGGCTGCAATCAGGCGTCGCATTATCTGTGGATGCAGCATACGCCGACTAATTTTTATTTGCCCCGAGCTTTCGACGAAGCGTTCGCCCATTTTGACGAGGACGCTGGTTAGGGAGCTCAGCAGATCCACTCCCTTGCGTAGCCCCATCTCAAAGCCAAGTTGAGTCCTAGCCGCGAAGTCCTGGTTCTTCTGCTCACCAATTGGTGGCATAAAATCGATACCCATTTGTTTAGCCATGACCTGAGTGAGAACGCCTGACCCGTAGGGTGGTGGTGGCAAATTAGCTAGTATGGTCGCACCGCTACCAATATTGACCTCGCCCTTTGTGCTGGCGCAAGCCAAAATCAATGCAGTTATCCCACACCTGGCAAGGACTTCTGCACTTCTCTCCGTCCAGGGGACCCATTTGAACGTGCCGCCTCTTCCTGAGGTACAGACCCACCAGTAAGGCTTAAGTGCTAACACATCTTCATTCTTTTCATTAAGATAGGGAGCATAATCGTCATAAGTGGTTAACGGAACAAGCTGGCGGAATTCAGATATATTTTTGGGTTTTTTAGGTATGAACTTCTTGCCTAGAGGACTATCACAAACCAGCCCAATCTGGTCCATTAGCAGTTGTTCCTGTATCTCCATGAACTCCGCTAGCGAAAGGTCGAAGAACCCACAATATTTCTGCCAAATCCTTTCTTTGTCTCCTATTTCAAATAATTTATCTTTTTCCAGCATTTAAGTGCACCCCCTTTCTAACGCAATGTTCTTGCTGTAGCCGATCGAAGAAAACTGTTAACAGCCATAATGATGTCTGATTCGCTGAAAGGCTTACTCATAACTCCAAAAGGACCTCGAGTCAAAGCTCGTGCCATCATATCGCTATCGGGATACCCGGTTATGATGGTCACAGGTAATTCGGGCTTGATGCTTCTTATCTGACGCAGAGCCTCGGCTCCATCCATTCCAGGCATTTTGAGGTCAAGGAAAACCAGGTCAAAATCCTGCTTTCTCACGAGCTCTAATCCTTGAGAGGCCGCCTCAACAGCTGTCACTCTGTGTCCTAAATCCCCCAGAGTCTCCTCGAATAGTGCGCGAATCACCTCATCGTCATCAATGACGAGGATGCTCGCCTTGCCGCCAACTGATTTCCTACGGAGCCACTTATCAATTGCTGCCTTGTCGAATCTCCACTGACGTCCTACCTTTGTTGCAGGTATCTTACCTCCCTCCAGCAGCCTGTATATGGTCTTCCTAGTGACCCGCAGGTAACCAGCCACTTCCTCAAGAGTCATAAAATCTCTCATGTTGCCTTCTTTTCTCAACTTTCTAATTCATCAAGCTTGGGACTGTACACATATGGCACTGCTATACCCATTATACTCTGTGCAAGCGGACTCCGCTGAAGCTTGTCTAGTGCAGACTTGATTCTTGCGTTTCTTTTCACATTCCGTTCTGACCTCATAGTCACCCACCTTTTGATTTGCTTCTGACGTATATCAAGCTGTCGGGCAACATGGATGGTTTCTCGACTCACAGTTGCTGAATACCCGAGATGCTCATCAAGTCTTGCCTCTACTCCACGGGCTATGGCATCTATGCATCTGATCCACTTATCGACACGCGACTGATTCTCCTCGTATTCAACAGAAAGTGGTGTTTTGTCATCTCTCCTGCCGCAAGAGTCTTGCTTAGCCTTCGAGGCCATGCGTATACTGCCATGTACTCTCTCTAGGTCAAATGGCTTGACGATATAGTCCGACGCCCCCAACTTTATAGCCTCAACAGCTACATCAATGTTGTTAACAGCCGTAACCATGATAGCGGTGGTATTAGGATAAGTTGTCTGCATAATCTTCAACACTTCCATACCAGACACACCGGGCAGCCTTATGTCCAGCAAGACTACATCGAAGTCCTGAGTTGCCAGTTGGGCGAGAGCAGCAGTCCCGTCAAGGACTGTACTGCATCGGCAACCGCGTTCACTTAGTTCTTCATAGAGAAGGTCACTTACCGTGGGATCGTCATCAACAATCAGAATGCTTGAATTCTTGCCGACCATTTGCTACCTCCTTAGCTTGAGTGTCACACTATCGTTAGCGTGGCCAATCATGGGAGTTGCGACCATTAGAGTATAATAAAGTCCATCCATTTGTCAAGACCCTTCACCCGATTTCGTAATTCATTCACATCGAAACTCAGACCCGTGACCCGGTAATCCTCCGGTCAGTAATGTAGGACGTCAAAGAATGTGCCTAGACCAGAGGATTTGGTCAACTTGGGATGCAACTCAGATGATATAATCGCCAGACAATGGATGTGAATAGAAAGATAGAATCTTAGATAATCAGGATACTTAGTGAGTTACTAGCTAATTTGAGTTAATGTTATTACCAGTTGTGGGTCTACCGGGCTCGAACCACCTCAGAGGCACTAGCCCGGTCGTCGGCAAGCCAGGTGTGCAGAATGGGGTCGCAACGTTGCATGCGCTCATGAACTAGGGTTACATTGTGTAAGTCAACTGGCGTACTTGCGGGTTACCGGTGCCATCCTTCAGACTGTGGCCTTCCGATAAGCCATAATCACCCTCTTTGCTTTTTGAGTTCTCGTATCTGCCTGCCCCGCTTGCTCCTGTAGTAACATCGGTTGCCTTTGCGCCAGTAGCAGGACGGATAGCAATACTCCTGTCCAATCGGGCACTTAGCTACCCTCACACCCCTGTCTTCAGCCACATAATCACCCTCTTTCCGTTGCTTCTTCTTTGTCCACACTGCTCAAGGCTCATGCGGTCCGCGATGACGTGGATTTCCTCACAGTGTAAAGTCTCACTGTCCACATTCATTCTAGTATACCCAGATTAAATGGCCGTAAAATTGGTCTTTAAATTTCGTTAAAATTTGATGGAATAGATTCGAGACTATATTTTCTTGTCCAGAGGCCTACTTCCCAGACGTTTAGGGATACCAACTATAATAGCCAGCCAGCAATAACGAAGTTGTAAAATGGAAGGGGAAAAAGTTACAGAATTATGACATTTTAGGAGACGCCTTCTAACCTGGTATGAGCACAGTTGGCGGCGCTTGTACTCTTTCGCCTTAACGGGCTTCTCCTGAAGGTGAAGGCCGTTTATATCGTCATATACCTTATCCTTTTTCTCATCCGCCACTTTACAGACCGTTACACGCTACGTTGATGACTTGTGTAACTTGCTTGACGAAAACTCTCTAGCAGAGGGGAAGGCATACATCGGGAGCTTCGTTGAAGAAGTAAAGCTGCCACGCGGTGAACCATGGAAGGAGGCCGCGACGTGCCTGCCAAGTTTTGGGCAAGACGGGCTACATTTTTGCCAGCCGACTTAAAGAGGACACGACGTAGGGCAACCAAACCGCCAAAAGCCCAAGGTACGCGTGGTAAATAAAACGTACATGATCAGCCTGTTGTTAAAGCGGGTTGTATCTCTATTAACAATAACTCACTCTGGTGGAGAAGGCGAAAAATATCAAAATATTGAGCCGGGAGCTGAAACCTTCACCGGGCTCTCTAGGTAGACGCAATGCTAAAAGATCTCCCGCGGATAGATAAACACTCTTATTGACAGTTGCGGGAATGTATCAACTTAAGTTGATACGAAGAAAGTGGCAACCTTGGAGAGCAACAAAGATTGACGTTGGCTTGGAAGTGAAGTGGCGATTGCTTCTTTCTTTTCATCACAGGTTAACCCGTGACTTTTGCCTAAATGTCGATAAAAAGCTAAAACGGCGAGTTTTCCTGCAATAACCTTCTTTATCATTATCATTTAATTGATAAAGTTCCCGTAAGTGCTTCTGCCTTCCGGTATCCCATTCGGTCGAGCCACTTCTGCTTCAGGATAGTGTAGCCCCAGACGATGAACACCTCCATCAGGTCAACCAGGTCTGGCTTGGGGATGTCTCCTACCGCGCGCAAGCGGGGACATGGGGATTGACTGAGTTAGCGGTCCAGAGACTAGACTACCATAAAAGACTATGAGCAGCGTGAGGTGACTGGACAGGAAAAGGCGGGGACTCCAATATTAAAGAGGAGTTTGGTGCCAGTTTAATGAATCTATTTGCCTACGATTTGGCACATCGCTGAATATGACGGTTGTTGCAATTGGTGCTAAAGAGTACTTGCCGCGGACGACAAGACGAAAAATAACAAACAGGCTGGGCTGTCTGCCCAGCCTGTTTGTTACAGCTACACCCTCTGGCGAGATTTGACACTAATGGCAGTTAAGCACTCTTTGGAACCAGTGGCAACTGGATTTGTATTTAGGAATGGTACCAAATAGCAGGTAGACATGTTAGTCAGGGTGGTACAATGTAATAAGCAAGCCAATAGCTGCTTTTTCTTTTTCTAGCCTCATACTATCCTCTCTTTCTTTCATCTCGTTGGATATAGTACTGGAACCTCTCGCCTCCCTCCTTAGTCAACACCCAAACCTTGCTTCCATCAGCCCATTCTACATTTCTCACGATACCAACCCGCTTTAACTCGGTGAGTTTGACTGAAGTGAGTTCCGGGCTCGCTTTTATGATTTCAGCAATTTGATGCCTGTTCGCCCAACCAACATGGCCCAGGTAGCGAATAATTGCCTCTTTTCTTTTCATTATGCCTTAACCCATTATCTTTGCCTAATTGCTGGTAAAAGCCCCGAGCTCTACTCCGTGTGTTGTGGCGATCTGCTTTCTATTCAGGCGTCCATGTCTTACAGTATAAACAGGTTTGCTGAGTCAAGCCAAGTTAAAGCGAGAATACCTCTGGACGGGCAAACACAGGGTCTGTTCGTCTCGGCCATGCAGTAGCAAAAAGAGCACATTCCGATGAATTGTGTTCAAATAGCAATCTCGACAGCCCTGTTCTCGCTACTATGAATGTAGATGTGATAGTATTAGACTTAAGTAAAGCAGTAGATGGGCAAGGAGGTAGGATAGCATGAAAGAAACAAAGTGGCGAATAGTCCTGATTATAGTGATAGCAATCATTCTAACAATCTCCTTCAGCGGCTGTGCTGTGGGCAAAGGGAAGGTAGCTGTGATTCGCTTGAGCGGGACCATCGCTGGCTCCAGCCAGCAGGGACTGCTGACAACCGGCGGCATTACACCGAAACTGGTGAGGGACTACCTAAGGAAGGCTGAAACTGATGGTGGCGTAAGGGCGGTGGTGCTGCGTATTGATAGTCCTGGCGGTTCAGCCGCAGCTTCCCAAGAGATTGCTGCGGAGATACTCCGTTTCAAAGAAGACACGGGCAAGCCAGTGGTGATATCTATGGGAGATGTAGCTGCCTCCGGCGGTTACTACATCTCGGTATATGCCGACAAAATTGTGGCTAACCCTAGTACTCTCACGGGTAGCATCGGTGTTGTCAGCCATTTTATCTATATTGAAGGATTGCTAGAGAAGTTAGGGTTAGAGTTAGAAACCATAAAGACTGGTAGGCACAAGGATATGGGTATTCGGCCCCTCACTAAGGAGCAGCAGCAGATAATGCAAGATATCACAGATGACCTTTACCAACATTTTGTGATTGCGGTAGCCGAAGGTCGTGGTCTACCGGAAGCGGAGGTAAGACAGCTGGCCACTGGTCAGCTATACACTGGAGGTCAGGCACTCCACCTGGGTCTAGTAGATGATCTGGGAGGCTTAGACAAAGCCATAGAACTTGCCGCCAGTTTGGCTGGCATCCGTGTCCCGGAGATTGAGGAATATGTTCCACCGACTTCCTTTTTCGAGAAGCTACTAGGAGGACTTTCAACGCCATTATCGCTACCGCTTTCTGAGGACGAGTTGCTGTTCTTGAGAATGCTAGAGGGCTGGCAGGGTATGCCGAGATATTAGCGCTTGCCTATCTCGATCACAGGGGTAACAATGTGGCTTTTCGTGCAATTGATTGGCTCTTGTTATTCCGTTGTCTTCTTCGGTTTATTTATTCCGATACCGGAAAGAAGATATTTGCGGGCTGGCGGTCTATCAAATCCACCTTACCAGCTCACTTAAATCGGCTCTTGAGGACTTGAACTGGCTTATCGGATTTTCGCGGTCGGGATAACCCAGAGCAACACCTATGACCACCTTCTTGTTCTCCGGAATATTCAAGAGGTCTTTGATTTCATCGGCGTAGTCAGCAATTAAGCCGATAGGACAGGTAGCCAACTCAAAAGCTTGAGCGACAAGTACCAGATAGCCCACTGCCGTACCAACGTCAACCATCTGTCTGGCGGAAAAGCAATCGTCGAGACAGATAATAATGGCGGCCGGCGCTCCGTAAAAATTACAGCTTCCTTCGTTGATGAAGCTGTCTACAGAGGTGCCAATTCTCCCGACATACGGTTTCATTGACTCCAGGGTCTGAACCCCTCTTTGCCGTATAGCTTCAGGTAGAGGTTTTACCGCACCGGAGCCACATGATATCTGCTTCTCTTTATAAGCCTTAATCAACCTGCGGCTGAGTCTATCCTTCTCATCATCCATCACTACGATGAATTCCCATGGCTGGAGATTGTTAGCCGAGGGAGCATTAATAGTTAGCCTCAGGATTTCTTCAATCGTCTCTCCGGGTATTGAGACAGGTTTGAAAGCTCTGGCACTCCTCCTCTCTCTAATCGCTTTCAGTACATCCATCAGATATTCCCCCTTCCTCGGTTTGCTCTCGCTTGAAAAATACATTATATTACTTGTGTCTGTCAATTAACGCTTACGTTCGCACTGACTGTCAGATGGAAAACGAGAGGAGCTTATCTTTAGATGATTCGAGCGAAGATATGGTTTAGATGCGCCGTAGTCCATGACCCGGTGTGCCCTATGGTGGTGCAGCCGGCTATAATCGGCTGGGAAGCCAAATACAGGCAGATTGACCTTACCATTGAGAGGACCTTCAATGGTGATGAACTCGTGCGACGGATGAAAGGCTGGATAACGGTAGACCCAGCCAAAGTAATTGAGATTGTCAGCAAGTTCGGGAGATTAAAGGTTCTGGATGATAGAGAACTGGTCATTGAGATGGAGGACACGGCGAACTTCGGAGAGCTGCAAGAGAGCCTAGCCAACGCCTTCAGTGACCAAGTGGATGTAGAGTTGATAAGAAAGGGATTGTGATCTTGAGATTCTATCGTGGACAAACATGCATCCCGATGCTTTTTCGATGGTAGTTCTATGTAACAATTTTGCAGAATCTCACACGATTGCACGATATGACGTTTCGTGCAGCACTAATTGGAAGCTGTAAATACTTGCACTTATACGCTAGAATTGGGGCACGGTCTTGCGATGGCGGATGACCTTAAACCTCTATAGCCGATGGATAAGTTCTGTTGAGAGGCAAAACTCTAGGTTAATGAAAGATAAACACAAGAGGGTAAGAGTTTCTAGAAGCTCCGATGGCAGAAATAGAAAATTTAGTAAGAGGGTAACATCTTTGCCCTGGGAAGAATTAGGGTTGCAAGTTGCATAGTTTCTTCTGCATATTCGCGCCAGGATTGCTTACCTATGTTTGATAGACACTTCTGGCTCATCTTATAGTCAGCGTCTACTCGTGCTTCTCTAAGTTGGTCAAGTTGGTGTGATAGTGTAAAGTTATTTGTCCTATCGTGTATGGCAAATATTACTAGCGCATGCGTCCCGAGCTCCCGCTGTTTCTTGTGAGTTTTCAGTTGATAATTCCTATTTATCCTTTTTCTTATTCCGGCGGTCAGTCGTGCTTCGTCCGTCCCAAACAAACTATCACGAGCAACCAAATACACTGAATAATATGCTCGACTGATTGCACTACGTAAGGCCGCTTCGTTGGCACTCGATTCTCGGACAATCAAGCCAGCAAAGCTAAAGAACTCGGTGGGATCAAATGATTGACTCATCTGTATACTTATTGCCAATGTATTCGCAGTGATATGTCTCTCAAGAAGATCAAACGATCCCTGTCATTTAGTCGAGAAACCCACTCGTGTATGTCGCTTTCTAGACTTTCCCAGAAAGCGACGGCTTGGCTGGCACTAGCTTCTGTCAGTACTCGAAGAACTACCTGCAATCGGTCTTCAGAAGTGTCACTAAATACTGCTATCGATGTCTTCCCGATTGGGAAATACGTCTGTAGAGCTTTTGACACAATGATAGCCCAGAAATTTCGTAGAAGATACCTTACTTTCGATGTCAAGGCTGGGTGATGCATGTTGATGTCTTCGAGCGGGGGGATTACAACGGCAACTCTCTTTTTCTCCCCTCGTGGTAGCGTCGTAAATGATGTGCCATAGGTTATGACAGCATTCTGTTCCTGCGCTGCTTGTTCTGCGAAATTAAGAAACCGAATAGATGGATCGGCTGTTTCCAGTGCTTCTCCACCCTTTTCTCTCCAACGCCAAAATTGGCTAATACTCCGGTGCCGAGGCTCTAATACTAATTCACCTGCGACAGGGGTTTCAGTATATAGCGTCATTTTCTCTCAACCCCTCTAATCAAGGCACCTATAGTCTCACTCACCCTTCTAAAGCTATTTAGAGCTGCATCCATATCCTTACTACGCCAAACTATGTTTACATAATAGTGGTTTGCACTTGATATGACTTGCGGCTGAATACGCAGATCAAACCACTCTGTATTGTTTGGGTCGATATTCTGAGGAACTAGGCGTAGGCCGAAGTTAACAACATCGAAGCCAACAATTCTGCTGAGCTTTTGCATCATCTCGAGTCTAGCCCAAAACTCACCGAATACTACAGTCGGATTATTATGCGATTTTATGATGCCTTCGCCGCCCAGCTCAATATAGTGCGTTTCAGCACTGGGAGATGGATTCAATTGTTCCATCCAAAAGTTGCGTAGCTCATTAAATCCATCGACTACCTCGGAAACCTCTCTACCTTCAACCCCTAAGGTCTTATTATCCTGGTTCATTATCAATTCCACATTACCCTTTATAGCCAATGCTTCCCCAAGTTCGGCAATCCCCTTGAGGCTTTTCTTTGGTACCACGTACCCAATGTTAGGTAGCAAGCGGAGTAACATAGGTATATCAATGGGATACAGCACGTTCATAAATCTTTCAACCAGTCGTAGCGAAACCCATCGCAGGTCTAATCCCTGGTTGTTAGCTTTATCCATGGCTCCCTCCTATTTACTTGGCTCCCCTCATTTTGAGAAACCCAATTGCAGGTATCAATATTGTAACACAGATGTCAATTCTTAGTAAATCCACGTCAGTGGGAGACTTAGTTTTCCTAACACGAGCGGAACACCTTGACGTTAACCGTAGGAGTGTGCAGCACTACTTCGTATGTCCTACAAGGGGCAAGTTTATTATCATCTGCTGACGTCAAAATTACACAGACAACCTTATGGTAAAACTATGTTTGCCCTGCGCGAAAAAGTATTAAACAAAACTGACATTCGTGCAATGGCATCCAGTGCCTAAAAGGACGCCTTCGAATGGAGGCCCCAGCGCAAACTTCAGGGCCTTCTGACAGAGCTTACGGAATATCAATATTGGGGACAGTACCCGAACTCTTATCTGAGAAGAAGGGACTGATACCGGTGTTACAACAGTTGT
>Ga0114930_10002696_pt1 | contig 15895 bp, 15 predicted proteins | sample AnhtaG_FD_87300 | JGI IMG/M metagenome (GOLD analysis project Ga0114930, IMG submission 87300) | Deep subsurface microbial communities from Anholt, Denmark to uncover new lineages of life (NeLLi) - Anholt_01485 metaG | ecosystem: Environmental > Aquatic > Marine > Oceanic > Sediment | place... | reverse complement strand
CTCCGTCTCTGGCTCTGGCTCTGACTCTGGCACTACGTCCACCGGCAGCTCTACGTGAACTTCAGGGGCGATGCGCAGCGTGACCAGATGTGCGCCGGTTCGGCGCAGTGGCTCAGGAAGCTCGATTTGGTGCCGGTGCATCTCGAGATCGCCTTGCTCCCCGACCGCCTCCGCGATGTCCTGGGCGGTCACGGCGCCGTGCAGTCGGCCATCCTCGCCCGCTTTACACACTATCCTCAGGGTGAGCTCCTTCAGCTTGTCCGCTGCCGCCTGCGCATCGAATGCGTGTTTCGCCTGGCGCCGCTCTATGGCGCTTCTACGGAGCTCGAGGTCTTTGAGCGCGCCCTTGGTGGCGGCACTGGCCAGCCCGCGTCCGAATAGGAAGTTGCGGGCGTAACCGCTGGAAACATCGACCACGTCACCTTCGCGACCGAGTCGATCGACGTCGGCCGTCAGGATCACTCGCATCAGTGTGCCTCCTCAGCAACCGGCGCACGTTGCCGCGCCGCGCGTTCCTGTCTTTTCCCGCAGTTGCGGCACTCTTGAGCCGGTCCCATCGCCTACCATTCGTAGCGCGAACCCAAGAACGGATCGACTTCGCCCAGAACGTCGTCGAAGCCGAAGAGCCCGCTCAAGCCGCTGCCGAAGTCGTACGAGCCGGTGAAGTCCAGCCGCCACTGCTCGCCGCGCTCGTATGCCTCTGTCGTCAGGCCCCACGGCCCGCCGAAGTGCAGGTCCACAGCACCCCCGACATCGCCGGCGATCAGCCCGCCGCGAATGCGTACATCGTCCGAGACGCGGCGAGCGAACTGGAGGTTGATCTCGCTCGCACCGCCAAAATCGCGCATGCCGAGGATGATCTGCGACGGCGAGCCGCGCTTGCCGAAGAACACGTCGGCGTCGAGCTGCAGGTCGCCGGTGCTCGCACCCAAGGTCAGTTCGGCACGCGGGTCCACGACGATCTTCCTGAGTGGTCTCACGGGGCGCTGAAAGCGGTCCTCGAACCTGGTGGCAATCCGCTGAGCACTTGCCACCGCCTCCTTGCCAGTGATAACTGCCTCAGCGAGGTCTTCGGAGATGTCCAGCCCGCGCACTGTCAGCTCGCGAGCGTTGGCCAAGATCTCATCCACGTCCTTGAGCATCTCGGCGTCCGTTAGCTGCTCCCTCATGTATTTCGCCGTCGCTTCGATATCGGTACTGATGCGCCGCATGGAGGCCATGGTGAGTTGGGCATCGCGGACCAAGTCCGAATCCACCACGCTGTGTCGGAACTCCTCGGAGGCAGCCTGCAGATTCTCGGTCATGGCGCGTACGTTCGCGATAGCGCTCCGGATGTCGTCCTCTGAGATGGCGGCGAGGAGCTGCCGCCCCTCCTCGGCCGTGCGGTCCAGCTTCTCAATGACGCCCTCGATGTCGGCCTCAGCAAGCTTCGTGCGCAGCGTGGCGGCGGCTCTGGCGAGGTCATTCAGGATGCGGTCGATGCGTCCCTCCGCGAGCTGCGCCCTCACGTCCGCCGTCAGGCCGCGCAGCTCGCTTACGGTGTATCTGATATCCTCCAGCATCTGCGGATCGGCAGCGACGTCGCCGACGCTAACGATGACGTCGTTGAGCGTGCGGACCAATTGCGAGCTCTCCGAGACCAGTTGCGACACTCCCGGGCTCGTCTCGCCGGCCACTGGCTCGCCCGGCGGCAGCAGCTCCCTGGGCACTGACGGCGTTCTGATGACGTTGATGAACTTCTCTCCGAGAATGCCGCCGGCCTCAATGCGGAATCTGTCCCTCTTGTACAACTGCACGCCGCCGGCGCGCTCGGGGCGCTGGATGTACATGTGTACCGCCGCCGGGCGACCGGGAAAGTCAGGGATTTCTTCCAGCCGGATCGCCGTCACGCGGCCGATCGTCACGCCGGCCAGACGCACGGAGGTGCCTGGTGTAATGCCCTGGGAGTCCTCGAAGTACGCGATCATCTCATGCGCGCCCCACACCCCCCAGTAGTCGCTCAGGAAGGCCGCTCCCAGGATGAGCATCGCCACGCCCAGTATGACCACGATTCCAACTTTTGTGTCGGCAGACACCGAGGCTCCCTCCGATCCATGGCGCGCTGGCAGCCAGCATGTGATGACGGCACGCTCATCGCAAACCAACGCGGCCCCGGCGCCCCACGCTGCGCTCCACCACGCGTCACCCGGTGAGCGGGCCCGCCGCCGATCCGCTTATGAATTGCTGAACGAAGCCGTCGTCGGAGCGCCGAAGGCTCTCCGGGGCCCCCTCTGCGATGATGCTGCCTTCGTGCAGCATCACGGCTCGGTCGGCTATACCAAATACGTGCATGACGTCGTGAGAAACAATGATCGACGTCACATCGAGCTCGTCACGCAGGCGCACGATGAGCTCATCGATGACACCGGCCATGATCGGGTCCAATCCGCTCGAGGGCTCGTCGTACAGCATGATCGACGGCTCAAGCGCCAGGGCCCGGGCTATGCCGACACGCTTGCGCTCGCCGCCGCTCAGGTCGGCCGGCATCATGCTCTCCCTGCCGCTCATGCCGACGGTGGCCAGTTTCTCGGACACGACGGCGTGGATCTCGTCATCGGAAAGCCTCGTGTGGTGCCGGAGTGCAAAGGCAACGTTGTCGCCCACACTGAGCGAGTCGAACAGCGCCGAGTACTGAAAAGACATCCCCATCTTTCGACGCACGCCGCCAAGCTCCCTCTCCGACAGGTGGCCGATCGCTTGCCCATCAATAAGCACGTCCCCCGATGTTGGCCGCACGAGCCCGATGATGTGCCGGAGCAGCGTGGTCTTGCCGCTGCCGGACATGCCCATCACCGCGAATACCTCCCGCTCAGCCACGTGAAAGCGTATATCACGGAGTATCGCCCGGCCGTCAATCACATAGCTCAGGTCACGGGCTTCGACCCGGGAGACTGGATCGCTCTCACCAGCACGCACTGACATCGTATCGGGACCAACTCTCTCGCGCTGAGCAGGCCAACGCTGCCCACAGCAGTTATAGGAGCGGCGCGGTGGGCCCATTATGGGTTCCGTCCGGTGAGACGCTGGCCTCAGACCGCCGGTGATGTGTAAGCAAACTAGAAGGGATACAGCGCCAAAGTCAAGAAGAAGTTGGTGATGTAGATAAGGATAATGCAGACGACCACGGCCTTGGTGACGCATCGGCCCAGCCCGGCGGCGCCACGTTCGCAGCGCAGGCCGTAATGGCAGCTCACGGTGGCGATTATCGCACCAAACACCACGGTCTTGATGAGGCCGCGGGCAAGCACCCAGAAGGGGATGTTCGCCGAGATGGCCGCGAAGAACGATTGCGGATCGATGTGCGCCCTGTGCCATGCCACGGCCAGCCCCCCCACCAGCCCCGTGTAATCGCTGAAGATCGTGAGTATCGGAAGCACCAACACCGTAGCCAGCAGGCGCGGGGCGACCAGATGCTTCACCGGATCCACGGCCAGAGCGCGCAAGGCGTCCACTTGCTCCGTAATCGTCATAGAGCCGATCTCCGCCGTCATGGCCGATCCGGCCCTCGCGGCCACCACGACGGCCGTGAGCACCGGAGCCAACTCACGGAAAATGGCCTCACCCAATAGCACCCCGACGAAGCCGCCCTGGAAATAGCGCAGCGACTGCCCGACGATGTAGTACGACATGACCATGCTGCTGAAGACGATGGTGACGGTAGCAATGAGCAGGGAGCTGACGCCCCCATCGGCCATCTCGTGCAGCGTCTCTCTCAGTCCGGCTCGGCCGCTTACTATATATCGACATGCCGCGAAAAACAGCCGGCTTGTCTGTCCCACGAATGAGAGTAGCCCGAGGGCCTGCCGTCCCACGGTGCCAATGATCCACATGATGGTGTTCACGCCCGCTCGCCGACTCCTGGCCGATGGCCGTTGGGGCAATTATAGGCGGGGGATGGAGCGGTGTCAAACTTGTCGCTGAGAGAGGCATAAGGCGGGAACAGGAACGACAAAAACAGTCTGCAGAAGACGTGGAGTACAAGCGCTTCGCGATGAATCGGTGAAGACAGATGTCCGCCTACCTCACTGGCGTGCCATGCTGGGGAACACGTACCACTCCTCCCCCCCTCGCTCTTCCCGGCGGCAGACCTCATCGCCGACGAGGCACTCGAGGGCGGCGCGCGCGTGCTGCTCCGGCACGCGCAGGCCGCTTACGATGCGGGTGAGCGGAACCTCGCCGCCGAGAGCACGTGCGAGTTTGATGATTCGCACGGCCAAGATCTCCGGATGGGGAGAGCGGAATGGCTGCAGCACCGTCCGCGCGCCGGCTACGAGAGCGGCTCCCCCGGCGACAGACAGGGCGAGTCCGATCACCGGACGCAGCCGATGCGCTTCATCCGCGCCGGCGATGATGCATCCGACTCCGCACACGACCAGCCCGAGGCCGATGGCCAACGCTATGCCGGCAGAGAAGTAGTAGCCAAACATGCGCATCGGCACCGCCCCCGACAGCCTCTCGCCAGTCACCTCAGCCAATATGCAGGCAGAGGATCGGTGCAGCCCTTCGGGTCAACGCCGCATCGTTGGGAACACTGCGGACGCAACTCTCGCAATCACGCTCCGCCGCAAGCTGCTATCAGGGAGTTGCCGGCACTGGGCGCCCGCTAAGTGCCGGGCCGCATCCGTCATCATCAGTGTCCGCCGTGGGGTGCACCCAGACCACGCTCCGCACCGTGGAGCTCCAAATGGCGCTCGTAGAGACGCTGCAATTGCTCCTTCTTCAGGCGCTCCTGCCGCTCCCGCACCGTCTCCTCGATCCCCAGCTCCGCCTTGAGCTGTCTGACCTTACGCCCCGCTCCGCTGTCCAGAGCGTACGTGGCCCGGAGGAGGTCCCACTGGTCGAGCGCGTTCTGCATATCTCCCATACGCTCGTAGATGGTGGCGAGCAGCCGTCTGCCAATGTGGTCATCGGGCTCCATCGCCAAGTGATGCTTCACCGCCGCCTCGGCGCCATGGAAGTCCCCCTGCTCCAGCAGGCGCCACGACGCCAGATAACGCTCACGGATGGTCAGCGTGGCGCCGATCGCCGTCCCGTCCCTCGGGTAGCGCTTCAGGCAGTAGTCGTACCAGTCCAGGGCTTTGTCAATGTCTGGCAGCTTCTCGTAGGCATGCGCGATGAGCCTCTCGATGTACTCGGGGTGCTCGAACTCCGTCGCCGCACGCAGCCACTTGGCCGCGTTCTCAAAGTCGTCCATTTTGTCGAAGTAGCTCCAACCCAGCTCCCAATACAGGTCATAGATGTGGGGATTCCACGCGATGCCCTCTTTGAGGTAAGCGACGCCCGCCTCCAGGTACATGTCTTGGCGATCGATGTCCGTGGTCTCCACGGTCATGTTGTACATCACGTGCCAGCCAAGAATCCGCCAGGCTTCGACGAAGTGTGGATCCAGCCATGTGACCGTTCGCATGACGGGCAGGCAGTCGTGCCATCTGTCGCTGTGCCAGTAGCTTTCCATCTTCAGCCACAGCAAGTTCGCCGCCGGACCGCGAAAGCCGCCGAGGATAGCGCCGGCGATCACGCCGGTAACGGCGGTGGGGCTGAACTGCATGATTTTCTCTATCGGCGCGGGCGGATCGTACTGCCGTACCATCCGCTGGAATCTGATGCGCTCGTGCAGGGAGCTGGCTCCGACGAGCCCGGTGATAACGATCAGGACGCCGATAATCCTGTGTGTGCGCATGGTCCGCGACTCCGTTGCAAGTATGGCGCAGCATCACCCGAGGCGCTCACGCCAACCCCGGCGCGCCGGTTCCGTTCCCTCACACCTCGCGCTCACTGAAGAACAGCCAACCCAGGGTGATCATGATACCGGCGTACAACAGCCCGAGCCCGATGGTGCCGCTCACTATGGACCATTCGAGCGGGTCGCCCACAATGATGGGCTCACGCACATCGAAGTCCTCAAAGTGGGGCAGCACCACGTAGAGCACCTTAATCATGCCGCGGGCCAGCGGGCTCTCGTAGTACTCCGGCGTCGCCAAGTGTTTGAGCGAGGCACTTACGTGCCCGGCGAAGTACACGAAGAAGGCGAAGACCGAGGTGAATATCCAACTGGCGATCGTGGACACCATCACCGTTATGGACAGCAGGACGAGCATTTCGCAGGCCAGCAACACGACGGCGTAAGCCAGATTCGAGTACAGATTCGGAACTGCTTCGAACGTGCCTCGTTTCAGGAACATCACCAGCACGAAGACGCCGCCCATGATGAGCACATTAATGCCAACGGTGGCGAAGGCGCCGAGAAACTTGCCCAGCAGGAAGTGCCAGCGCGTCACCGGCTTGGACAGGAGCACATACGCCGTCTTCGTCTCGACCTCGGTCGGGATGAGCATAGCCCCGATGAACACGGCCATGAGCATGCCGAAGAAGCGAATGAACCCCAGGCCGGTGTCCAGCATCATCTTCAGCTCGGCGCCGGGAGCCCACTGGCTGAACATGGATGAAGCACCAATCATCACGATGGAGAAGAGCAGGATGACGTTCAGGAACCGCCGGCGCATCGCTTCCCGCACGGTCTGTTCAGCCAAGTGTAGAACAATCCTCATTCCCGGCCCCCCCGAATCGTTTCGATGAAGATGTCCTCCAGCGTTCGTCGTCTCCTGCTGAGGCTCACCACTTCGCCGCCGTTCTCGGAGATCTGCTGGGCGATTGCGACGGCCTTGTCCTGGTCGCTCGCCACCGCCTGGAGAAGGCCGTCGCCGGTTTCAATGCTGTCTGCCAGCTCGCGGATGGCCTGCTCACCCTCGTTGTCAACCTCGCGCCCTTCGACCATGTAGCCTTCGCCCGGCTCCACCAGGTCTTGCACTGCTCCCTGCCTGACCGTGCACCCCTCGTTCAAAATGGTAACGTTGTCGCAAATGCGCTCGATCTCCCCAAGCAGATGCGAGCAGAGAAACACCGTCTTCCCGCGGTCGCGCAGACGGAACATGATCTCGCGGATCTGCATAGCGCCGATGGGGTCCAGGCCGGCCGTCGGCTCATCGAGCAGAACCACATCCGGGTCGTTGATGAGAGCTTGTGCGACGCCAACGCGCTGGATCATTCCCTTGGAATACTCGCGAATGCGCCGACGACGCTCAGGCCCGGCCATGCCCACCATTTCCAGCAACTCGTCGGAGCGCTTGCGGAGCTCTGCCCCCGAGAGCCCGAAGAGTCCGCCGTAGAAGCTCAGCAGCTCATCGGCGTTCAGGTGATCGTAAAAGTACGGCCCGTCGGGAAGGAAGCCCACCCGTTGCCGAGACGCCGGGTCGCGAACGTCCCGGCCCAGTAGCGTCATCGTCCCTCTGGTGGGGAAGATGAGGCCCAGAAGCAGTTTCAGGGTCGTGGTCTTTCCGGAGCCATTGGGGCCGACGAGGCCATACACCTGCCCCATCTTCACATCGAGGGTGAGATCCTCGACGCCGACAACTGGCTTCCGGAGAAGGCTCCCATAGTACTTCGTGAGGCCCTCCGTCTTGATCGCTGAAGCCATGCAGACATTCCCCCGGAGCTCTGGGTCGCCGTGCGCGCGCGCCGCAGAGAGTCGCTGAGCGAGTATCGGCGCCCAGCAACCCGCGAGGCTTTCACCGGCGGCTGCGTTCTGCCGAATGTGTCAACACCGGCGCCTGCGGAGAAAGTTCCGGCAACGAGGCCGCACGGAGGCTCGAAGTCGGCCACGCCGCCGCCTTTCCAACGGCAAGCCCCATTGACACCTCCCCGGTGATACGCTAATATCGAGATCGATGCGGTGGAGAGTGTACACGTGACCGCCGAAATCGTCTCTGTGGGCACCGAACTGCTCCTGGGACAGATCACTGATACAAATGCGACCTTCATAAGCGAGAAGCTGGCCGAGCGCGGCGTGAACGTGTACTTCCGCCAGACGGTCGGCGACAATCTTGAGCGTCTGTGCGCCGCGCTTCGGCTGGCCGGTTCTCGCGCCGATGCTGTCATCATCACAGGCGGCCTCGGGCCAACCGACGACGACATCACCCGCGAAGCCCTCGCGGGGATCGTCGGCGTCGAGCTCAAGCAGGACCCTCAAGCGGCAGCGTTGATTAAGGCCTTCCTCAAAGCCCGCGGCCGGTCGGTCAACGCGGCGACCCTCCGCCAAGCACGTGTCCCCGAGGGGGGCACGATTGCCCCGAATCGCCATGGCACCGCGCCGGGGATCATCGTGGAGCACGATGGGAGCGAGTTCATCGCCCTCCCCGGCGTTCCCTCGGAGATGCAGGCCATGCTGGAGGATTGCGTGCTTCCGCACCTGGAAGCGCGTGGCGGCGGGCCTGGGCCCATTATCAAGTCACGGATCCTTCACCTGAGCGGCGTGGGCGAGTCGGCCCTTGGGGAGATGATCGGCGACATACTCCAAGGACAATCTGATCCCACTATAGCGCCGTATGCTGCTCTGGGCGGAGTGCAACTGCGGATCACGACGAAGGCCGCGTCGGACGAGGATGCAAGCACCAAGATCGCGCGGGTCGAGCAGCAGCTCCGTGCGCGCCTGGGCTCCCTCGTCTTCGGCACGGATGATGAGACGCTCGAAGCCGTTGTCGGCACGATGCTGGCACAGCGCCGCCTCACCATTACCACGGCGGAGTCCTGTACCGGTGGGCTCATCGCCAATCGCCTAACCGACATTCCCGGCAGTTCCGCGTACTTTGTCGGCGGCGTCGTGACGTACAGCAACCAAGAGAAAGCGCGCCTGCTGGGGGTTGCGCCGGAGCTTATGGAGCAGCACGGCAGCGTCAGTGAAGTGGTGGCCAAGGCCATGGCCGTCGGAGCCAGAGAGCGCTCCGGTGCTGACATGGCGGCGGCGGCCACCGGCATCGCCGGTCCGACGGGCGGAACGCCCCAGAAACCCGTTGGCCTCGTGTGGATAGCGCTGGCCACTCAGGAGAGCGTCATCTGCCAGGAACACCGTTTTCACGGGGCACGGGATCAGATCAAGTGGCGCACCTCTCAGGCAGCGTTGAACATGGTGCGCCTACGCCTTCTCGGCGAGCTCTGAGTCGTCGCCTCACCGAAAACGACTCGCTGTATGACCGTGAATGCCCTGGTGGTGGGCGGGATCGCCCGATGCTGCGCAGCTTCGTCGCTCTCGGCATTGGCCCAGACGTGCGCCGCCGGTTGGCGGCCGCACAGCAGGAACTCAACGCCGCAAAGGCCAGTGTCAAGTGGGTGCCGGCCGCGAATCTACATCTGACTCTGAAGTTTCTGGGCGACATTGCCGAGGACCGCGTCCCGAGCATCATGGGCGCCCTGGCAGCGGCTGCCCAGGACATACAACCGTTTGATATGCGCGTCCGCGGCTTGGGCGCCTTCCCCAACTTGCGCCGACCCCGCGTGGTATGGGCGGGAGTGGATGAGGGCGGCGAACAGGCAACGCAGCTCGCCCAGGCGGTGGAACGTGAGTTCGTCTCTGTGGGCTTGGAACGGGAGAAGCGGCACTTCTCCGCTCATATCACTCTCGGACGCGTCAGGTCCGCCGCCGGAGTCAGCGCGCTGGCGGCGCTCATCGAAAAGCAAGCCGGCACGGACTTCGGGACCGTGCAGGTACAGGGCATAGTCTTGATGAAAAGCGAATTACGACCTGGTGGAGCGATTTACTCCGTGCTGGATGAGCTGCCACTGGGCCGATAGGGCAGAAAGGGGCGACGCCAGTTGCGTTCTAAGCGAGAGCAACCCATGGACAAGCAAAAAGCACTCGACTTAGCCTTGGCGCAGGTCGAGAAGCAATTCGGCGAAGGCGCCATCATGCGCCTCGGCGAGCAGCCGACGAAGATGGTCGTTCGCGTTATCCCGACGGGCGCTCTCAGCCTCGACATCTGCTTGGGTGTGGGCGGCCTGCCGCGGGGCCGGATTGTGGAGATCTACGGCCAGGAGGCGAGTGGCAAGACGACGATTGCGCTGCACATACTTGCGGAGGCGCAGAAGCAGGGAGGCACCGTCGCCTTCATTGATGCGGAACATGTCTTTCCGAGGGAGTATGCGGAGGACATCGGGCTGAATCTCGACGAGTTACTGATCTCCCAGCCCGACACGGCCGAGCAGGCGCTTGAGATCGCCGACGTGCTCGTGTGCAGCGGGGCCCTGGATGTCTTCGCCCTCGACTCCGTCGCCGCACTGGTTCCGGCAGCGGAACTGGCGGGCGAGGTGGGAGACGTTCATATGGGCCTGCAGGCGCGCCTGATGTCGCAGGCGCTCCGAAAGCTGGCCGGCGCCGTGTCCAGATCGGACACGCTGGCCATATTCATCAATCAGATCCGCGAGCGCATCGGCGTCATGTTCGGCAATCCGGAGACCACGCCCGGTGGGCGTGCGCTGAAATTCCAGTCTACGGTCCGCCTCGAGGTGCGCCGCCGGGAGTCACTGAAACGCGGCACTGAGATCATCGGCAACCGGGTCACTGTGAAGACGGCGAAGAACAAGGTCGCCCCACCGTTCAAACGCTGCGAGTTCGACATCATATACGGTGAGGGGATATCGGCCGAGGGGTGTCTGATCGACGAGGGGGTGAACTTCGGGATCGTCGAAAAGATGGGCACGTGGTTTAGCTACGGCGATGAGCGTCTCGGCCAGGGGCGCGATAACGCCCGCGAGTATCTGAAGGCGAACCCGGAGATAGCTGACCGCCTCGAGGCGGAAATCCGCGAGAAGGCCGGGCTGGCTCCGGCTCAGGAGCCGACCGAAGAGCCCGATGATGATGACACGTAGCCTCTATGCCAAAGTCGCGCGGGGTGCACCCGGGGCAACGCAGCCCGGGCCGAGCAGTGTGGGAGGGAGGTGGTAATGCCTTCACGGGGTTCGATTAGCGCCATTGAGCCCCAGGGGCCCAAGTCACGGCGAGTCGCCATATGGGTGGACGGTGTCGAGCGGATCACGGTTCACCGGAAGGCTCTCCAATGGCTCGAGGTGGAGGCCGGCGTCACGGTAGATGTTGACGAGCTGCTGCAGGCGGTGGCGGAGGCGGAGCATCGCGCCGCGATGGATGCCAGCTTCGCTCTGCTCGCGGTGCAGGATCGGAGCGCGAACGAGCTCTGCCAGCGCCTACGGCAGAAAGGCTTTGCCCACGAAGTGACGCGGCGTGTGGTTGAACGCCTTCGAGAGCTTGGGTACATGGACGACAGGCGCTACGCCATCGAGTACGTCCGAGCGCGGATGGCGCAGCGGCCGGCAGGGAGGCGGGCCCTGTACGGCGAGCTGCGGCGCAAGGGTGTTGACAGCGAAATGATCGAGGAAGTCCTGGACGAATGCTTTGGCAGCGTGGATGAGGCCGCACTGGCAGCGGCGGCCATCGAGCAGCGGCTGCCGCGTCTTGCCAAGTTAGATGCAAACACAGCGCGCAGTAGGTTGGTTGCGCTGCTGCAACGGCGGGGATTCGATTTCGAGGTCATACGAGATGCTGTGGGCCGCGCAATGCCGGAGATAGACGACGAGGACGTGGCGTCGTCCGGAGAATAAAGGTCGTTGGCGGCGGCGTGTTGACGTCCTCCCCGGCATGGCCGGGAGCGCAGCGGCACGATCAATGGGCTACAGTATGGATTATGGTATCACAGTCCGGGTAGTATGGCTTCTGCATCGTACGTCGCTCGTGCTCCTCGCAGCGGATTGCAGCGCCCTACAGCGTCGTCCCAGAGGCGCACTGCACGGCACGGGGGCCAACGCAGCGGTATCGCCAGCTCGCTGGCACACGGCTGCATACCCCCGATCTTGTCCACACTCCTCCGTGCAGCAAGGACGAGCAGGGACTGACGCTTCTCAGAGACCAATGGAGGTGGATGACATAAATGGCGTTGACGGAGCTATTTGGAATTGCCGGGATTATCGCTCTGGCGTTTGCCATCTTTTTCGTGATGTACGGCGTGAAGGCCGCGCAAGATGCGCGGCAAGAGCGGGATAGGAGCCGAAAGGAGGCTCAAGAGCGCGTCGAGGCGGCTCAACAACAGGCGAAGGCGGTAAAGAAGGAGGCACTCCTGGAGGCCAAGGAGGCGAGCCTGCGGCTGCGTGATGATATGGAGAGGGAGCTGCGCGGCCGTCGCACTGAACTGGGGCGCTCGGAACGTCGGCTCGCCAAACGCGACGAGAACCTGGAGCGGAGGCAGAGCGAGTTGGAGTCGCGGAATCGTGAGGTCAACAGAAGAGCACAGACGCTGACTGCACAGGAGAAGGAACTGAGCGAAGGCTTGGAGCGGCAGAAGGAGGAGCTGCAACGCATCTCGGGTCTGTCACCCGAAGAAGCAAAGAAGGTGCTCTTGTCCGCTATCGAGCAGGAGATCCGCGATGAGACCGCGGCGCTTATCGTCAAGATCGAGGAGGAGACGAAGCAAGAGGCGGACCGTCGTGCCGCCCACATCGTCACGCAGGCGATTCAGCGCTGCGCCGTAGACCAGACGACGGAAACCACGGTCTCCGTGGTCCCCCTGCCCGGCGACGATATGAAGGGACGCATCATCGGCCGCGAGGGGCGCAACATCCGCGCCTTTGAGCAACTCACAGGTGTGGATGTGATCGTGGATGACACGCCCGAGGCTGTTGTCATATCGGGATTCGATCCCATTCGGCGAGAGGTGGCTCGATCGGCGCTTGAGTCGCTGGTCAACGACGGCCGGATCCATCCAGGGCGCATCGAGGAGACGGTCAACAAGTGCCGCCGACGCATCGACGAGCAGATGCGTGAAGCAGGCGAGCGGGCCGTACTGGAGACGCGGGTCGGTCGCCTGCACAGCGACCTGATGATGCTGGTGGGCAAGCTGCTGTTCCGCACCAGCTATGGCCAGAACGTGCTGAACCATTCCATCGAAGTAGCGCACCTGGCGGGGACTATGGCAGCGGAGCTGGGCGTGAACGTGGCAATCGCGCGCCGTGGCGGGCTGCTGCACGACATCGGCAAAGCCGTGGACTTCGAAGTTGACGGCCCCCACGCGGCTATCGCGGCGGACATCGCCCGGAGTAAGCGCGAGAGCCCGGAAGTGTGTCACTGCATCGAAGCGCATCACCTTGATCCTGAGCCGCAGAGCGTCGAGGCCGTTCTCGTGCACGTTGCCGATGCCATCTCCGCCTCACGGCCCGGGGCTCGGCGCGAGACGCTGGAGACGTACATCAAGCGGCTTGAGGGCCTCGAACGCATAGCCGACTCCTTCGCCGGCGTTGAGAAGTCCTTCGCGATATCCGCCGGGCGAGAGGTCCGCGTCATCGTGCGCCCGGAAAAGGTGGATGACCTCTCTGCCGTCCGGCTCGCAAGAGGGATGGCAGAGAAGATCGAGTCCGAGCTCGACTACCCGGGCAACATCAAGGTCACTATCATTCGCGAGACCCGCGCGGTGGATTACGCCAAGTAGGTGCCCACAGACGGGCAGGGAGGCTATTTGAACCTTCTCGTTGTCGGTGACGTCGTCGGGCGTGCCGGGCGAGGCGCGTTGCGTGACATACTCCCGCGACTCGCGGCAGAGCGCCGCGTGGATTTCGTCGTTGCCAACTGTGAGAATGCCGCGGGCGGGTTCGGCATTACCCAGGAGATCGTGAGGGAGATCCTGGCGCTGGGTGTCGATGCCATTACGATGGGCAATCACATGTGGGCCAAACGAGACGTGCTCGGCATTGCGGACACGGAGCCACGCCTCATTAGACCGGCGAACTACCCCGGGGGGGCGCCTGGCGTCGGCTCGGGTGTCTTTGCGGTCGTCGCCCACCGATCGGGCCCACAAGACGCGTCTGTCGGGGTCATCAACCTGTGCGGCCGCACATTCATGCACCCGCTCGATTGCCCCTTCCGCATCGGCGACGCGGAGGTTGCTGCCCTCAGACGCGTGACCCCGATCATCGTGGTGGATTTTCACGCGGAAGCCACGTCCGAGAAGCAGGCCATGGGACGACACCTCGATGGCCGCGTCAGTATTGTGGCGGGGACGCACACCCACGTGCAGACGGCAGACGAGACGATCCTGCCCGGCGGCACTGCCTACATAACCGACTGCGGCATGACGGGGGCCACCGACGCGATCATCGGCATGAAAGCCGAGCCGGTGCTGCGCCGGTTCCTCACTGGGATACCCGTGAAATTCGAACCCGCTAGAGGAAAAAGTCGATTGTGTGGCATATTAGTAGATGTAGAACCAGTCAACGGGAGGGCCCAGACAATCGAACGCATTAGCGTTCCGCTCAGTTCGGGTGAATAGCCTCTGAACGAGCGGCGGCTGTCAGTACACTCGCATATGTACAGATCAGCCGTCAGCGATATCGCGCTCGACATCGCAGCAAGGGGGAAGCAATAGTGGCGGTCCTGAGAGTAGGGTCTCGTTCCGACCCCAATGCCGTAGCTGGCGCGCTTGCCGGGACGGTGCGTGAGCAGGGGCGCGCTGAGATGCAGACGATCGGAGCCGGCGCCTTGAACCAGGCTATCAAGTCCATCGCCATCGCCCGGGGCTTCCTGGCGCCGTCAGGCATAGACTTGATCTGCCGGCCGGCGTTCGTTGACGTTGAGATCGACGGCAACGAACGCACCGCGATCAAGCTGTTCGTCGAGCCCGCCCGACCCGGTGGGTGACTTCTCCTGCCGGGGAGTCCCCCGGGCCCGGGCCGCGGCGAGCGTCTTCGTCGTGAGCCGCAGATGCGCAGCATGATTGGTATTGCGCCACAGATTGGGGAAAAGAACGCGATGCGCGACAGCCATAGCTGTCGCGCATTTTGCCGCTCGGGGTAGGGCCAGCCCGCGGGTCGCCCATACGGGCGGACTATCTATTGCTTCTGGATGTACTCCACCACGATATCGCCCTGCTGCGTCGTGCTGACGCCGCTTCTGGTGGATAGATCCCCGAGACGCCCGCTCCCGAGCGCCTCTACCACGGCGTTCTCGACCATCTCGCCCGCTTTGGTTTCGCCCAGATGCTCCAACATCATGCCGGCGGCGCAGATGGCGGCGATGGGGCAGATGACGTCCTTGCCCGCATGTCGTGGTGCTGAGCCGTGGATGGGCTCGAACATGCTCACGCCGTCGGGATTGATGTTGCCGGAGGCGGCGACGCCCATCCCGCCCTGGATCATGGCCCCCAGATCGGTGATGATGTCGCCGAACATGTTAGTCGTCACGATGACGTCGAACCACTCCGGGTTCTTGACCATCCACATGGTCGTGGCGTCCACGAAGGCGCACTCGCGCTTGATGTCGGGGTAGTCCGCCTCGCCGACCTCCTCGAAGGTGCGCCGCCACAGGTCGTGGCCGAAGGTGAGCACGTTCGCCTTGTCGCACAGGTACACGGTCTTATCGGTGTTTCGCTCGCGCGACAGCTCGAAGGCGTACCGAATGATGCGCTCCGTGCCCTTGCGCGTGTACACAGCCGTCTGCACGGCGACCTCGTCCGGCGTGCCGCGCTTCATCTGGCCCCCGATGCCCACGTACATATCCTCGGTGTTCTCGCGCACGACGATGAAATCGATGTCATCGGGTCCTTTGTGCTTGAGTGGCGTCTCCACGCCGGGGTACAGCTTGATGGGGCGGAGATTGACGTACTGATCGAACCGGAAGCGGATGTCGAGCAGAATGCCCTTTTCCAGGATGCCCGGCGGCACATCGTCGTGCCCGACAGCGCCCAGATAGATGGCGTCCATGGCGCCGAGCTCCTGGAACACGGAGTCCGGGAGCACCTCACCGGTGCGCAGGTATCTATCGCCCCCGACATCGTACTCCACGAGCTCGTACTTGACCCCGCACTTGCGTGCCACCGCCTCCAGGACCTTCTTGCCCTCCTGCACCACCTCCGGCCCCACTCCATCGCACGGAAGAACCCCGATCTTGTACATGTAAGGCGGCTCCCTTCTCAGTCTTTGCGCTTGGTCTTCGTCGGTACGCGTGTGTTCGAAGGCACCCGGCGCCACG
>Ga0114930_10002695_pt1 | contig 15899 bp, 18 predicted proteins | sample AnhtaG_FD_87300 | JGI IMG/M metagenome (GOLD analysis project Ga0114930, IMG submission 87300) | Deep subsurface microbial communities from Anholt, Denmark to uncover new lineages of life (NeLLi) - Anholt_01485 metaG | ecosystem: Environmental > Aquatic > Marine > Oceanic > Sediment | place... | reverse complement strand
CGTCGAGCGCCGCCACCGTCGCGAGCGGGTGGGAGGTGGCGACCATCGCCTCGGCGGCGTGCGCCGCGGAACGGCCCGGAAGCTGGAAGTCGCGCATGTCCTGGGTCCTCATCGGATTCGACGGCCGCCCGCTAGCGCCGTGCGTTCCATGATATAGAAAGAAAACCGTGCCCCACGCAAACCGCTTTTCGCGGATTGCTTGGGCGGGTGGAAGCAGGTTTCCAGTACCATGAGCGTTCGGCTGCATCCTCACGCCGTCGAAAGAATGGCCGAGCGCGGCGCGTCTGAGGCCGAAGTGGCCGCGGCTGTGGAGTACGGCGAGCGTTTCGCGGCCCGATTCAGCCGAACCGGCTTCCGACGCAACTTCGCGGGTCCATTCCGCTGGCGCGGCCGAACGTTTGGGGCCAAGCAGATCGAAGCGATCGCCGTCGAAGATGGACCCGATTGGCTGGTGATTACCGTTCTGGTGCGGTATCTTTAGATGAGGCCGCAGCGAGGAATGCCATGAAGCTGACCTACGATCCGCGGCGGAACGTCGCATACCTTAGGCTGCGCGAGGTGACGGCCGAGGTGGACACGATCCGCATTAGCGACGAGTTGAACATCGACATCGCGCCGGATGGGACGGTGCACGGCATCGAGCTGCTGAACGCCAACGCGCAGTTGCGCGGGGCCGATGGCGGACGCCTGGTCGTTGTCGACGAAGCGGCCGGCAAGGAAACCGACATACCTTTGGCGGGCTGAGCTTCCGCCGAACCGCCGCAGCTAGAGCCAGCCGCGGCGCTTGAAGTAGAGGAACGGAAGCACGGCCGAGATCGCCATCAGGCCCAGGGCCCAGAAGTAGCCGTAGTCCCAGCCCAGCTCGGGCATCAGCTTGAAGTTCATGCCGTAGATGCTGGCCACCAGCGTGGGCGGCAGGAACGCGACCGCCGCCACCGTGAAGATCTTGATGATGTGGTTCTGCTCGGTCATCGAGCGGTTCTGCTCGATCGAGATCATGCCCAGCGTCGCGTCGAGCAGGAAATTCACCTTGTTGGACAGGAAACCGTCGTGCTCGGCGAGCGAGCGGATGTCGCGCGTCAGCGTCTTCAGGCGCGGCTTGGTCTCGCGGCTGACGCCCAGCGTCTCCGCGGCGACGATGTAGGTGCCGACGCGGTCGAGGCCGAGGATGGTGTCGCGCGTCTTGGTGGTGAGGTCTCCGGCGCGGCCGAGCTGGCGCAGCACCGCATGGAGGTCGGCCGTCGCCTGCTCCTCGGTCTTCTCGGTCCCGTTGCTCCCCGCCGGGTCGTAGAAGATGCGCCGCGACACGGCGTCGAGCTCCGCCGCCACGCGCTCCATCACGTCCGCGACGCGGTCCACGATCGTTTCCAGAAGCCCCATCAGCACGGTCTCGGGCGTCGAGCACCAGCCGATCTGCCGCGCCGCGCGCACGATGAAGAACTCGACCGACCGCGGCGTGGCGTAGCGCACGGTGATCAACGCCTTGGGAGTCAGGATGAAGGTCACGGCCGTGACCTCGGGCCGCGGCGTCTCGGTCTGGTGGATGATCGGCGCGGTCAGATAGTGCGCGTCGCCCTCGCGATAGAGGCGGCTCGATACTTCGATCTCCTGCATCTCCTCGCGCGTCGGAACTTCCACGCCGGTCAGGCGTTGGACCACCGCCTCCTCCTCGCGCGTGGGCTGCAGCAGGTCGAACCACAGCGCGTTCACCGGCGGCTCGCCATTCGGCCCCGGCGGCGCTTTTTCCAGGCGCCCGTTGTTCAACGCGTAGGTCGTGATCATCCGTTCCTCGCCGGATCAGGCCGGTGTTGTAGCCTTCCGCCGGGGCCGCTACAACAGCGGAAGCGAATGCCGAACTGCGACCAGCCGAGGCCCGCCGAGATCCCGGGCCGAGGCCCCCAAGTCTAGGTCCCACTGGAGCCCCCAATGCCGTTCAAGGACCATGCGGAACGCGAGAGCTTCATTGCGCTGCTGCACAAGCTGGGCCATCCCGAGGACAAGGACGCGCTCGCCGCCGCGCGCGAGATCGCGCACCGCATGAAGGAGGCCGGGGCGGACTGGGCCGCGCTTCTGGCGCCCACGGGCGTGGTTCACGCCCAGATGCACGACGACGGCGAACCCGGCCATGTTCATGCCGGTGACGAGGCCCAGGAAGCGGACGACGCCGCCCAAGAGGCCGCCCAAGAGGCCGCGCAGGAGACCGCCCCGGAAACCGGCCCCGCGACCGGCCCGCTCGGCGACACGGCCGGCGACCTGGCCCTGATCCAGCGGCTGCTGGCCGGCCAGGTTTCCGCGGATACCCGCGAGATGCTCGAGGACATGCGGGACGACATCAAGGAAGGCGAGTTCTCGCCCGCCGACCGGCGCTACCTGAAAAGCCTGGAAGCCCGCCTCGCCGGCGCCAGAAAGAAATAGGCCGGCGCGCGTCCAGCCGCCACCCGGCCGGGCCCGGGGTCCGCGCCCGCCGCACCGGCGCGCCGCGCCCTTGACCTTCCCATCGCTGGAACCGCCACATACCCGCCGTCAACCCGCACGGAGCTTGCGAATGGACATCATGGTCGAAGGAATGACCTGCGACGGCTGCGCCGCCGCGGTCAAGCGCGCGGCCGAGGCCGCAGCCCCCGGCGCCGCGGTACGCGTGGATTTGCGCGCGGGCCGGGTGTCGGTCGACGGCAAGGCCGACCACGCGGCGGTCGCTGCGGCAATCCGCCGCGCCGGGTACAAGGTGCCGGCCTGAGCGGCCGATGCCGACCCGCCGCGCCCTTTTGTGCAGCGCCGCCGGCGCAGCCGCCGTCGCCGCCTGGCCGCTTGTGGCGTCCGCGCAGGAGGCCAAGCGGCTGGTCATCGGCCGGCGCACCATCGAGGTCAACCGCGAGCCGGCGAGCGTGTATTCGCTGCTGGGACCCGGCGGCCGGCCCGGCATCCACCTCGAACCCGGCGAGCGGTTCCGCGTCACGCTCGAGAACAACGCCGGCCTGCCGACGCTGATCCACTGGCACGGCCAGACCCCGCCGCCGGCGCAGGACGGCGTGCCCGGCCTGTCCCAGCCCGTGCTGCCCACGGGCCAGCGCTACGAGTACGATTACGCCCCGCGCCCGGGTACGCACTGGATGCATTCCCACGAGGGCCTGCACGAGCAGCTTCTCATGGCCGCGCCCCTGATCGTGCGCGAGCGCGAGCGCCTCGACGTGCAGGAACACGTGATCCTGCTGCACGATTTCACCTTCGCCGACGCCGCCGCGCTGTTCGCGAAGCTCGGCGCGGGCGAAGGCGCGCATTCCGGGCACGCGATGCCGGCGGCCGAGACCAAGGCCGATCCGCATGCCGGGCACAACATGGGCGCGGCGGCCCCTGGCGCGGCCCCTGGCGCCGCCCCTGGCGCCGCCCCTGGCGCCGCATCGCCCCCGCACCTCCACGACATCGAGTACGACGCCTATCTCGCCAACGACCGCACGCTGGACGATCCCGAGGTCGTGCGGGTGGAGAACGGCGGGCGGGTCCGCCTGCGGATCATCAACGCCGGCACGGCCACGGCCTTCATCATCGATACCGGCGCGCTTGCCGCCCAGGTGCTGGCGGTGGACGGCAACCCCGTGCTGCCGGTCGAGGGCACCCAGTTCCCGCTGGCGATGGGCCAGCGCATCGACCTGCTGCTGAAGCTGCCGCGCGGCGAAGGCGTGTATCCCGTGCTGGCGCGGCGCGAGGGCGAGCTGGAGCGCACCGGCGTGCTGCTCGCCACGCGCAAGGCGCGGGTCGTCAAGCTCGCGTCCAAGGGCCAGCGCAAGGCCGTGGTTGCGGGCCTCGACCTCGAAGTGAAGCTGCGCGCGAAGGACGCGCCGCCGCGCCGGCCCGTGGACCGCCGGCTCGAGGTCGTGCTGGGCGAGAAGCCGCCCTATATCTGGACGCTGAACGGGCGCACGCACGGCCAGCACCGGCCGCTCGCGGTCAAGCAGGGCGAGCGCGTGCAGCTCACCTTCGTCAACCCCACGGGGATGATGCACCCGATGCACCTGCACGGGCACCAGTTCCAGGTCGTCGCGGTCAACGGCCGGCGCATCGACGGGGCGGCGCGCGACACGGTGATCGTGCCGGCCCAGGGCGCCCGCGTGACCGTGGCGTTCGACGCCGACAATCCCGGCGAATGGGCGCTGCACTGCCACAACCTCTACCACATGGCCGCCGGAATGATGACCACGGTGAAATACCCGTAGCGCGTCAATCCCGCCGCGTCTCCACGTGCCAGCGCAACGACTCCACGCCGACGATCTTGCCCAGCAGCGCGGCGACCATGTCGAACCGGCCGCCGTCCGCGCCGTCGAGCGCCACGGTCAGCGCGAACGCGCCGTCGCGGCGCGCGCAGTCGAGCGCGGCGATGGAGCAGCCGCGAAGCTGGAGAACCTGGAGAACGCGGGAAACGAACGGGGCCTCGGCCGGGCCTTTCAGATGGAACACGCCGTGATGGCGTTGCGGGCAATCCGGGTGCATGACACAGGCGACCTTTGCGAACCGGTGGACGCGCCGCTGCGGGCGCGGATGGGGTGAAATGCGCCTTCCGCGCGGCCAATTCGGCCGCGCGTCCCGGTAATTCGGTCGCAGAAGATACGTGTCGCCCTAGCCATCGCGGCCAGCATAGCCGCGGCGGGCCCTGCGCGTCAAAAAGTGCGCCGGCGCGGGACGAACCACCCGATCAGCAGCAGCCCGGCGACAAAGCCGCCGATATGCGACCACCAAGCCACGATCTCGGTCGAGCCGATGCCTCCGCCCACCAGGCCGAACACGACCTGGCTGCCGAGCCACAGCGCCGCGAGCAGCGCCACCTGACGCAGGCCCGCGAGGCCCCCGGCCCTGCCCCGGCCCGCGACCAGCCGGACCGCCCCGGCGAAGCAGCCGGCGATCGCGCCCGAGGCCCCGATCAGCGGCGCCGGGGAATCCGGGAAGGCCAGCAGGTGCGCCGCCGCGCCGGCCAGTCCGCAGATCAGGTAGAAGGCCAGGAACCGTGCCGCGCCCAGGCGCCGCTCCACCGGCGTGCCGAACGCCAGCAGCGCCAGCATGTTGATGCCGAGATGGTCGAGCCCGCCGTGCAGGAACTGGTAGGTCACGACCGGCAGCGGATCGAAGGGCCCCCAGGGCATCGCCCCGGTCAGCCGCGCCGAGACCAGCGCCAGCTCGAACACCAGCCGGTCGTCGGCCGGCTCGGCCAGCAGCATGCGCAGCAGATGCACCGCGAGGTTGGCGACGATCAGCCACAGCACCGCGCCGCCGACGTTGAGTATCGGCTGGCGCGCGCCCGCGCCTTCCTCGCCGCGCCTTCCCTCAGGCCCGCCGCCCCCGGGACCGCCTGCCCCTCCGTTCGAGCTGGGGCCGATGCGCAAGGCCGCGCGCATCAGCGGCGCGCCCGGCGCCACAGCCACACCGCCGCCGGCGCGAGCCAGATTAGCAGCGTCACCGCGCCCAGGCCGCCCGCGATCGGGCGCTCGAAGAACGGCAGCAGGTAGCCGTCCGCCTTGATCAGCGACTTGATGAAGTTCTCCTCCACCAGGGGCCCCAGCACCAGGCCCAGGATCGCGGGTCCGACCGGAAAGCCGTTCTCCTCCATCACGAAAGCGACCACGCCGAAGAACAGCATCAGGATCACCCCGAACACCGAGTTGTCGATGGCGTAGGCGCCGACGATGCAGTTCAGAAGGATCACCGGCATCAGGATTTCCTTCGGCACCCGGAGCAGTTGCTTGGCGGATTTGATCGCCAGCCAGCCCATCGGAACCATCATGAGGTTGGCGAGCACGAACACCATGAAGATGGCGTACACGGCGTCGGGCTTGTTGAGGAACAGGGTCGGGCCGGGATTGAGGCCCTTGAGATAGAGCACGCCGATGGCGATGGCGGTGATCGAGTCGCCCGGGATGCCGAACACCATCGCCGGCACCCACGCGCCGGCGAGGGAGGCGTTGTTGGCCGCGCCGCTTTCGATGATCCCCTCGACGTGCCCGGTGCCGAACTTCTCGCGCTCTTTCGAGAATTTCTTGCTGATCGCGTAGCTGATCCAGGCCGCGATGTCGGCGCCCGCACCGGGCAGCGCGCCGATCAGCGTGCCCGTGGCGCTGCCGCGCAGCACCCCGGTCTTGTACTTCCAGGCGTAGTGGCCCATGTGGCGGAACACGCTGTCGATGCGCGCGTCGGCGACGCGCGCGCCGCCGCTGTCGACCGCCGAGCGCAGCACCTCCGGGATCGCGAACATGCCGATCAGGACCGGAATGAAGCTGACGCCGCCCAGCAGGTCGGAAATGCCGAAGCTGAAGCGCTGGTAGCCCGCCGGGTTGTTGACGCCCACGCAGGCGATCAGAAGCCCGAAGCTCAGCGCGATCAGGCCTTTCAGCGGCCGGTCGGTGGCGATCAGCACCGCGCAGGTGAGGCCCAGGCACGACAGCCAGAAGTACTCGAACGAGCTGAACTTGAGCGCTATCTCCGCCAGCGCCGGCGCGGCCCAGATCAGCACGGCCGTGCCGAACAGCCCGCCGATCGCCGAGAACACCAGGCCCGCGCCCAGCGCCTGGTCGGCCTGGCCTTTGCGCGTCATCGCGTAGGCCTCGTCCACGTAGGCCGCCGAGGCCGGCGTGCCGGGAATGCGCAGCAGGGCCCCCGGAATGTCGCCCGAGAAGATCGCCATCGCCGTGGCGGTGACGATCGCCGCGATCGCGGGCACCGGCTCCATGAAAAACGTGAACGGCACCAGAAGCGCGGTCGCCATCGTCGCCGTCAGCCCCGGCATCGCGCCGACGAACAGCCCGAAGAACGAGGTGGCGACGATCGTCCAGATCACGTCGGGACGGAACAGCAGCTCGGCGGCGGCGGCGACGTGCTGCATGGCTCCCCGTGCCCTCGACCGGCGCGCCTAGAACGGCAGGAAATCGGTCAGGCCGCGCGGCAGCGGCACGCGCAGCATGCGCTGGAACGCGTAGTCGACCGCGAGCGTGGCGACCAGCGCAACCGGCAGGCCGACGCGCGCACGCACGCCGCCGATCGCGAACAGCGCCGCCAGCATCGCCGCCGCGATCGCGACGAAACCCAGGAACTCGGAGAAGAGGATGTAGGCGAGGGTCAGCGCGACGATCAGCAGGAGATGGGCGAGGCGCCGCGGATCGCGCGCCCAGGCCTCGATCTCGGCCCACGGCCGGCCGGCGCTGAGGCCGCGCGCGATCAGCAGCAGCGCGCCGATCAGCATGCCCGCGCCGATCAGCGTGGGGAACAGCCCCGGTCCCACGAACTGGCCCGGCATGGCGGGCAAGTTGCGGCTGTAGGCGATCACCGCCACGGCCACGACCGCCAGGAACAGGCCGCTGATGGCGTCGTTGAATTTCATGCCCGAGGTCCCCTCGCCCGCCCTGGACGCTTCCCGGCGGGCGAGGGGTCCGATGCGTTCGGGATCTCTACTTCGCGATGCCGACGGCCTTCATGACCGCGCCCAGGTCCTTGTTGCTCTTGTCCATGAACTTGGCGAAGTCCGCGGGCGGGGCCCAGATCATCCCGTAGCCGCGCTGGGTCATGAAGTCCTTGTACTCCTTGCTCTTCCACGCCTTGTCGAGCGCGGCCACCAGCTTGTCGGCGACGTCCTTCGGCACGCCCTTGGGGGCGGCGATGCCGCGCCAGGCCGCCATGGTCCAGTTGCTGCCCAGCGCCTCCTTCAGCGTGGGCACGTCCTTCAGCGCGGCGTCGCGCTTGGCGTCCATGATCGCCAGGCTCTTGACCTTGCCGGCGTCGATCAGCGAGCGCGCCTCGGGCAGCGAGCACGGCACGATGTCCACGCCGCCCGCCACCAGGTCCTGCAGGCCCGGCGCGGCGCCTTGGCTCGGCACCCACGGTGCGGCGCCGGGGGCGATTTTCTGGTCCTGCAACAGGCCGGCCAGCGCCAGGTGCCAGATGCCGCCCTGCCCCGTTCCCGAGGCCTTGAGCTTGCCCGGGTTGGCCTTGACCGCGGCCAGCAGGCTCTTGGCGTCCTTGTAGGGCGAGTTGGCCGCGACCTGGAGCCCGGCCGGGTCGGCGTTGACCAGGGCCAGGGGCGTGTAGTCCTGCCAGGTCAGCTTGGTCAGGCCCTGCCAATGCATCATGCCGATTTCGACGGTGATGATGCCGATGGTGTAGCCGTCGGGCTTGCCTTCGGCGATCGCCTGGTGCCCCACCACGCCGCTGCCGCCGGTACGGTTGACGACGTTGACCGGCTGCTTCAGGTCCTTCTCCAGCAGCGTGCCCAAAATCCGGGCGACCGCGTCGGTGCCGCCGCCCGCGGCCCAGGGAACGATCAGGGTGATCGGACGCTCGGGATAGGCGGCCCAGGCGGGCGAGCCTGCGGCAAGAGCGCCCGTGACCGCCGCCGCGCACGCGGCGGCCAGCAGAGTTCGTCTCAACATGCGTTTCCTCCTCGGTTGGATTGGTTGGCCGTTCCGGCTCTGGTTCGATGCGGGCCTTGCTGGGCAGGCGCCGTGACCCTAGCGCGTCACTCCGCGGGTGCCAAGGCGTGGCGCCGCTTCATGAGCCACAGCGTCGCCGCGGCCGCGACGGCGAGCAGCGGCAGCACCACGTAGTTCGCGGGCTGCCAGCCCAGCCACTCGTGCATCGCGCCCGAGCTCCAGGCCGAAACCGACACCAGCCCGAACACCAGGAAGTCGTTCACGGCCTGCACCTTGTTGCGCTCCGCCGGCGCCGGCACCTCGGTCAAAAGCGTGGAGGCGCCGACATAGAGGAAGTTCCAGCCCACGCCCAAGAGCAGCAGCCCGACGTTGAAATGCAGCTCGCTCACGCCCACCGCGTTGACCGCGACGCAGACGGCGATCAACAGCGCTCCCACCAGCATCACCTGCATCAGGCCCAGGCGCTTGATCAGCTGTCCGGTGAAGAACGACGGCACGAACATGCCGAGCACGTGCATCTGCATGGTGAATTTGGTGGCGGTGAAATCGTGCCCGCACGCCGCCATCGCCAGCGGCGTGGCGGTCATCACGAAGTTCATCGCGGCGTAGGCGATCATGCCCGCCAGAACCGCCACCACGAAACGCGGGTCGCGCGCGATCAGCGCCATTCCGCGGCCGCTCGCCGCGCGCTCGGCCGCGCCGAGGCCCGGGATGTCGAGGAAGCGGATCAGCACCAGCGCCGCCGCCTGCAAGCCGCCGATCGCCACGTAGCCGCCGGCGAAGAACACCGGCGCGAACCAATCCTTGCTGAGCCGCGCGAGCTCCGGGCCCACGATCGCCGCCACGACGCCGCCCGCCAGCACATAGCTGATGGCCCGCGCCCGGTATTCCGGCCCGGCGGTGTCGGCGGCGGCGAAGCGGTAGAACTGCGCGAAGCCGTTGAACACGCCGAGCGGAATGCCGCCCAGCGCGAACAGCCAGAAGTCGTTCAGGAAGACGCCCCAGGCCGAGGTGCCCGCGCCGATCAGGCCGATCGTCGCGCCGACGGTGAAGCCCTCGCGCCGGCCGATCTGCTTCATCAGCATCGAGGCGGGGATGGTCGCCAGCATGGTGGCGAGGAACTGGAACGCCAGCGGCAGGGTGCTGAGCGACTTGTCGAAGGCGAGCTGGTGGCCGACCAGCGCCGAAACCGTCATGTTGAGCGAGGTGCCGCTCATCATCAGCGCCTGGCAGGCGGCGAGCAGCAGCACGTTGCGGCGGGTGCGGAGATCGGTCATTCGGGGACGCTCGGGGCCGGAACCGGGGGCGAAGGCCGATTACCTAGCACGCCCGGCGTCGCGCGGCACATGCGCGCCGCGCCCGGGAACCATGCGCCCGCCGCGCGTCAGGCCGGCGCCGGCCGGGCGACGGCCGTGCGACGGTCTGCCCGGCCTGGCTGGAAAGCGCGGGCGCCGCTACTTTTTCTCGGTCTTGCCGTCGTAGCGCCGGCGCCATTCCTCGATGATGCGCTGGCGGTTGGCCGAGGCCCAGGCGAGGTCGTTCTTGATCATTGATGTCTCCACGCCCTCGGGATAGCCGGGGATCGGCGACTTGATGCCCGCGATCGCCACCAGCGCCAGGTACTTGCTGTACATCTCGTTGGCCTTGCGGCTCGCGGACCAGTCCGCGAGGCGCTGCGCCGCGGCGGGGTTCTTGGTGCCCTTGAGGATCGCGGTCGCGTCCATGTCCCAGCCTCCGCCCTCGGCCATCAGCAGCACGTCGACCGGCGCGCCCTGCTGGCGCGCGGTCGCGCCGGCGAGCTCGTAGGCGACGCCGACCGCGAACTCGCCGGTCGCCGCCATGCGGCACGGCTTGGTGCCGGAGTGGGTGTACATCGCGATGTTGTCGTGCAGCTTGTCCATGAACGCCCAGGCCTGGGCCTCGCCCATGATCTGGATCCAGGCCGAGACATGGAAGAACCCGGTCCCGGAGGAGGCCGGATTCGGCATCACGACCTGGCCCTTGAAGGCGGGATTCAGGAGGTCCTTCCAGCTCTTGGGCGACTTTAGCCCGCGCTTGGCGGCCTCGGTGGTGTTGAAGCACAGCGCGGCCACCCAGGCATCGATCCCGACCCAGCGGGGCGGATCGCGCGGGTCGCGGAACGCGGGCTTGATCTCGGCCAGGCCCTTGGGCGCATAGGGCATGAGCAGCCCCTGCTGGTCGAGCAGGAACATGCTGGTGACGGCCAGGCCCCAGATCGCGTCGCCGCGGCTCTCGGCCTTCTCGGCCAACAGGCGCGCGGTCAGCACGCCGGTGGAATCGCGCAGCCACGCGATCTCGATGTCCGGGTTGTCGGCCTCGAACGCCTTCTTGTAGACCGCGAGCTGGTCGACCTCGAGCGTGCTGTAGACCGTGAGCCTGGTGTGCGCCTGGGATTGCGCCCGTGCGGGGTCGCCCGCAGCGAAGCCCAGCACCGCCGCCAGGGCGGCCGTCGCCAAACCAAAAGCACGACGCCTCATTCCATCCTCCAGCCGCGGCGCGATCGCGGGGCGGCGGCGGAGGACGGAAAGCGCAGCGGGCCGGAAGAGCGGGTTGCGTCCATTCCTACGCCGGCATGACCCGGATCAGGTTCTGGGGTCTCCGCGTCGGCGCGTCGGCTTGAGCGCGCCCGGCGGTGTCTCAGCCCCCTAGCGGGGCTCCCCCTGGCACGCCGAAGCTAGCGGCGCGGCGCGCGGCGCGTCAACCGCCGCTGACGCATCGCGGCGCAAGTCAGCCATGCGCGAAGCCGCGGTGGACCGGGCGGCCGTTGCCCCGATGCGCCCCACGGCGCCCCCCAAGGCGCCCCCCGCGCCGGCGCGCCGATCAACGCTCCGCGGAACGCCGCCGCAGCCGCCGGTCGCGCGGTGCGGGCTGCGCCGCCGCGCTCCACGACGGTTCGGGCCGCGAATCGCCGGCAACCAGATCCGCGAACGCCGCGCGCACCCGGGCGTCGGTTTCCGGCGGCAGGGCGCCGGCATTCGGCGCGCACAGCGCCGCCTTCGCCGCCGCCAGCGCGCGCGCGTGGGCGTCGCGCGCGCCGCGCTGCAGCCACACCTCGCGCCGCTCGCGCTCCGCGACCTCGGGCAGCAGGGCCGCGGACTTCATCAAGGCCAGCGTTTCGGCGTTGCCGATGTACATCCCCGCGGGCCCCGCCTCCCGGATTTCCGCCACCGCGCCAGAAAGGTCGCCGAGCGACAGGTCCTGGCGCGCGCGCTTCAGCATCAGGGCGATCTCGTTGTCGATCACCAATTGACCGAAGTCGAACGCCATGAGGGCGTCGAGCAGGCCGCCCATGACGATGAAATCGATGCCCGCCGCCGCCGCCAGCGCCGGCGACATGGCCTTCTCGTAGCCGGCCTGGCAGTCGCCGATCTTGGCGTTGGTCAGCCCCAGGTACGAACCCGAGGGCACACGGTAGAACCGCGCCATCTGCGCCAGGGTCATGGCCATCACGCCGGTCTCGACCGCCCCGGGCGCGTACGCGCCGCTGCGCATGTCCCCCACCACCGGAAGATGGTTGTAGATCAGCGCCGTGCCGGGCCGCGACATCTGCGCCAGCACGGCGGTCGCCAGCCATTCGGCGTTGATCTGCACCAGCATGCGCGCCATCTGCAACGGCGCGCTGATGCCGCCGATCGGCGCGATGGTGCCGTAGGCGGCCAAGCCCCGCTCGGCATAGAACATCAGCATCTCGGTGGAGTCGAAATCCATGGTCAGCGGCGAGACCACCGAGCAGTAGCCGAACGTGATGAAGGGCCGGTCGAGGAAGGCCCGCTCGCCGCCCGCGATCTCGGCCCCGAGCTTCAGCACCTGGTCCGCTTCGGCGCGGTCGATCACCGACGTGCGCACCGGCTTGCGGCAGTTCTTCAGCGCCGGATAGAACCGCGACAGGCTGAATTGGCCGGGCGGCGCGTCGTCGGCGAGCACGGAGATCGAAAACACGTCGATCCCGCCCAGCCCGTCGACCAGGTGACCGATGCGCGCGATGTCGTCGGACCGCGCCCGCCGCACCGCACCGGTGTCCGGATCGACGATGTCCGGCGCGGAGCTGGCGGTCGCGACCACGAGCGCGTCGTCCGGCACGGTGCGCGAGAAGGCCGGGTCGCGGGCGTGGAAGGTGAAGCGGGGCGGGATGCCCGCGCGCAGATCTTCGACCACCCGCGCGGGGAGGCGGACGATCTGGCGGTCCTCGTCGACGCTGCAGCCGAAGCGCCGGAACCGGTCGCGCGCCTTCAGGTTCCGCACCAGCAGGCCGACATGCTCGAGCACCTCGAGCGAGGCGCGATGAACGTCCGCGACCTGCTGCGGCGTCAGGAGCTCGGCTGGGCAAACCGGCACGGTGCACCTCCCGCGCGGCGCGGCGCCGCGCCGCCATTCAGCCATGCGTGAAGCCGCGATGCGCCGGCGTCACGTCCCTGCCGGTCGCGTCGATCACCCGCACCCCGCGACCCGGGATCATGCGCCCGATGCGCGTCACCGCCATGCCGGCGCGGCGCGCGGCGGCCCGCACGCGCCCGGCGGCCCCGGGCCTGGCCGTGAACAGCAATTCGTAGTCGTCGCCTCCGCCCAGGACCAGCGCGCGCAACGACGGGCGGTGCCGCAGCGCCGCGCGCCCCGCCGGCGACAGGGGCACGCTCGGCCAGTCGATCCGTGCCCCCAGGCCCGACCACTTGCAGATATGGCCCAGGTCCGCGACCAGCCCGTCGGATACGTCCATCATCGCGCCGACCGCGCCGGCCAGCGCCTGTCCCGCCTTGAGGCGCGGGCGCGGCAGGCGATAGCGGTCGATCAGGAACGCGCGCGCCCGCGGCTTGAGGCCGCGCAGCCACCCGCGCAGGACTTGCAGCCCCAGCGCCGCGTCGCCGATGGTGCCGGTCACGTAGATGTCGTCGCCCGCCCGCGCGTCGCCGCGGCGCGGCACCGCGCGCCCCGCCGCGGGACCCGATGCGGAACCCGATCCGGGCCCGGGCGCGCGGCCCAGCATCATGACCGTGACGCTCACCGGCCCCGGCGCCACGACGCTGTCCCCGCCGATGAGGCCGATGCCGAACGCGCGCTGGTCGCGCTTGAGGCCCGCGGCGAACCGGCGCACCCAGGCGTCGGGCATGTCGCGCCGCACGGTCAGCGACAGCAGGTAGGCGACCGGAACCGCGCCCTTGGCCGCCAGGTCCGACAGGTTGGCGCGCAGCGCCTTGCGCGCGACCAGATCGGCCGGCTCGTCGCCGACGGTATGCACGCCCTCGACGATGGTGTCGGTCTTGGCGACCAGCAGGCCGCGCGGCGGCGGCAGGACCGCGCAATCGTCGCGCAGCCGGTCGGCGCCGGGGAAGCCGGCGGCGAGCGGCGCGAAATAGCGCGCGATGCGGCCGAATTCGCCCAGGCCCCGGTCAGCGCGGCGGCGCGGCACCGCGGGCCTCGTCGGGGCGCAGGTCGCGGCTCAGGCGGTCGAGCACCGCGTTCACCATGCCCGGCTCCTTGCCGGCGTAGAACGCGTCGGCCACGGCGACGTACTCGCTGATCACCACCGGCGCGGGCACGTCCGCCTGCTCGGCCAGCTCGAACACGCCGCAGCGCAGGATCTGCCGCAGGATCGACTCCAGCCGGTCGAGCGGCCAGGCCTCGGGCAGGACCGCCGCGATCATGTTGTCGAGCTCGTCGCGCCGCGCCGCCGCGCCCTTGACCAGCGCGCGGAACAGGGCCTCGTCGGCGCCGCCGTATTGCTCGCCGTCGACCTCGCGGCCGAGCCGGTGCTCCACGAACTCGCGGATCACCGCGCCCGCGTCGCCGCCGCCGAGATCGAGCTGGTAGAGCGCCTGCACCGCCGCCAGCCGCGCGGCGCTGCGCTTGCCCGCGGGCGCGTCGGCCGCGGCCGGCTTCCCGGCCGCCCGTTTTTCCCGGCCGGTCCGCACCATGGCGCTCAGCGCGGCCACAGATGGAAGTAGCGCTTGACCTCGAGCATGCGCAGGCACGCGCGCGCGGCGCGGCCGCCCAGGTTGCTCTTGGCCACGCTGGCGCGCGCCCAGGCCTGGTCGCGGTTCTCGCAGGTGAGGATGCCCATGCCGAGCGCGAGCGAGTAGCGCAGCGCGAGATCCTGAAGCCCGCGGATGCTTTCGCCGCAGACGTGGTCGTAATGCGTGGTCTCGCCGCGGATCACGCAACCCAGCGCCACGTAACCGTCGTAGCGCCGGCGCGCCGTGACGCGCACCTCCATCGACTTGATCGCGATCTGGATGGCGGCCGGAATTTCCAGCGCCCCGGGCACGGCGACGCGCTCGTAGGTCGCGCCGGCCTGCTCCAGCGCGGCGACCGCGCCCTTGGCCAGCTCGTCGGCGAGGTCCTCGTAGAACCGGGCTTCCACCACCATGATGTGCGGCTGATCCGTCATGCCTTGCGCCGTTTCCGTTTCGCCTTGCCCGCGGGCTTCGCCGCCGTCTCGGCAAGCCGCGCACCATAGCGCGCGAGCATGTCGATTTCCACATTCACGCGGTCGCCGCGCGCGAGCGCGCCGAGGGTGGTGACCGACGCGGTGTGCGGGATGATGTTGACGGCGAACACGCTCCGGCCGCCGGAATCGGCGACGTCGTTGACGGTCAGCGACACGCCGTCGAGCGCAACCGAGCCCTTGGCCGCGATCAGCCGGCCGATCCGCCGCGGCACGGCGACGGTGAGCCGCCGCGAGCCGCCCGCGGGCCGCGCCGCGATCACCGTGCCGACGCCGTCGACATGGCCCGAGACGTAGTGGCCGCCCAACTCGTCGCCGGCCTTGAGCGCGCGCTCCAGGTTCGCGCGCGTGCCCGCGCGCCAACGCCCGAGGGTCGTGACCGACAGGGTCTCGGCCGAGGCCTCGGCCGCGAACCAGCCCCGCCCCTTCGCGATCACGGTCAGGCAGCAGCCCGCGCAGGCGATCGACGCGCCGCGCGGGACCTTCGACAGGTCGTAGGCGGTCGCGATCTCGATGCGCGTGTCGCCCTTGCGACCGGCGGCGACCACGCGCCGCACCCGGCCCACATCCGTGACGATCCCGGTGAACATGGCGCGCGAGCCTACCCCGCCCGGGCGTAGGTTTCCATCAGGTCGGGGCCGACGGCGGAGGCGGAGCGGCGCGCGAAGCCGTGCGCGTCCGCGAGCCGCGCGAGGTCGAGACCGGCGACGGCCGGCACGCCGTCGCCGCCCAGCACGATCGGCGCGCGGAACCACACCAGCCGGTCGACCAGATTGGCCTTGATGAGCGACGCGGCGAGCTCGCCGCCGCCCTCCACAAGAACGCGCGTCAGCCCTTGCACGCCGATCAGCCGGAACGCCGACTCCGGATCGGGCCGGTTCGCCGGCCCTTCGTCCGCGCGGAACATCTTGACCCCAGCCCGCTCCAGGGCGGCCGCGCGGTGGATGTCGGCGTCGGCGCGCACGACCACCCACACCGGCTGCGCGCCCGCGCTGCGCACCAGCTTGCCTTCGAGCGGCAGGCGCGCCTCGCCG
>Ga0114930_10002694_pt1 | contig 15908 bp, 11 predicted proteins | sample AnhtaG_FD_87300 | JGI IMG/M metagenome (GOLD analysis project Ga0114930, IMG submission 87300) | Deep subsurface microbial communities from Anholt, Denmark to uncover new lineages of life (NeLLi) - Anholt_01485 metaG | ecosystem: Environmental > Aquatic > Marine > Oceanic > Sediment | place... | reverse complement strand
ATCTTCAACAGGTTCAAATCCAGCTGTAGCTATAGCAATTCCAATAGTTCCTTTCCTAAGAGGTTGTACTCTTGAATCTGAGATAATTACACCTAGATCTTTTAAACTATACTCATTTCTTAATTCTTTCCAGTATTCCCAAACAACTTTTTTAAGATCCTTTGGGAGTAAAACAACTTTATTTGGACCTGCATTTGATTGATCGATTCCGGCATTAGCAATTAATAAATTATTCACTTGGGCTAATATAACATGTGTCATTCCTCCTAAAATCATTGAAGCTTCTTGTATTATCAGTTCAACAAAACGCTCATCCATATCATACTCTTTTGCCATTTGATTCGCTTTTTCTGAAATATTGGTAACATCAGATAAGGTTACCACTCTTCCCTGTGAAGTAGCTATTACTTTTTCTGCAATTACTATGACGTCCCCTTCTTTTAAAGATTCCCCTTGTTTTTTGATGTTTTCAATAATTAAATTTAATAAATCGTCGTTCTCTTTAATGAGGGGAAGTTTAATTGAAAATAATTCCATTGTAGGTTAAAAAAATTAAACTTATTTGATATACTTTGTTCATTTTCTTGATAACATATGAAAAACATATACATGAATTTATATGACACCTTAGAAATCGGAGATGACTTCCCAACTGTTATAATGGGTGTTTTGAATCTAAGTCCAGAGAGTTTTTATCAAGGATCTGTTTATTCCGATACTAATTCACTAAAAAAAGCCACCTTAGATATGATAGGAAACGGTGCGAAAATGCTTGATCTAGGTGCACGTTCTACTGCCCCTTGGTCACAGAAAATTACCATTGAAGAAGAAATTAATAGGTTTAAATCGGCTATGGAATCTGTTTGTAAAATAATTCCAAAAGATATTATCATATCTGTAGATACCCAGTATAGTAGAGTTGCTGAAGTTGCTTACAACCTTTCTCTTGAATATAAAAAAAAAATTATTATCAATGATGTGAGTTGTTTAAAAACAGATCCAACCTTACAAGACTTTATAATTAAGCATGAACTTCCCATCATTTTAATGGCGTCTAAAGAAATTCCAGGCGATTTATGTACCATTAGGGAAATTATTCACGAATTTGACAGAACAATAAAACAACTCAAATCAAATGGTTATAATGAAAAGTACATAATTTTAGACCCTGGTATTGGTAAGTGGATAAAAGAAAAAATACATACTTATGATTTGAAGATAATAAATAATTTACAAAAACTTAGAAAACTAAATAAGCCAATTTTGGTCGCCATTTCAAGGAAATCTTTTATCGGCACGACATTAAACATTCCAAACCCAGAAGATAGATTAAATGGGACTCTCTCTTCAACGGCAATAGCAGTTTATAATGGTGCTCACATTATAAGAACTCATGATGTAGATAATCAACTCCTTGAAATGGTAAAAATGGCTGAAGAAATCAGTAGAAATCAGTAACTCTCTATTTTTTTGTAAAAAATCTATCTTGAAAAATTGGGCAGATAGAATTAATAATTATAATAAGGATTATTAAATTGAATATATCATTTAATTTAATTGTAGATCTCTGAATATTGGGAAGAAAAAACAACTCTTTAGCGTTCTTGAGCGATGAAAAACTGTGACTACATTTAAAAGTGATAATTTCCATATATTATATGTAAACCGTTAAATTATCACATAAGTTCAATTTAGATTGGATAAATTTAACCTTACAAACACATTAAAGAATCGATTTCTTATGCCTAAAACTGATAATGTCTCTTATGACGCTGATGATATTCAGGTCTTAAGAGGTTTAGACGGGGTTCGTAAAAGGCCAGCAATGTACATTGGCGATACGGGTAAAAAAGGGCTTCACCACCTTATTTTTGAAGTCCTTGATAACTCTGTCGATGAAGCAATAGGCGGTTTCGCGGATGAGGTCCAGATTACTCTTTACAAAGACAACTCGGTTCAAATTTCTGATAATGGACGCGGAATTCCCATTGATGAACATCCTGAATTTAAAAAACCAGCACTTGAAGTTATTATGCAATATTTACATGCTGGTGGTAAATTTGATAGTAAAAGTTATAAAATTTCAGGGGGATTGCATGGTGTAGGTCTCTCTGTTGTAAATGCTCTAACCGAATGGATGGATGTTGAAGTTTGTCGTGATGATCTCTGTTATAAACAGAAATTTTCAAAAGGAAAAAAAGCAACTGAACCAGAAATTTTACCTGTGAAAACCAAGAAATCTTATACGAAAATTTCTTTTTATCCGGATAACTCAATTTTTGAGTTTGACCCAAGTGAACCAATTTATAGCTCTCATACTATAATTGCGAGAATGAGAGAACTTGCATTCCTTACACCTCACACTAGGTTCGAGATTCATAATCAATTTAAAGACGAAAAAGAAGAATTTCATTATGAAGGTGGAATAAAAGAATTTATCGCATATTTAAACAAGGATAAACAGCCTTTACATAATGATATCATTTTTATAAGCGATATTTCAAAAGATGATGATGGAGCAGATGTTTACTGTGATATTGCCATGCAATATAATCAAGGATTTCAAACAAATATTCTTTCTTATGCGAATACCATAAATACTGTTGAAGGAGGGGTTCATCTAACTGGATTTAAATCTGCCCTAACACGAGTTTTTAACTCCTATATAGAAAATTATATGGAAAAGAAGTATAAAGGTCAAGTGTTAAGTGGAGCAGATACCCGAGAAGGATTATCGGCAATAATTTCAATTAAGCTACCTGATCCTCAATTTGAAAGCCAAACAAAAATTAAATTAGGTAATCCTGAAATTCGTCAGGTTGTAAGTCAGATGGTTACTGATAGATTAACACAATATTTTGAGGAAAATCCCCAATCTGCTAAAAGAATTATTTTAAAAACTCTTAATGCCAAAATGGCTCGTGAAGCCGCTCAAAAAGCAAGATTGTTAATCCGAAGAAAATCTGCATTAGATAGTGCAAGGATGCCTGGCAAACTCGCAGATTGCTCTTCAAATAAACCTGAAGAATCCGAAATTTTTATTGTTGAGGGAAATTCTGCTGGAGGGTCTGCCAAACAAGGAAGAGATAGAACTTATCAAGCCATTCTTCCTCTTAGAGGGAAGATTTTAAATGTAGAAAAAGCTCGTTTGGATAAGATACTACAAAACAATGAGATCCAATCTATTATTAAGGCATTAGGCATAGGGTTCCAAGAAATTAATGATATAAATGGGAATGATGATGCTTTAGAAGAAAATGGGGAAGATGATGATGAGAGCTTCGATCTAAGTAAACTAAGATACCATAAGGTTGTAATCATGTGTGATGCAGACATAGATGGATTCCACATAGAAACATTATTGCTTACTTTCTTTTTTAGATATATGCGTCCCCTAATAGATGGAGGGTATCTCTATATTGCATGTCCTCCTTTATATAAAGTCAGCTATAAGAAAGACCAAAAGTACGTTTTCACAGATAAAGAAAAAGATGATTTCATTCAAGAGTTGAAAACAAAATATAAGCTTAAAGACGCGGGCTCAATCCGAACTCAACGTTATAAAGGCCTTGGGGAGATGAACGCAGATGAACTCTATGTAACCACGATGAATCGAGACACTAGGAAACTTAAGAAGGTTACTTATGAAGATTATTTAGAGAATGATTTAATATTTACAAAACTTATGGGTAAAGAAGTTAAAGCCCGAAAAAAGTTTATTATCAGTCACTTTGACGAAGTTAATGTGTTAGATATTTAATTTGTATTATTTAAAAATTATTTTTACTAAAGAATTGGGTTTTTATTATGACTTCAGAACATATTGAAGAAATCTTGTTGAAGGATGAGATGACAAGCAGCTATATAGATTATAGTATGTCTGTCATTATCGGTCGGGCTATTCCTGACGTAAGAGATGGTTTAAAACCTGTACAGAAAAGAATTATCTATGCTATGGCTGAAAGCAACTGGTTACGGTCCGGACCACATGTTAAGTGTGCTAAAATAGTAGGGCAAGTTTTAGGTAATTATCACCCTCATGGAGATTCTGCTATATATGGTGCCCTTGTAAGAATGGGGCAAACTTTTTCCCTACGATATCCTTTAATTGATTCTCAAGGTAATTTCGGGTCAATTGATGGAGATCCTCCCGCAGCTTACAGATATACAGAAGCAAGACTTTCTCGTATTTCTGATGAATTAATTGAGGATTTAAATAAAGAAACTGTCGAATTTATACCAAACTTTGATGATAGTAAGGTTGAACCTGTTTATTTAGCTGCAAAATTGCCAAATATTTTAATAAATGGGACAAAGGGTATTGCTGTAGGTATGGCTACTTCAATGCCTCCTCATAATTTAAATGAAATTTGTCAAGGTATAATTGCCACTATTGACGATCCTGAAATATCAATTCAAGAACTTATGGAAATTATTAAAGGTCCTGATTTTCCTACAGGAGGGTTTATTTCAGATACAAATGGTATTTATAATGCATACACTACTGGAATTGGTAATGTAAATATTAGGGGGAAGGTCGAAACTGAGGTTAAAGGTGTAAAAACTAGCTTAATTATTACAGAAATTCCTTATTTAGTAAACAAATCTTTATTGATAGAATCAATTGCCAAATTAATAAAGGATGGCGTTCTTAAAGATATAAGAGATTTAAGAGATGAATCTGATAGACACGGGATGCGTATAGTTATAGAGTTAACTAAGAATGCTCAACCCGTTATCATTAAAAACATCTTATTTAAAAGAACTAGATTATTTACCAGTTTTAATATTATCAACTTAGTTTTAATCAACAATGGAAAGCAACCAAAAATTTTAACTTTAAAAGCAATAATTCAAGAATATATAAATCATCGTCTCATCATCATTAAAAGGAGAATAGAATTTGAGTTAAAAAAAGCTGAGGATCGTCTTCATAAAGTAGAAGGGCTGCTCATTGCTTTGAATGATATTGATAATGTTATAAAAATAATTAAAAATGCGAAGGATACAAATGAAGCAAAGATAAAATTAATGGAAGCCTACAGCTTAAGTGAAATTCAAGTCCAAGCGATACTGAGCATGCAATTATCCCGTTTGACTAATTTAGAAAAACAGAAATTAGTAGATGAGGAGAAATCACTAAATGAGAGCATTACAAAATACAAAGAAATTATAGCTAGCGAGCAATTACAGTTAGATATAATAAAGGGTGAACTAACTGATCTAAGTAAAAAATATGGAGATCAAAGGAAATCTGAAATAGAAATTGGTGGTGATGATTCTCTAGTAGAAATTAAAAGAAAGGATCTAATTAAAAATGAACCAACAATAGTGATTTTTACAAGGAATCAATACATAAAAAGGTTTTCAGTTGAAGAATATCGTTCTCAAGGAAGAGGGGGGCGTGGTAAAAAAGGAATGACTGTACGTGAAGAGGACTTTATTATAGATTTGTTTGTATGCTCTACACACGATACAATTTTAGTATTCACATCGAAGGGAAGAGTTTATTCTCTTAATTGTTTTGAGATTCCACTCCAAACACGTACTGCTCGTGGAAAACCAATAATTAATGTTATTCCTCTGCAATCTGGGGAAAACATTTCCTCAATGATCCCTATTAACAACTTTAATACGAATGAAATGCTCATAATGACCACAAAAAATGGAATAGTTAAGAAAACACCACTGAAATTGTTTTCAAAATTTAAAAGTACAGGAGTTAGGGCACAAAAAATAAGACCTGATGATGAATTGGTAAGTGTCAAAAGGCTTACATATGAGATAGAAGATATATTCATGGCAACTAAGCTTGGATATGCTATTAGATTTGATGAATCTGAATTGCGCGAATTAGGAAGAACCTCAATGGGTGTGAAGGGTGCGGATTTAAGAGAGGGAGATGAAGTCATTGACTCACTTTTAGTCTCAAACGAACAAATTATCTTGACTTTAACTAAAAACGGATATGGTCAAAGAACTTTTGCGAAAGAGTATAGAAAAACAGGTAGAAGCGCAAAGGGGGTTAAGAATATCACGCTAAATAAAACTAAAGATGATGAGGTAATTGCAATAAGAATTGCACGAGATAAGGATCTATTAGTTGGAACAGAACAAGGGCAAGTCATACGTATACCAATTCAATCTATTAGAATCACACATCGAACGGCCAAAGGCGTACGCGTTATTAAACTCTATGAAGACGATTCCGTAGTTGCTATTGGAAAATGTGAGAAAGAATTATAATTAAAACTCTACTTTTTAATATATGGAATTAGACATATAAACACAAGATTATCTTTTCCTAAATTATTTATTCCATGTTTTTCATCAGGTGGAATGTATATTATATCTCCCATTTTTGCCTCTTCTTGCTGCCCTTTATCATCGTAAAATTTACCCTCGCCAGATAATACATAGATCTCATGATCTTCTGGATGATTGTGGAGTGGAACCATTCCCCCCGGTTTAATTTCAAATCGTCTCATCGCAAAATTCTTCGCACCAGAATTTGTATCAATTAACCATCTAACAGTAACATCCTTTACTTCTCTCCCATCCATTAAAGTAGCTTGTTTTTCTTCTACATCTGCATAATTTTTTTTTATCATAATTTAAACAAAATTCTTAATCTATTAAAATGATATCAAATTAAAATTAAATTAGATAAAGATGGGTTTGGAATAAATACCATGACAAAGAAAATTTCTATTGGTTTTGATTATACTCATAATAATAAATTAACTATTGAGAATAATGCTTTTACTGACTTTATACAGTACTTATTTGATTCCGGTTTTCAACTAGGAAAAATTGAGGCGGGTATAACTTCTGAAAAACTAGCTAGTTATGATCTTTTCATAATTGGAGTCCCAAATTTAGGTCCTAATTTAGGTTTAGATGAGATAAAAGATTTAGTCGATTATGTTAAGAATGGTGGAAGTCTCCTTATAATAAATGATGGTGGTGGAGACTACGAAAACAAAAATAATTTATCTGAATTGACCAAAAACTTTGGGATAAGTTTTAATAATGATATATTATATGATAACAAATCGTTCTCCCAAGAAAATTCTCATCCTATTATTAAAGATTTCAGCCCTCATTATATAACAAGAGATTTAAACCAATTCATACACTCTAATGGTTGTACATTAACAGTAGATAAGTCTATTGAAGATGAGAAAATTGATGTTAATAGTATTGCATATTCTTCAGAAAACACTTCATGGCATAGTTATTTAAATGAAGATGGTTGGCATGATGAATCTATGCAGCATCTTCCTATTATAGGGGCAGTACACTATGATATAGGGAAAGTTGTTACCATTGGTAATCTCTCAATATTTTCAAGTTTAAATAAACTATATGGCATCAAAGCGGCAGATAACTTTAAATTGGTATCTAATGTTATTTCTTGGTTATTGAACAAAGCTGGTTCTGAAGAAGAAAGGGCGTTAAAGCCGATATTCTCAACTGTTGCGATAAGTCAAGACCTTTTTTATTGGGCTAAAGATATGATAAATCTAGGAAGATGGAAAAACCTTGAAGAAGCAATCAATTTTGCTTTAAGAATAGTTAAAATAAGGTTGAAGGAATCTAAGAAGAATGATAAAGACGAATAAAGACGAATTACTGATTGGATTGATAGGTGATACTCACATTCCTTCGAGAGTATCAGAAATCCCCGCTCATATATTAAATGATTTTAAGGAAAAACAAATTGACTATTTAATCCACCTCGGAGATTTCACTGATTTAAAAGTATATAATAACCTTCTAGAAACATTTGGAAAAGATAAAGTAATTGGGATTTTAGGAAATATGGATAATCATCAGTTAAGGAAAATCCTACCTGAAAAAGTCGAATTGAATTTATATGGACACAATATTTTCATAACACACGGTACGGGTGGACCAAATATTATAATCAAAAGGTTGAATAAATTGTTTGATTTAAATGATTATGATATCATAATCTTTGGCCACGTTCATCGCCCATATAATGAAAGATGGAGAGATGGAAAGCTCTATATTAGTCCAGGCACCCCCACGGATAAAGCTTTTACTGATATTAACTCTTATGGTTTTCTTAGAATATCTAAGGAAAAAATTGAACCTGAAATTGTATATTTATAAAAATAATCTGATTTTAATCTTCTTTGGATTAATACCTAATGCTATTATTTCTACATTCTTACTATAAAAGAAATAGTTAAAGTTATAAATCATTAAAAAAAATAAATATATCAAAGCTTAATTATAAAAATTCCAGAAAACCAAAACAAGAATTCTTAAAAAAATAGGTGAATTTAATTAGAGAAAGTAGGGAATATATTTGGGCTCTTCCTATTTTTGGCGGTGTCTTAATACTTATCTCTTTTTTTACTCCCGCCTTTTATGCTGATCTAATGGGAATTGAAGAATATTATTGGATGTGGGGATTATTTTATGTATCCGTTACTGTTAATGGTTTTGATAGTACTCATACCCTTTTTATCGCTACAGAAGAACCTTCACAGTATATGATGCCGATATTTTTCTCAGGCCTTATTCCTGCAGTATTAATTTTGATATGTTCAATAGCGCTTATTGCGTCTTCTAATGCTGTTAGGACTGGTAGAAGAGACATTAAAAACGTTGAAAACGGATGGATTGGGATGGGAGTCATGATGATCGTAGCTTCAATAATCTATATTATTTCAATAGATATTACTATGATAAACTATGTAGAATATCAATTGGAACAAATATATGGGTATGTACCACCAGGTGTTCCAGGCCTTTGGGATGTTTATGACCCAGGATTTGCTATTATAGCTCCATTCATTGGGGCTGGATTGTCTATTGCTGGAAGTATTGCTAGTAAAACTATTAAACCCAGAGAGGATCCTATCTTTGTTGGAGAAAAAAAGGGACCCATAACTAAAAAGCCAATAGGCGAAATTTCTCATCAGATTAAATTCTGTTCTGAATGTGGTCATCAACTTTTATATAGTGGAACTAAATTTTGCTCACATTGTGGAAGTGCAATAAAATATTAATGAGTCATGGATAAAAAGTTACCATCTGCAATTATCTTTGTCTATAGCAATTGAATTTAAGATAAGAAACGCTTAGATAAAACAATTCTAGTTAAAAACAGTATAAAAAAATTAATTTATGCTGCTTCCATTGACTTTCCTGAAAGCTTTTTATAGTGATTTAGGACTGCTTGACGAGCCGCATAGACAAAAGCTCTCTTTACATTAATTCCTTGGATAGCAATTGTTTCATAAATTAATGTATGATCTAAATGTGCGGTATCCAATGCTTTTCTAATTTTAGATATTTCCACGATATCCTCTAAGTCGCGTTTGTTCCCTAATACTACCATAGGCACATCCGGTGGCTCATAGGGTTTTTCTGGTATCAGTTTATTCCCATAAAATCGAAGCAATTCCTTTAAACTCCATATATTCTCACCCCACTGATCTATTAAGGAATCCCAGGTAAATATACAAGCATCCGTACCTTTGAGAACAGTTTGGCGCTGGAATTTGTGACGTCTTTGGCCTGCAACTGTATAAACTTGAAATACTACATTGGAGACTCGGGCTACAACACGATCAAAAAATAGTGTACGACCAGTAGGGTCTTGAATTTGTTGCATATCTCCCGAAGCAAGACCTTCACGACGATAAACCCAGTCTAGTGCTGTAGTTTTTCCACCTAAGCTTAACCTACTCCACGAAATGTGGAGAATTTTGGTCCATAAAAGCAGATTTTAAAAACTAGGGTTCCGTCGCCTCTTCTACTTGGAATGATTGCCGCCTCCAAAGGTTTTGATTTCCATTATAATCTATTACCTCAAAATGATCTATCATTTCTATATTATAAAATCAATAAAACTCTTGTAATATAAAAATTTGTAAAAGAAAAGTTTTGCGATTATTAGGTATTAAAAACCTTGTTCTTATTTGTATTTACGTCTAATATCCAAATATTATTGTTATATCGAAATTTTTAATTATCCTATTGAAAGTGATTGAAAGATTATAGATATTCCTTAATGTTTTTATAATAATAAATTATTATTAGTGATTAATCAAATTGAATTTAATTGTAATCCAATCTATTTTGCTTGATGAAACAAATGAAAGGAAATAAAAAATTTCTGCTTTTGGGAGTAATTACAATATTTATTATTATTGACATTAATGTAATTCATTTTAGTGAGCGAGAAATATCAAATGACGACAACCTAGGAATAATTTCACAAGTATCGTTACCTATTATAATTAATCATAATGATAATTTTAGCACTTATGCTTCAAGAGGAAATGGAAGTAATTTCGACCCTTGGATTATAGAAAATCTTATAATCAGTGTAAATGACTCAGGACAACATGGTTTTTTGATCGCGAATACTACAGATAATTTTATTATTAGAAATTGTACGGTTATAAATACAGATTCTGATTTTAGTGGTATCATGCTTGAAAACGTAGAGAATGGTGTAATCTCTAATAATTCACTTAAACATTGTGAGAATGGAATCATATTATCATCTTCAGTTGGTAATTTAGTTTCTAATAATATTGTAACTCATAATAATAATGGAATTTCACTCTTAACAAATTGTATTTCTAATATAATTTCTAATAATATAGCAAATTTCAATAATTATAGTGGAATAGTGGTGATTCGTAGTACTCATAACGAATTAATTCAAAATAGTGCTCAATTCAACGGAAAAGATGGAATAACACTAATTGAAGCAAATTTTAGCTATTTGATCAATAATATTGCCAGTTTTAATGAATTAAATGGAATTAATTTAGGTAGATTAAGTTTTGATAATATAATTACCCATAATATAGCAAATCATAATGGGGATTATGGTATTTATTTACTATATATATGTAATAATAATTATATATCTAACAATACCATCAATCAGAATAAAGTCGGAATTAAATTAGAAGACAGTTGTAATTATAACACATTAACCTATAATTCGGCAAATAATAATATTCAAGCGGGAATTTTCCTAACTATTTCTTGTGATTATAATACGTTAATTCGCAATACAGTAATAAAAAATCGATATGGGATTTTTATTGCAGATGGATGCTTTAATAACATTTTTAGTAGCAATTATGCTAAAGAAAATGATGAATATGGAGTTGTATTGTTAGATGGAGATTCCAATGATTTTTCATATAATTTCTTCGTTTATAATGGTTTAGAGGGTGTTTTTGTAATGATTTTTTCTGTGAATAATGATTTTAATAATAATTTAATTTGTTATAATTACTTAATTTCTGTATCTAGCCAGATTTATGATAATGGAATAGGAACTACTTGGTCTAATAATGTTTTAGAAAACCCCCTTGAGTCAACTTGGTCTAGCACTGATAGAGATTTTGATAATCTTAATGATGCATTCGAGATCGAATATGGGATAAATCCTATTAGAGAAGATACTGATTATGATAAATTAAACGATTATAACGAAATTTTTGACTTTTTAACAGATCCCAACAGTTATGATACAGATATGGATAATCTTTCAGATTGGCAAGAAGTTGTTAAATATTTAACCAATCCAAACTACTATGATACAGACTTAGATGGTTTAGCAGATGAAGATGAAATTGAATTAGGTACTAGTCCACATATTATCGACACAGATGGAGATGGATACTTAGATGGAATTGAAGTTTCATTAGCATCAGATCCCCTAGATCCAAATTCTACTCCTGATGATATTAATCCTTTCAAAGAAATATACTTCGATATTATATATGAATCATTTTCCTCAAATCAATTCAACTTTACATTTTCAATTTATAATGAATCTGGAGCAAGTATTGATTACATTTTAATCCAAATTTGGTGGGATGGCATTAATGTCTCGAATTACCTTAAAAACCTTGGAAATGGACAATATCATATATCTCTCTATAGTATATTAATAAGTCCGGGGGAGGATCCAATTTTACTAAATATGACCATATCTGCTCCAGGATATAAAGATAGGTATTTTGAAACCTATATAGCAGTAGATCCAGACAAAACCCAAAAACCATCGGAAGAATTTCCATTTCCAATCATTATTGGCGCAACAACGCTAAGTTTAGGAGCAATAATAGGATTAGTAAGTATTTTTTTGTTAAGAAGGAAAAATAAACTGAAATAAATTATTTATCCTATTTTTAATTTATAATGTTAATAATAATAAATTGTAAGAGATGTAAAGTAAATGTTTTGCAAAATTAATGGAATTGACATACCACTTGTATCAACAGGAACATCACCTTTTTTCGGGCCTCCTACATTTGGAAACAGAGCCCAAGCTTACCGAGAAAAATTTATGACAAATGCAGGTGCAATGCTGGAAATTATGGAAGGATGTTATGAAGCAGGAGGTCGAGGTATTGAAGCAGTACCTGGTGGTGCTGTCTGTAAGGCTATCAAAATAATGAAAGAAACACACAATGATTATGTAGTGACCGGTTCTACTTTGCCAGGGCCTAATCCTAATGTTGATGACTTAATTGATGTTGAAGCAAAAATAATTTTTGTGCATGGTACTTATTCAGATCGAAAAGATGAAACGCTTCTCAAGTTATTAGATGATATTTCCTCTCGAGGAGTCATCCCTGGAGTAGCTACTCATAATCCACTTTCTACCATAAATTACATTTTTGAAAATGCTCCAGAAGTAAAAGTATTTTTGATCCCCTTCAATGCTAACGGGTTTATGATGGGAGACAAAATAGCTTTAGAAGAATTGGTTGATACAAATAGTGACTGCCACTTTATTGGCATGAAAACTCTGGATACTGGACGATTAGAACCAGAAAAGGCATTTGAATACATTTCTAAACATAATATTTGTGCGGTTGCGATTGGTATGGTGGGGGTTGAGGAAGCACAAATTTCTACTAAGGTTGCTCTAAATGCTTTGCAAAAATAATTAAAATTAATAAATGGTTTTCTATTAAGATGTACAAAAATGACTCAGAGATTCATATCTTCTTTGATGATTATGATCATCAAAATTATGATTATAGAAAACATTAAGTTGAAGTAATTTAGTAAAAAGGATTATGGTATCTCCCTTCTTCTTGTTGAGGTTGATATAATGTCTTTTGTCTAATTTCCTTATCAATCAAACCTTCTATATGACATAAATATTCATATTCATCCTTTAAGCAAAGCGTTATCGCGACACCTTTTTTGCTCATTCGAGAAGTCCTTCCAATTCGGTGGACATAGACATCAGGAAATTTAGGAATATCATAATTGAACACATGAGAAATATTTTCAATATCTAAACCTCTCGCGGCAACATCAGTGGCGATAAGCATATTAATTTTATGGTTTCTAAAAGCTGAAAGTACATTTTCACGTTGAGCCTGCGAAAGACTACCGGAAATTATATTCACTCGATAATCAAAATTTCTAGCTGATTTCAACCTGTTTGATAACCAAGCTGCTGTCTTTTTCGTATTTACAAAAACTAATGCATGTTTAGGTTTTTCTCTTCTTAGTATCTTCAGAAAAGTGTTAAATTTCTGTTGGTAACTATCAATCATATAATAGAATTGCTTAGTACTTCCAACTGTTATACTATCTCTACTCAAGTTTAAAAAATTAAACTTGTTTTTTGAAAATCTTTTAACCAGTTCTCTAATTTCTGAATAAAGGGTTGCTGAAAATAATAGAAACTGATAGTCTGTTTTTATTTGATTTAAGATAAATTGAACATCAGGAGCAAATCCCATGTCCCATAATCTGTCACCTTCATCAAGAATGACGAACCGAAGATTTCTAAAGTGGAGATTCCTCCTTTTATAGAGATCAATAATTCTCCCAGGGGTTCCTACGATTATATTAACACCTTGCTCTAGCTTTCTTATTTGGTTAATAATCGAGACACCACCATATATCGTCATAGATTTAACTTTTGGATTTCTTAAATCTCTTATAACCTCTTCAACTTGTTTAGCAAGTTCCCTAGTTGGTACTAAAATAAGAGCCTCGTTGTCAAGGAATTTTAAGTTTTCTATTATAGGAAGTACAAAAGCTAAAGTTTTCCCACTTCCTGTCTTAGCTTGAGCCATAATATTTTGACCCTCTAATATTAAAGGGATCGCTTCTTTTTGGACAGGTGTAGGTTTAAGTATATTCAAATTCCGTAAAGCGTTAACATTTTTACTGTTAATGCCTAATTCTTCAAAATTCAGTTTATTTCACAAAAAGTTTTATCGTTTTTTCACACAATTTCAATGAGGAAAATGATTCTTTAAAGAAAAAGCTTTCTATAATTATTTTTATTATATATTTTTTATTAGTAAATTAAGATCCATCAGAGATCTCTTAGAAGATGAAATTCGGGAAGAATTTCTCGAAGAGTTAGAAAAATGGAAAGAAAAGTTTTCTTAGTTGGAAATTTTACATAAAAACAATTTGTTCGACTAAGTCTCTGATTTTTATTAACTTTCTGTTAATTAAGATTCGAACTTTTTTAGAAGTAATTTTAGGATTATTTATAAATAATTCTTGAACTAATCCATGGCAAATCTTACCCTTTTTAGCTAATTTTCTATGAATTGGATTATTTTCATCATAAGTAGGAATAGGAAACATAAATGGTCTCTTATGTATATGTCTTGAACTTTTTATAAGTCTTATATTTTTTGATAAATTTGGAGCGTTCAAAATTGCTGATAAATAATAAGCTTCTTCTTCTAAATCAGTAGAATAATAATAGTTTTCCGATCCAACAATTACTTTTTGTTCTTCAATATTAATAACCGCAGCTTTTAGATGAGTGCCACTTGCGTTGTATACGATAAGAAAGGATTTATTATTGATTTGCTTTTGTAATTTATTCCAATAATTCAAATTATCATACAAAGTATCTATCTTGGTCGTTTCCTTTTTATTTTCTTGATAAAAACTATTTACTTCATTATAGAAACCTTGAGCTTTTGGATAATGTTGAAGAAAATCATGGTTAAACATTAGTTGTTCATTAATAGGTAAAAACACATCTTTCAATTCTTTTAAATGAAAAGGGATAAGCTGTATGTTTAAAAAGGTTTTAAAGTGAAAATTTTGCTCAATTTCTTTGTTTTGAAATTGAAATTCCCATCTTTCTTTTGCTCTTGATAAAATATCAGGATCAGAATCAATTATAAGATATTTCCCTTTTTTTTCTCTAATTTGGAAAAATACAAGAGCTCTAGGAACTAAGGTTGCTCCTTGTAGAAAATTTTTTTTATAGGGGCTTATTTCTAAATTGTTTAAAATATTTAATTCGCGGGTAGGTAAAATTAATTTAGCACCTTCACTATCAATTTTTAAGCTCGAATAATACATTTCTTCTTGTAATTCTAATTTACTATCAAAAATCTTAGTTTTAATCGGATATCGTTTATTAACTGAGATATCATTATCTTGTCCAATATATTCTGCTTTCAGACAAATGTGATTTACATTAAAAAAATAATTATCAGGAAAGTCCCAAATTTCTAAATTTTTATTGAAAAAGGAAAAGGCTCTAAATTTATAACAGTGATCGCCATTTAAAACACTTTTAGGCATTACAAAAAATATTTTACCCGTATCTTTTTTCAGAAAATATAAGGGTATTGCGTAGAAAAAAATCGATGCTAACTCTATATGTGTAATATATTGACTTAAAGGCTTAATATCTAATTTATCAGATAATTCTCGATTTTTTATCTGGTAGTCTTTATCAAACAAATCCTTATATGTTAACCATGGAGGATTGCCTATCACTAAATCAAATGAATTAATTATGTCATTTATATTTAGATTTAAAACTTTTTTACAATAATCTGGAAATAAAGAATCACAGAGAAAAATATTTATATTTGGGAATAGTTCTT
>Ga0114930_10002693_pt1 | contig 15908 bp, 15 predicted proteins | sample AnhtaG_FD_87300 | JGI IMG/M metagenome (GOLD analysis project Ga0114930, IMG submission 87300) | Deep subsurface microbial communities from Anholt, Denmark to uncover new lineages of life (NeLLi) - Anholt_01485 metaG | ecosystem: Environmental > Aquatic > Marine > Oceanic > Sediment | place... | reverse complement strand
CCTGGGTCCGCTGACGAATCTGCCGCTGTCAAGAACCTCCAGCACCTCCCGCCTCATCTCTTCGGTGATTATAGGCCGGGCTAGTGGTATCATACCTTCACCTCACGTCCAGTCCGGCTCGATTCAAGGGCAAGCTCGCATAGCCTGACCACCGGGCATGCTTCCTCTCCACTATTTATTGGCTTTTTCCCCCTTTCAACGCATTCAATGAAGTGCTTTAGCTCTTCTTTTAGCGGCTCCTGCCAGTTGAGCGGAATATCCAGCTCAGTATTGCCAGTATATTTCCTCATTGTCTGTTCCAGAAAGTCGGTATAGATTGAGCTCCTCGAGGCTATGAACCAAGCGTCCCTCCTCTTCTGGGGATGAAGCCAGCTCAGCTCAAGGGAAGCAGAAAAATCGCCCCAATCGAGGAGAACCTGAGCGTAATCTTCCCTTTCTGGTGGCGGGGGATGAGGCATATTACAGTATACCTTTTCCGGGGTTCTTGCCAGTAAGAAGAGGAGGAGGTCAATTAAGTGCGACCCATAATCAAAGATGATGCTACAATCAACAGGAGGCTGTGGATTAAGATTAATGTACCTCAAGTTAGCATAATGAATGCGCCCCATGTCTTTGAGTTCATCCTTTAACCTAATGACTGCCGGGTTCATCCGGTAGAGGTGGCCCGCGGCTAGAACCAGGTTTCCTTGTTTGGCTAGCTCGACAAGCTTTTGAGCATGAGATAAGCTTAAGGCTAGTGGTTTCTCCACCAGTAGGTGTTTTCCGGCACGCAGACAATCAGCGGCGATCTCAAAATGGGTGCTGGCTGGAGCAGCCACCGCCAGGGCGTCAACCAAAGGCAGCAGCTCACGGAAATCTCTCCTGAATTCTATGCCATATTGCTCTGCCAGCCGTCTCTTTTCCCCATCTAAATCTGCCAGCCCTACCAGCTCACAAGGCACTTCGGAGAAAACTCTTAAGTGATTTACCCCCCACCTTCCGGCGCCGATTACGCCAATCCGGAGCATGATATTCCTCCATAGCCTGATTCAGGGCATCAAGCCACATCTGAGCCACCTCATCCCAGGTATACACCTTTATCTTCTTAACTTCCTCAGCCAGGCGTTTTCTTAGGCCCGGGTTGCTTATCAGCTCCCTAAGGCCCTTCGCCAGGTCATCGGTTAGGTAAGCGTTCTCTAAATGGGTGAGAAAATAACCAGGTTTGCCCCTGGTCGCCAGAATAGCCTTCCCTGCCTTGACATACTCAAACATCTTGAGCGTACAGTCGTCATCCGGGGTCAGGGCCAAGATGTCGGCAGCCTTCAAATAGCCTGGTATTCGGGAGGGGTCTATATAGCCCAGAAAATGCACATTCGGTACCGCCTTTGCCTGGTATGCCTCATTGGTCTCGCCCAAGAGGTAGAGGTCACAATCCAAGCCGTCAGCGGCGGCAATGAGCTCACCAACCCTTTTTCTTTCTGATTGCTCACCAACATAAACTACCTTCACCGTGCCTTCAAGCTTGGCTGGCCGTTGACGGGCAAAATCGGTGTCCACACCATGAGGAATATAGAAAACCCTTTTACCCCACAACTCACAGCGCTCTTTCCGATAGATGCTGGGAGTTATGATGAAATCGGCATTAGCAACAGTAAAGTATTCACAAAAGGCGATGAAGGAAATTCCATATTCTCTCCCGTTGATGTCAACATAGTCATCGGTCCAGCAATGAACATGAGGTGCCCTGATGAGTCTCAATTTCTTAAGCAGAGTAGGTAGCGGCCCCTCTTCGCTGACCGATATTATTACATCCGGTTTAAATCTTAAGTATCTAAGGTAGACCCACTTTAAGTCCTTCTTCAGCACATAGTCAACCTCGCAACCAAGATTTTGCAACCCATCAGCCAGCACCCGGAAATAGCGCTGATATTTGCCTAGCTCTTCTTGGGTGGTAATGAGGTCAAGCATCTGGATGCGCACCTTTAGCCTCCCTATGGCTTGCAACCCACGAACGTTCTTCTAGCGTCTCTAAAGCTTCTCAGTTGATGGTTGCTCGGGCTTATGCTAGAATGACTTGGTTATTATACCATATCATAGTGTCTATCAGCAGTGAAACTTTCTACCTTTTTTCTTAAGCACGCTATAAAGGGGGCATATAAGCTGCCCTTCTTTGAACTGGCCAGGCGCCAGCAGCGGTTTATCAGCTTGATTCCCTTCCGCCCGATACGAGCGTCAATCAATGTCACCCACAACTGCAACTCCAAGTGCATCACCTGCTCAATGTGGAAGGAAAAATCCCGCGATGAACTGACCACTGCCGAACTTGGCGACACCCTATCCCAACTGAGGGCATTGGGCATAACTGACCTGTCGCTGACCGGGGGTGAACCGCTGCTTCGGAGCGACCTGCCTGCCATCGTAAGCAAAGCACGCGAACTTAAATTTGCTAGAATACACGTGGTAACCAATGGTCTTTTACTAACTCAGCGAAGGGCCGAAGAGTTGATTGAAAGTGGCGCCACTTCTTTTTACATCTCCCTGAATGGAACCGAGGAGGCTCATGACATGACCAGGGGAATAAAGGGCGCCTACGCCAAAACGGTGGCGGCAATTGAGACGCTGGTTAAACTGCGAGACTCCAGGCTCCCCCATCTGGAAATCGGCATAGAAGCCATAGTCATGGGGTCGACACTAGACCAAGTGATTGAAGTGACCAACATGTGTCGTCGCTGGAACGCTGGGCTTGCCCTAGCCCCCCTGGACACCGCCGTCGCTCTGCACGAGGTAACTCCCTCCGCTCTGCAGACAATAGAGCAGCAAAAACTGGACCAGGTGATAGCAGAGCTGCATAAAATGAAACGGAGGTTTCCCTCGTTGATCCATGACTCTCATGCTTCACTGGAGTATGTGAGAAACTGCTTTGCTGACCGCAAACGGGAGTCCCTCCCCTGTTACCTCGGCTACCTGGTAATATATGTAGCCGCCCACGGCGAGGTGACGCCCGGCTGCTACGTACTACCGCCGGTGGGAAATCTGAGGGAAGCCTCACTGAAGGAGATTTTGGAATCAAGAGCCTATAAAGAAAGGCTGCGGGATATGTTTCTCAAAAGATGCCCCGGATGCGCCTGTGACTATATCTTAAACCTCTACGCTCATGTCCCATTCCTTCTACAGGATATAGCCTGGAGACTACGACTGAAGAAGGAGGAGGGCTCCTAGGGATAACAAATGGAGAAAGACCTGGTAATTCGTGAGGCAAGGCTGGAGGAAAAGGACAGCATCCAAGCCCTTCATCAGAGTGTCTTCGGCTGGGCAATGGATAATGCCCTGTTCCATAGGTTATGTCAGGAGAATCCCGCCGGTGAGGCTCACACATGGGTGGCTGAGGATGCCGAAACGAGGAAAATTGTCGGCTCCATTGTATTCATCCCCTGCAAGATGATGGTGGCGGATAAAGTAATGCTGGGGTCGCAGGCAGAGTACTGGGCGGTGGCACCAGGGTATAGGCGCCAAGGCCTTTTGCTAGCCCTACACCGCGGGGCAGCTAGGGGAATGAGGCAGAGGGGGATACCCATTACCTATTTCTTTGCCCCCCTGGCTTGGGCAGGCTACCTCAGACGTCCCCCCGTCCAGCTTTTCACTATTGCCCATCTGCGGTGGCTGGTGAGACCTCTTGATATGCGACCTATCCTGTCAAGGCTGCCCGGCTATATGTTAAAGAAAGGCAGAAGAGTAAGGCGAGAGCGAAGTAACATTATCATGCAATGGCTTCTGGGAAACAAGATTGTGCCCACCGTTCTGGGCTGGGTGGCAAATCCAGGGCTCAGGATTTTTTACCTGGCTAAAAGTGTGGGGGCGCGAAAAAGCAATCTGCTTTGTCGTGAGATTGAAAGTTTCGATGCCAGGTTTGACGAGCTGTGGGAAAGGGTGGCTGGGACTCACAGCATAGCCATAATGCGTAACCGGGATTACCTTAACTGGAGATATTCCCATCACTCCTCCCGGCACTACCGTATTCTGTGTGCCGAGAGCAATGGAGCACTAAAGGGCTATATTGTTCTCTTGCCGGGGCAGGTAGTGCGAATAATGGACCTTCTGGCTACTGATGAAGGGGCAGCCGACTTCCTCATTCGGAGTGCGGTGGACTACGCTTCAAGGCAAAAGAGCGCCGTGGTTGCCGTCCGGCTGCCGGAGAGGAATTACTACCTCCAGGCTTTCAGGAGAAATGGCTTTTATCTGGTGCCAGAGAGGCTGTCGCCCCGCGGCCTCCTCGGATTTTGGCCTAACTCGAAGTTTGAGGAAATTGAGCTACTCAAGGATGTGGGGAACTGGTTCATGATGGAGGGTGACTGGGACTGGAGTGAACCGGCATAAGCCCGGCATGCTTCTTGAATCTCCTTCCTTACCTTGACATTGCTCTCTTACTTATCTATGCTGCTTTACTAGCGTTTATAAGCCGAACAAATGACCCAGTTCAGAAAGCATATCAAAGACCCTCTTTACCGTAATGCCCTGTTTTTGATAGCCAGCTCAGTGGTGGCAACCGGGCTTGGTTTCTTCTTCTGGACGGTCGTCGCCAGGCTATACACGGAAACAGATGTCGGTTTCGGTGCCGCCATCATATCTGCCATGAGCCTGCTGGCGGTGTTAAGCCGGCTAGGTTTTGGTTTTACCATCATACGCTTTCTTCCCAAAGCTAAAGCCCCCGAGGAGATGATAAACTCCTGCTTTACTCTGAGCGGGCTTGTCTCCCTTGCCTTGGCTGTCATTTTCATAATAGGCCTGGATTTCTGGTCCCCAGCCTTAATCTTCATCAAAAATAACCTGATATTCGCCACCGCTTTTGCCGTATTCGTCCTGGTATACGCTCTCCAAGGGTTAATGGCCGAGGTTTTTGTGGCGAAGAGAAGAGCCGAGTTCAACCTTTCCATGAACACCATCTTCTCCCTGCTTAAGATTCCCCTGCCCTTCGTCCTGGTCTCCTTTTTCTACACCTTCGGTATCGTCAGCTCCTGGGGCATCGCCAGCGCGGTTGCTTTTACGGTCAGTGCCCTATGGTTCGTCCCTAGAATACTAGCTGGTTACAAGCCGTTGCCCAAACTGAACTGGGGCATACTCAAGGAGTTCTGGAGATATTCAGCCGGCAATTACATTGCCAGCGTATTGCAGTTAGCGCCCCCTCTGGTCTTACCCTTACTTATCGTCAACCTGCTAGGACCAGCTCAGAATGCCTACTTCTATGTGGGATGGAGGATTGCTGGCCTGCTGTTTATTATACCGGTAGCGGTATCACAATCCTTATTGGCTGAGGGTTCCCACTTTGAGGACAGATTGCATGTGGACGTTGGGCGCTCTATAAAATTCACCTTCCTCATTCTGATTCCAGCCATTATCCTCGTCTGCCTCTTGGGAAAGTGGCTCCTTCTCCTCTTCGGCGAGAGCTACTCAACAAATGCCCTGCTTATGCTATGGGTACTGGGCGCTTCGGGCGTCTTTGTCGGATTCATCAGTATCTACCAAAGCATTCTACGCGTGGAGGGCAGGATAAGAGAGCTGGTGTATCTCTCTGTATTTACCGCCGCCGCCGTGCTGACAGGAAGTTATTTCGTGGCACCCTCTTTTGGGATTGTAGGTGTTGCCTATGTCTGGCTCGGTGTCCAGGGAGTGGTCAGCCTTTATGTCATCCAGGCTATGCGGTCGCGACTTCGCCCTCAGGGTTAGCTATTGACTTTTGACGCTATTAAACCCCTGTTGCTATCATTATATATAATTGTATATAATTAACCAAAGAGGGAAGGGGGCGGTAGCATGAGTCTGTCTGATAAAAAGAAATTTACCACAGTGTCCATTCCCACGCCGCTATTTCGGAAGGTCGGGGAACGAATCAAAGGCACGGGCTTTACTTCGGTATCCAGCTACGTTACCTACGTGCTGAGGGAGATTGTAGCCGAAGAGGAAGACCAGGCTGAACCCTTTACCAAGGAAGACGAGGAGAGGGTAAAGGAGAGGCTTAGGGCGCTAGGATATATAGATTGAGGTCAAAGGGTGCCTAAACCACACGGCGGCAGGTTAATAAATCGAGTCCTTGACGATAAGGAAAGGGAAGAGGCACAGGCTAGGCTAGGTGAGCTGAGGACACTCCCTATAAGCGAGGAAACAGCCAAGGAAGTCCAGAATATAGCTCATGGTATCTTCAGTCCACTGGAAGGTTTCCTTAACCGGGAGGATTACCTCGGCGTTATCAACGATTGCCGGCTGGCTAGCGACCTGCCTTGGACTATCCCTGTAGCTCTGGATGTCTCGCCTGATAGTGGCCTAAAGGAGGGGCAGGACATCGCCCTGGTGCATGGAGCCAAGCCACTGGCCATAATGCATGTAGACGAGATATATGAATACAGTAAACCGGAGCTGGCGCAAAAGGTCTTTGCTACCACCGACCGGGGACACCCGGGGGTAGCCAGGGTTCACCAGATGGAGGGACTCCTTGCCGGGGGCAAGATTGACCTGATAGAGGAGGTAGTCTCCCCTTTCTCCAGGTATTACCTCAAGCCATTTGAGACCAGATTTTTGTTCCGCGAGAAGGGCTGGCGAACCGTGGTCGGCTTTCAGACAAGGAATGTTCCCCATGTCGGTCATGAGTATGTGCAGAAGACTGCCCTCACCTTTACTGATGGTCTGTTCATAAACCCGGTCATCGGCAAGAAGAAGCCGGGGGACTTCAAGGACGAGGTCATCCTGAAGACATACCAGGTTCTCATTGATAACTACTATCTAAAAGACAGGGCGGTTATGGCTATCCTGCCCATGGAGATGAGGTACGCCGGCCCCAGGGAAGCCATCCACCATGCCATAATCAGGAAGAACTTCGGCTGTACCCACTTCATTGTCGGGCGAGACCATGCTGGTGTCGGCAACTACTATCCGCCGTATGCCGCCCAGGAGATTTTTGACCATTTCCCTGACCTGGGCATCACCCCGCTATTTTTTAAGTCCTTCTTCTACTGCCAGAAGTGCCTGGGGGTGGTCAACGAGAAGACCTGCCCCCATGGCGAGGAGCATCATCTGAACTTCAGCGGCACCGGCATCAGGGAGATGCTGACCCAGGGAGAGGATATTCCTGAAGAGCTAATGAGACCCGAGGTGGTGGAGGTAATCCTAAGCTATCAAAATCCTTATGTGGAGTAAAGAGTGAAGGTTATAGTCATCGGGCTTGACTGTGCTGCACCGGAGCTTGTCTTCAATGAAGAGCTACCTAATTTCAGGAAACTGAGGAGTCAGGGCAGCTATGGTCGGCTTAAATCCTGCATCCCGGCGATAACTATTCCTGCCTGGACGGTGATGATGACCAGCAGAAGTCCCGGGGAGCTGGGGTTGTACGGCTTCAGGCACCGCAAGGGCTATTCCTATCAGGATATCTGGATTGCCAACTCCACAGCTATAAAGCAAGAAGCGCTGTGGGACATCCTGAAAAGAGAGGAGAGGAAGGTATGCCTGGTCGGCGTTCCCCCCTCCTACCCTCCTTTTGCTGTCAATGGCAACCTGATTTCCTGCTTTATTACCCCCGGCACCGATAAGGAGTACACCTATCCCGCTGAGCTGAAGGGGGAAATAGAGAACTTGGTGGGAGAATACATCTTTGATGTGCCCTTCCGCACCGAGCAGAGAGATGAACTATTGAAGCAAGTTTACCAAATGACCGAGCAGAGGTTTGAGGTAATCAGGTATCTTATTAACCAGAAGGAGTGGGATTTCTTTATGTGGGTGGAAATCGGTGTCGACCGGATTCACCATGCCTTCTGGAAGTTCTACGACCAAAATCACCACCTCTACCAGCCGGGAAATGAGTTTGAGACGGTAATCCCGGGTTATTACCGGTATCTCGATGAGAGGTTAGGGGAAATTCTGTCCCTGATTGATAGCGATACCGCCGTGCTGGTGGTCTCTGACCACGGAGCCAAAGGGATGAAGGGGGCATTCTGCATCAACGAATGGCTGGCCGAAGAGGGCTACCTCGTGTTAAAGGAAAGACCCAGCGAGAAAGTAAGCCTGGAGAAAACCGAGGTGGACTGGGCCAGAACCAGAGCCTGGGGGTGGGGGGGCTACTATTCCCGAATCTTTCTCAATGTTCAGGGCAGAGAGCCCCAGGGAGTGATAGCGCCTGAAGATTATGAGAAAGAGCGTGAGGAGATAGTCCAGCGGCTCAAATCGATAACTGGACCAAACGGTGAGACATGGGATACCAGGGTGTTTAAGCCCGAGGAAACCTACCCAGAAAACAATGGCGACCCGCCGGACCTCATGGTTTACCTTGATGACCTCTGGTGGCGGGCGGCAGGGACGATGGGGCACACCAGCCATTATCTCCCCGAAAACGATACCGGCCCTGATGACGCAGTTCACGCTGAGGACGGGGTCTTTATCCTGTATAATCCCAGGGAAAAGCAGGGAGAGAAAATCAACGCCAGTATTTATGATATTGCCCCCACTATTCTGCACCTGATGGGGATAAAGGTTCCCCAGGATATGGAGGGAGAGAGCATCCTATCTAGAAGAGGTGAAGGTAATGCCCCCAGATGATAAAGGATTCACCGCCTGGTTTACCGGGCTACCCTGCTCGGGAAAGTCAACTATTGCCGATGCTACCGCCGAGGAACTGCGGCAGATGGGGCTCAAGGTGGAAAGGCTTGATGCCGATATTATTCGCAAGCACCTATGGCGGGAGCTGGGGTACTCCAAGGAAGACCGGGATGAGAATATAAGAAGAGCTGCCTATCTGGCCCAGCTCCTTACCCGCAATGGCATTGCTGTGCTTACCTCGTTCATCTCCCCCTACCAGGAGACGAGAGACTATGCCCGAAAACAGATTGGCAGCTTTGTTGAGATTTATGTCAAGTGCCCAGTGGAGGTCTGCATTCAGCGGGATAGACGGGGTATGTACCGCAAAGCCCTCGCCGGAGAAATCCTGAACTTCACCGGCGTATCCGACCCCTATGAAGAGCCACTCAATCCCGAGGTCATCATAGAAAGCGACCGGGAACCAGTTAAACAGAGTGTAGCCAGGGTAATTGCCAAACTAAAGGAACTGGGCTATATTAGCTAACTAAAGCTTCCCGCCAAACACTGCCCTACCGCCTGCCTAGCCACCCTATGGTTGACATCATTATTTTAATTATATATAATTAGCCCTGGTCTTTTTAATTATATTTAACTAAAAAGGCGTAATCATGCAGAATTTGCTTGTAATCGGGATAATTGGTCTATTTGCCCAGTTCATTGACGGCACCCTGGGCATGGGCTATGGGGTCTTCTCCTCCTCATGGCTTATTGCTGCCGGGCTCTACCCGGCTATAGCCAGCGCCACAGTCCATACTGCCGAGGTCTTTACCACCCTTGTCTCTGGCGGTTCCCACCTATTCTTCGGCAATGTTAAGAAGGAATGGTTGTTGCCACTGGTCATACCCGGTGTTATCAGCGGGGTGGCTGGAGCCTACTTTCTGACTTCAATTCCCGGCGCTACCATAAAACCATATATAGCTGGCTTCCTGCTGATACTGGGCATTTTAGTCCTGTACCGCTCCATATCCCGGAAGATACCACCCCCGACCACCGACTCAGCCGAGACCAATAGTTCACCACCCCGCCCTATTTCAAGGCTAAAGCTTCCCCTGCTGGGCTTTACCGCCGCGTTTCTGGATGCGGTGGGAGGTGGGGGGTGGGGTCCCATAGCCACCCCAGGTCTCATTCTCTCCGGGAACACCGAGCCACGAAAGGTAGTGGGCACCGTCAACCTGGCTGAGTTTTTCATCACCATAGCCATATCCATCACCTTTATTGTTACCCTGGGCTGGGAGAACTTTGAGTGGGATTTAGTTATTGCCCTGCTTATTGGGGGCATCATTGCTGCTCCTATAGCCGCCTATCTGTGCAAAAGGATGCCAACCAAGTTACTAGGCATACTAATTGGTCTGGTCCTTATCGGGCTTAACCTAAGGACCATTCTTACCCTCTTGCTGTAACGCCTGTCTATTGTCAGCAGGTGGAGTTAATGTTAAAATTGTAGCAATTTAGGTTGAAAGCGATAGCTCATTGACTGAAACAGTAAAGAGGTCCCACCTAATTGAAGCCATCCTGTTGTGTCTCATCTTGGCCCTTGCTTTATTCATGGCTTTATATCCCCGCCTCGATTACCCCCTCCCCCTGCATGTAGATGAATGGATGCACCTGGGACACACTCAACAAATCGTAGATACCGGTAGTCTGTCTTACCCCGACCCATGGCAGGGGGGACGAGAGATAGTAGAGGGGCATCCAGAAACAGGCTATTATACCTGGCTTAGTACATTGCAAATATCAACAGGGATGCCCTGGCTTATGCTCGCCCGTCTAATGCCAGCCATAGTTTTGGGCATAATAACCTTTGCCGCCTATGCCTGGGGTAGGAAATGGGGATTCGGCTTAGAAGCTGCCTTGTTTACCACCTTCATCCATACTACTATTAGATTCCTGGGGCCTGCTTTCCTGGTTCCGGTAACGTTAGGGCTGGTTTTCTTCCCCATATGTCTTATGCTACTGGAGAAACTGAAGCGAGACTGGATACCAGTGCCTTTAATTATACTAAGCTTGGCCTCGCTGTTTCTCATTCACGGCACCACTGCGGTCGCCCTGGGATTGTTGTTGGGAATTAGCCTAATCCTTTACCTCATCCTGTCCCGGGGTCAAGGGCGACGGCTGCCCGCTACTATCTGCTTACTGGCTTTGCCCGTCTCGGCCTTAGCCATTTTTTTGTGGAATCCATCACTGGTAAAAGAGTACATTCAGGCTATAATAAGCACTGAGCACTTGCCTATGGACCCCATACCGTACCCCTTCCCTGAGCTGGGCTATATGATGGTGACTCTAGCTGCTGTTGGCTTCGGCTTTATGATAGCTAAGGGCGGCTGGCGCAACTATACCCTGGTAATCTTTACATCAATCCTCCTGCTCTTTGTTCTACTCTACAGACACTGGTTTGACATAGGCCCTGAAATCCTCTATGAAAGAGGCTGGCTTTATGTTATGCTCCCCATGGCGTTGATGGCTGGCTACGGATTGAGCAGGCTCTACCATTTGGGCCTCGGGTTTTTTAAGCGGCGAAACTGGCGCCTGCCTTTAATTTATTTGTTGCTAGTCGTGGTGGTAGCATTTGCCCTGTTCCAAAGGGTGAGTGGCTACTCAAAAGAGTCTTACTATCACATCATTGATGGCCCAACGTATTACGATTTTGTCTGGGCCGGAGAAGAGTTACCCCAGAGTTCTAACGCTTTGTTAATCCCTGACACCGCTTGGGCTTTTGTTCCCATAACCGGGAAATATGTTTTCACCGCCAGAGCCGCTCCCTGGGGGATAGAGGAGGTAATTATGATTACCAAATTTTTCCGGTCGGGTGCACGTAATACTTCCCTGCTTGTAGCAATGGACGTAGACCTTCTCTACAGCCCGTTCCCGTTAAATAATCCTGACTTGGTGGAGGTGCGAGATAAGTTATACATTTTGAGGGAAGAAGGGGGTTAGCATGGACTTACTGGTGGCAATCCTAATTTCTATGGCTTTGGTTATCTTTGCCATTGTAGGGGAAGGACCAGTGCGCATCGCCCTGGGGCTAATCTTTGTCCTTTTCCTCCCTGGCTATACCTTGGTCGCGGCTCTGTTTCCCAAGCGGGAGAGCCTAGGTGCTATTGAGCGCACCGCCCTGAGCTTTGGCCTTAGCATTGCCGTGGTACCACTGATAGGGCTTATCATGAACTATACTCCCTGGGGCATCAGTCTCTATCCGATACTGATTTCCCTTCTTGTTTTCATTGTCGTTGCCGCTGGCGTTGCCTGGTTCCGACGGCGGAGGCTCCCTCCGGAGCAACGCTTTGAGCCCTGCTTTCGTCTCGGCTTGCTTCAATTCTGGCGCTTCCCCAATCGCTGGGATAGAGTTCTCAGCGGTGTGCTAGTTGTGGCTATACTGGCGGTGATAGGCATGCTAGTCTTTGTCGCCTTGTCACCCACGGTGGAAGAGAAGTTTACCGAATTCTATATCCTTGACTCTGAAGGGAAAACAGAAAACTACCCCGATGTGGTTATCTCAGGAGAAGAGACACAGGTGACCATAGGGATAGTAAATCGTGAACAGGAAGTAACGGACTACATTATTAGGATATACATCGAGGGACAAAAGGTGGGGGAAGTGGGAACAATTACCTTGGCCCATGAAGAAAAGTGGGAGCAGCTGGTAAGCTTTGCTCCTACCGGGGTGGGGGAGGACCAAGAAGTGGAATTCATGCTCTATATGGGAGGGAGTGATGAGGCTTACCAAGTCCTTCACCTCTGGATTGACGTGGTAGAGGCTGAGTAATGCCCGTCTTCGACATCATCAAGTAAGGGCAGGTTATGATTAAGCAAGAGGTAGTTTATGGAGACAGGGACCCCCTAGAACCGCGATAGCCTCGAAGAGATAAGCAGCGCCCAGGTCTAACCTCCCAGAATCTTCATTGCCTCTTCCCTGTAGGCGTCCATTAGATAGGGTATTCCAGTGACCTTGGCACACTCTTCAGTCAGAGACATAAGCTCACGCCGGGTAATTGCTGGCACGCTAAAGCACCTGGCACCCGCCATCAACTGCTGCAACCCCACCCTGAGCTTATCAACATAGCTGTAGAGTCCCACCGCACCTAGAGGGATGCTCTTCATTTCCTTAGCGCCCACTATGTTCTTAACGTCTTCGTAGTTGACGAAAATCTCCTCTGGTGTTGAGCCGAACTGGCCAACTGTATTCGGCAACTTACCATTTTGGAGCCACAGCGCAATATTCTTGCCTACCATACCCGGAATCAGCAATGCCCGCCCCATACAGATAGCCTTGGTGAACGGAGAACCAAGGGCCAGCGACTTGAATATACCATCTTCACTACTGAATCCGCCGGCAAAAGCGATATCAGGTGGTCGCTCACCCTTGTCAGCCAACCTCTGGCAAAACTCATAGGCGGCGGCATGCAGGTAGAGACTGGGCATACCCCATTCTTCCATCATCCGCCACGGGCTCATACCGGTACCACCGGGGGCCCCATCTATGGTAAGTAAATCAATTTTAGCCTTCGAACCCCACTTGATGGCCATAGCCAGCTCACGCAGGCCATAGGCTCCTGTTTTAAGAGTAATACGCTTAAATCCAAGTTTCCTTAAGCGCCCAACCTCGTTATAAAAATCCTCCTCACCAATAAAACCAAGACGGCTATGGCGCTCAAATTCCTTTAAAGAGCCATCCTTAAAAGCTGCCTGAACAACGGGATTTAACGGGTCAGGAGTGATAAGATAGCCGCGTTTCTGGAGCTCTAACGCCCGTTCCAAACTACCAACCTTAATCTCACCGCCGATACATTTCGCACCCTGCCCCCATTTCAGCTCAATGGTATCCAGACCATGCCGCTTGCTGACGTACTCAGCAACACCCAATCTAGTATCCTCCACATTCATCTGGACCAGTATTTCGCCATATCCCTGATGATAGCGCCGATAAATCTCAATTCGCCGGTCCATGTCTGGAGATGAAATAACCTTGCCGTTTGAATCAAGCTCAAGCTGTGGGTCGATACCGCAGACGTTTTCACCACAGACCAGAGTAATCCCGCTGATAGCAGCGCCAACAGCAAAATGGTCCCAGTTCTTACGGGCTATCTCCGTAGAACCCAGAGCACCGGTAAAGACGGGAACCTTCATTTTGACTTTGATATCCCAGCCATACTCAGTCTCGGTATTTACTGCTGGGAAAATAGCCGTATCGGGACTACCGATAACACCAGCCGGTAATCCTTCGGCTCCTAGGGCATATCCCTGGATATTAAGATGAGAGTAATCAACGGGATAGTCCTTGTCACCGCCAGCAGTGATTTCACCGAATGGGCCGGGGTAGAGCAATTCCCGACCGCGGAAGCTTGCCTTGAATACCTCACAGTTGCCGGTGCAACCGTCAAGACAACGAGTACAGAGACCGCTCATGGGAACTACACTCCGGGAACGATTGGCGGTTCTAGTAGCCTCATTCGAATTTGGTCGTTGCAGATTCATCCTCTAATACTCCTTTTCCTATATTTTTACCGGTATACCCCTTTCCTTAAGGTATCTTTTGGCTTCAGGGATGGATATTTCTCCAAAATGGAAGATGGAGGCAGCTAGAACGGCTGATGCTTTACCTGTCACTACAGCATCATAAAGGTGCTCTAGTTTGCCCGCACCACCGGAAGCAGTAACCGGGATACTAACCGCTTCAGCCACCGCTCTGGTCATCTCCAGGTCATAACCTTCCTTTGTACCATCGGCATCCTTGCTGGTGAGCAATATTTCTCCGGCACCCAGCGCCTCCACCCGTCTTGCCCAGTCCACAATTTCTAGGCCGGTGGACTCGGTGCCGCTTTTGACCACTACCTCCAGCCGGGGAAGGTTACTACCTAGCGGGTTCTTTCTGCCGTCAATGGCAACCACCAACCTCTCCTTGCCAAACTGCTTACAAGCCTCCTTAATAAGCTCTGGCTCCTTCACAGCGGCAGTATTTATGGAAACCTTGTCCACACCGAGGTCAATTAGTGCCTCCATATCCTCAATACTGCTGATGCCACCGCCGACGGCAAAGGGAATAGTAACCACATCACAAACCCTTTTCACCCATTCCAGCCTGGTTTTTCTATTCTCCACAGTAGCAAAGATATCCAGGAAAACAAGTTCATCAGCCCCCTCTTTGCAGTAAGCCTGGGCGGCTTCCACCGGGTCACGGGCATCCCTCAGGTTGACAAATTTCACTCCTTTGACTACTCTCCCCTCCTTAACATCCAGGCAGGGTATAATCTTCACCTGTTTCATCTCATCAGCTCCTCAAACTTGATTAGGTTTTGGTACTCAATGACCGTGCTCATGGCACGGTTTTCGACTTCTATGCCAGCTTCCGCAGCGGCAGCCACCGGATTTAACCCCCCGAGGAGAATCACCCCAATTTTATTAAGCTCTACCGGGATTTCGCACACTGGCTCACTGGTATTACCCATCAGGAGCAGCCCTCCCAAGCCTGCTTCCTTAAGTTCGGCTACTACCTCCTCCGCCACCGGACGGCAGAGAGCGGATATTTCCCGGAAGTTAGCCAGTATTTTCCCATTGCCACTGGCTGCCACTTCCCCAACCGAGGTCATTTTGGCTCTGATAAACACCTCTGAAGGGTCTAGCGAGGAGCCAGCATAGTGAATTAGCTCCACGAAACGAAGCGGGTAGTGATTTTTGACCTGGAGGATGCCACCAAATCTGGAGTCTATGGGAACCCCAGCCTTGAGGAGGCTACCATTTACTACAATGCTGCAGACAGTGGCCAATCCTATCCTGCCCTCGGGGACGGTTATCTCCCCCAAGCGCTCCCTTTCCTGGGCTACCGCCACCAGGTCACTGACGCCAAGCCCCTGGGCAAAGGCCGGCTTCATGGCTTGAAGCGCTGGAGCAAACTTCCCTCTGGAGAAAAAGGAGACGTTTATCGGAACGGAACCGGTGCGTTTCTTCCTATCGAAACTGGTACGAAAGGCAAGCAGCTCAATTCGCGAGATAGCGAAGCCCACCTTGTCCCTGACCATGGCAGTCCTTAGCTCTTCAATCCCCGACTCGGTGATAAGTCTGCCATCCCGGCCCACCGTCCGAGTCAGCCCCCGCTCATCCATCAGCTTCAGGTGGTAGCGCACCGCCCGCTCCCCCAGTTCAACCCCATGGTCCTTTAAGCGGCGAGCAATAACCCTGGCTCCGAGCGGTTCCTGAGAGTCACTCAGAATCCTCAGGATAGAAAGCTCTTTTCTCTCAACCTCTTGTGTTTCAAAGCCAAACATGGTCCCTCCAACTAGGCAATAGGCAACTGTTTTCCTATTATAAACCAGACAAAT
>Ga0114930_10002692_pt1 | contig 15913 bp, 12 predicted proteins | sample AnhtaG_FD_87300 | JGI IMG/M metagenome (GOLD analysis project Ga0114930, IMG submission 87300) | Deep subsurface microbial communities from Anholt, Denmark to uncover new lineages of life (NeLLi) - Anholt_01485 metaG | ecosystem: Environmental > Aquatic > Marine > Oceanic > Sediment | place... | reverse complement strand
AGGGCTTGTATCTTTGAATAAGAAAGCGGGATTAAATTTATCTAATATTTCTTTTGTCCCTCCAACAGGGGTCCCTAATACAGGTGTTCCACAGGCCATTGCTTCCAATGTTACTAGACCAAAGCCTTCAAGATATTTGGTTGGCAATATAAAGAAATTAGCCGCTTGATTGTAGTGAGGTAACTCCTCACTGGGTATAAAACCCTGAAGTTTGACAAAATCAATCAAATTTAATTCGGAAATTAGACTTGACAATTTTTCCTTTAATTCTCCTTTTCCTCCTATGATGAGATAAACATCTTTTGCATATCTGATTATTTCTTTCATTGCGTAAATTAAATTTTCCAATCCCATTCGGGGCACTAAATTCCGAACAGTAAAAAGGATAAATTTTTCTCCTGACAACCCTAATTGTTTGCGAATTGCTAACTTATTTTCTTCAAATTCAAATCTACTTAAGTCAACTCCCCCAGGAATAATATGGATTTTTTCAGGTTTTATTTTGTAATGTTCGACCAGTTTGTCTTTTGTAAATCCACTCAATACTACAATCAAATCACACTTGGAAATGCTATATTTTTCGATACGTCTTCTTGAATATGAATTTATTTTATAGCCAATTCTGGGAAGAATCTTAGATGGTTTTGGATATCGGGTTTCATATTCTTCAAAAGCCAAGGAATGACACGTATAAACTTTTTTTATCTTTTGCGTTTTTCTTAATAAATTAATGGCAAATGCCGAAAAAGGCTGATGAAAGTTAATAAGATCTATAGTAATCTTCTGAGAGATCTGTTTGAATAATTTTTGGCAGTTGAGAATAGAAGAAACTATGAATGTAAAACTATTTTTCTTATTTATATCGTATCTCCACTCAAGAACATTTCTAATCTTTTCATAGGAAGAAGAGTGAAAAGGAAGTTTTCGGGTAATTACGTGAACCTCATGTCCTTTCTCAGATAAACGTGTTGTCTGTTCAAGAAGAACTCTTTCAGCTCCTCCTAAAACCTTTTTAATGGATACATCGGCTGCAAAAAGGATATTCAAATTATTTTGTCCCTTTAAAGATATTCTAAACCAGGGTCCTCTTGAGTAAGCCCTAAGAGAGATAAGAAGTTGACTCCGGATATATTAATGCTTGCCGGAAGAGTCTTCTGGAGGACGCCTACCTCCTTTAATAGGGTTGCCAACTCATACTGCAAAGCCGTTATGAGATGAAGAGTCATTCGATCTCGGGAAAATCAATGCTACGCATGCTTACGGCACAAGATACCCAGGTTAATTGATAATAAAAATCGAAACGGCATCCTGTCTAACAGAGGATCCAAGGCGATCATTAAGCCTGTTATGAAATGATGCTGGTCAAAGAACGGACCACCGAATACCATTGGCCCACGCACTTTGCGAATCACCTCCAGGCCTGCCTTTTCTAGCCAGGCTCGCCATTCTCTATATGGGTAAACCGAAACGTGACCAAATCCGACTTCGGCCCTGAGTGGAGGTGCTGATATCTCGTTTTGCCCTTTCCAGAATGCTCTTTTTAAGGCGCCATGTGTCATCTTGTCGATGGCAAATCCCAGTCGCTCAACCAAATTGTTTGGATTTGGCGTAGTGAAAAAGGCGTAAGCGCCGGGCTTCAGGACTCGCGCAATTTCTGTAATTGCAAGATAAGGTTCCGGCAAATGCTCTAACACCTCAGAACACAACAGCATGTCCATACTGGCATCATCGAGAGGCAAGTGTAACAAGTCTCCTGTGAGGAAATTTACAGCCCTCTTCTTCCATTCATCGACTCTAAAGCGACTGCGACTTACCCCTGTGAGGACCTCTCTGATATTCAAATCAAGCCCAAACCACTGCACTCCCTGTATGTCAGAACATACATCAAAAACCTCAAAGAGACTTCCACCAGAGCCGCAGCCCAGATCAATCACCCGTCGCGACTTATGGGGCATGTTAAGCAGAACTCTGCGCGTTGTTTTACTAAGCATAATCCGGCTACACTTCCATTTGTAAAAAATGTGCGACCAGGAACGTCCAAAATAGCTTTCCTTCATTAACCATTTTTTGCGATCTTTATCAGACATTGTGTCCCTGATTAATATGAGATCTCCTAATGTTAGTTATCCAGAAAAAGAGGAAACCCGCCCCATAAAATATTTGAGATATTAGCCAGACCCAGTGCCCTGTTGCCAGCGCGCTCAAAAGACGTAACGGATAGCGCAGGATTCGCTGCCATAACGGTATCCTCAACACAAACGTACCATGCTTACTCGGGGTTTCGATCACCCATTGGGGATAGTAGCGGTTGGCGTAGGCTGCCTGTCGTCCGTTACGGAAAAACTGCTTGAGCAGCTTGCGCCAACCATCTGGAGGCAGGTGATGATAGATTACGCCAGGTACCAATACTATACGAAAACCTGCTTCGCGGAAGGCTAGACGAAGGTACGGGTCCAATCCTCTAGGAATTAGCTCATTCTCGCCGCCAATTGATTTGAATTCAGCGGTGCGCATGATAATACACGGATGCTCTGCTAAATCCGAATCAGTGATTTTTTTAACAGGTGACCATGAACGCCTGGGGATCTCTCGCATGACACGGCGCACGAACGCGCTAGCATCAGATGGAATAACATTATTCCCACCGGCTATCCCTATTTCCGGGTGCGCCTCCATTACAGCTGCCAGTTTACTGAAGGTCTCTGGATCGGGCAGCGAAGTATCATCATCCAAGGTCAACAGATGCTTACCCTGAGCAAGGGATGCTCCGGTGTTGATGGCCCGTCCCTGTCTGGGATCACCTCGTACCACTAGAAGCTCGAAATTTGAATAATCCTGACAGCCAATCTGGGAGAGCAATTTCAGAAAATAACCGCCTCGGTACGCATCAGAAGTTGGGATGACCACGGATAAGTTTACATCGCCTTTGCCAGATGAGTGTCGCCAAACCTTTCCGGGTGAAGCTTCTTTATTGGAATAGCGCACAAATGAGCGATCAACATCTGCAACTGGCTGCCAGATGGCAGATTGAAAGCCTGCGCTAAGATCCTGTTGACTATTGATCATTAATTGCTTTTATTAATCTCTGAGATGAAATACCTAAGCTTACCTGAAGCTTCTCTTTCGATACTGGGAACCCTTCTAAAACATATTTGAATGTTTTTTCCCAATTGTTTTTTCAGCAGTTGCTCGAAGAGTTGTTCCGCCTTATCTAATCGGAATAGGTGGTTGGTATAGATCGGAATGATTGGTCGACATGACTCGGAATACGCATTAAAGGCATTTCCTTAATAACAAACATCCAACATGTCTAGAATACCTTCTAATAGAGGTAATATCAGTCTCTGTACATAATAATCCGCTAATGAGTTCAGATAAACTTCTTAGTGGAAATAAACGACTTTTAAAAACATTTAGTTCAGGTTTTATTTGGAACACTTTAAATTCAACTTCTTTAACTTCTTTTCTGTATAGAAATCTCCTTTTAATAGTATCAAGGTCATAATCTCTTGAGGAAAAATGCAGAACTTCCTTTTCTTCCTTTCTGTATATCGGCTCCTTAACAAAATGTTCCATGTATGGAATGCGAAAAGGAAATGTGAGAAGCAATAATCCATTTTTTGCCAAAATCCTAATCATCTCGGAAAAGAGCAGAATGTCACCCTGACCTTCAATATGCTCAATAGTAGAAATACATGTAACAACATTAAAAACTTTGCCATGAAAAGGTAAATTACGCCCATCGCCTAAAACACACTCAAGTTTTTTTTCAATTCCCATTTTTAAAGCAAATTCCTTCTGCTTGATAAAAGCCTCCCATGGATCAAGACATATAACGTTGCATTTAACTTCAGATGCCAACCATGTAGGAAGAAGAGAATGAAAAGACCCTACATCCAGCACTAAAGATGTTGGTGGGATACTCCGTAAATGATGAAAAGCGAAGACAAATTCTGCATATCTCTCTGGAGATATATACCCAGAACCTCCAGCTGATTGAAATCTAAATTTATGCCGGAAAACATTTACCTTTTCTTTAAAGATTCTTAAATTCATAATTTATAATTTAAGAGTAATGTCATTTATTTATCTCTGATATGAAATATCTCAGTTTACCAGAAGGATCTCTTTCAATACTGGGAACCCTTCTAAAATGTATTTGAATGTTTTTTCCCAATTGTTTTTTCAGCAATTGCTCGAAGAGTTGTTCTGCTTTTTCCACTTTTCTTGTGCCCAGAACAACCTCGATCTCAAATGAATCTATGGTTTTTTGTATAACTCTAAATTGTAATATGCTTGAAGGATAAGCTTTCATCACAGATTTATTGATATAAAGGAGGTCACCTGACATATAAGTCTCTCCGTTTGCCAGCCAGATGATATCACTCTCCTTGGCAACTGCTACCTCCATCAGAGGGAGATTACGGCCACACTCGCATTTTCCTGCCAATGGGCCCCCGATATCTCCAACGCGGTACCGGATAAGCGGCATGTAGTCATTCCTTAAGTGCGTCAGAAATATCTCACCTTTTTCACCAGGAGGAACGGGTTTTCCTTTTTGATCAAGAAATTCAATGAAAGCAAGCTCGCTTGATATATGCCAATTACCCTGAGGGCATTCGTAAACAAATCCCCCGGTTTCAGAACAACCATATTCATTGGCTGTCTTACAGGCAAACGCTTCTTCGATTACATGCCTCTGATCAATGGAGCTGGATTCAGCCGTAATCATGATCACCTTGATTCCCAACTCATGAGCAGGTAATTTATTGTTCTGAGTATATTCAGCAAGGGCGAAAATTGCTGAGGGATAACCATATATGACATGAGGTTTGAAGCGATATATCTTATTCCATATCCTCTTAAGTGAATGCTGTCTAATGTCAAAGGCTGAAAATAGAAGATAGTTCATAAAATAACTTTTAATCTGTTGGGCTATTCGATCTTTATATCCTGTATAAGGCCTTCCCCAAATAGCAACATGTGGTGAGCCTGGTCTAACACCCCACCATTCCTTGGCTCTCCAGCGTCCGGCTTCAGAGTAGCTTTCGTGCTCAATGTTAAAAAAAACAGTCAGACTCTGTCCGGTTGATCCACTAGTTGAACCCTCTGTAACCCTTCCCTTATAATTAGGATTTAAGAACTCTGAGAGCTGGTCTCTCACATCTTCTTTTTCGATTTTAGGAGTATTCAAGAAATCTTCATATGAGAATTCTTTATTATTAAAGTTCCAGCCTATGCGCTTGTAAGCGTGTCTGTAATAGGGGACTTCCTGAGCTGCCTTATTGACCACTCGTCTAACCAATTGCCACTGTTTAAAAAAAATCTCATCCTGACTCTTCCACTGTGACTCAGACAACTCTTTAAGTGCACGTGCAGCATACTCGCTTTTCAATTTCTGGACTACTGGCCAGTAAATACGGCGGGTAAAAGATTCGTGCAAACTCATGAAGTTAGCGCTTCTTGATAAAGGTTAATGTATTCAGCGGCTGCGTTCCTCCAGGAAAATTTTTTTATCTGGCGATATCCCGATTCAATGAGGATTTGCCGATATTCGCTATCAAAAACTATTCTTTTTAATCCTTGGGCAATATCATCCACATTCAGTGGATTAACCAAACAGGCGGCATTCCCAGTGACTTCTGGAATAGACGAGCTTTTACCAGCTAAAACTGGCACACTGAGGGACATGGCCTCTAATGGTGGAAATCCGAATCCCTCATACAGAGAAGGATAGCATAGCGCTGTAGCTTTTTGGGTTAATCCCCATAAAATATCCTTTTCTACAAGTCCACTTAAGTAAATATTGTCTAAGATACCTAATTCCCTGGCTCTTCTGGCTTGGTTACTCCTGGACCATTTTTCATGAGAAACTCCCGCAATTACCAACTCCGGAAAATCATTAATTTCTTGTCGGCATTGGGCGATAGCTTCAATCAGTCTCCCAAGATTTTTTCGGGGATCCAATACTCCAATATAAATTAGATATGCTTGAGGTAAATTGTTCTCTGCGATGAGGCGATTTACCTTTTCTTCCAGACGATCCTTATCTGACACATAAGGATTAAAACCATTATGTATCACTCTTACCCGATCTTCGGAAACCGGGAAATAAGTCAAAAGTTCCTGTCGTGTGAATTCTGAGACGGTGGCCACAAGATCCACACGACTCAGGGAAATTGTCATTTGACGACGATAGCTCTCGACTTCATGCTGTTTATAAAGTTCGGGAAAAGCCAGATAACGGCAGTCATGAACAGTTAAGACTGTTTTGATGTCCCTTGTCGGAGGGATTTGGATATGAGGGGAGTGATAAACATCCATTCCTTGGAGATAATAATCAAGGGGAGGCCAAGCATGTTTCCACCACCAACCCACCAGTCTTCGGGGTAATCGAAAAAAATGGTTAATTGTTCCTGGGTAAGAAATATTTTTTGCGTTCTTAGTGGCTCGAAAATAGTTCATGAAGAGGGCAAAGTGGTTATTCTCAGCAACATGCGGCAGATGAAGAAGGAGATTATGAACGACCTCCGATAATCCGGAGAACCGATTGATAAGCAAGCAGCTTGTATCAATAGCGATCTTCATGCAACCTCTTTAAATACATCTGCGGTTTGCAAAGCAGCTTTTTCCCAGGAGAAATTGGCCGTCCAATTCAGGCGTTCCTTCAACGAAGAAGGTGCTTGTTCTTCACACAAAGCTATTCCCTTAGATATGTCTTCTATATCTGATGGGTTAACATAATGTGCCTGGGATCCTAGAACCTCTTCGAAGACCGGAATTCGAGAAACCAATACCGGAGTACCACAGGCTAGGGCCTCCAGAGGGGGAAGTCCAAATCCTTCATACAATGAAATATAGCAAAATACATTGGAAGCAGCGTAAAGCGAAGGAAGATCTTGCTGTGGAACAAAGCCCAGATAACGTATCCATCCCTTTTCAATTCCATAGGAGGCTGTGCGCATAATGCCTTCGGCTCCATAACCGGGAGTGCCAGCCAAGACCAATTGGCATTTGGTTCCCTCGGAGCGGCGCAATTTTAAATACGCTCGTACTAGAGAGGTAACATTCTTACGAAGTTCAAGAGCACCTACATAGAGAATGAATGGGCTATTGAGTCCCAGGCGACTTACTATCTCTTGAATTTTTTTTTCAGACTGAGGACAGAATTCAGGACCAGGTGCTTCATGAACCACGTGAACCTTTGCTCGATACTTTGGCCATAATGTGCAAATTTCGTCTGCAGTAAAATGACTTACAGCGATAACTGCATCTGCTTTTTCTAGTGTTTTGTTTAACTGTACTATTCGTTGCCTCGCAACACCAGACCGGAAAAATTCTGGATACCGCTGGAAGGATAAATCATGAACCGTCACTACTGCTTTGGTGCTCCGTAAGGGAGGAATTAAAAAATTTGGCTCAAAAAAAATTTCTACAGGCCCAGTAATCCATTCCACAGGCGGCCACCCGATTCTCCACAATCGTTCTAACAAATGCATGGGGACAGGACTCCAGGTCCACCGAGATGTGTCCGGAAGCGAAGGAAAAGAATTGTACACATCATGCTTTCTGGAGTGTTTAAAACCGGGGAAAAGTCGAAAAGATATATTTTGAATCTTCAGAAGGTTACTAACCAGATGTTTCGTATATTGACTAACACCTTGCAGTTGATTAGAACCAGACAAACATCTCACATCAACTGCTACTCTCATCGCTTTTCACCTGCAATATAAATTTCACCACCATTATGATGTCTCAGCATGATCAGTCGTAGTAGAAATAGCCGAAAAAGGGTAATCAAGGCTTCCAGAGGGCGTTTCCATATTGTTCTAAGTCTTGTTGCCGGGTCTACTCCGCGGTCTACGATGTTCAGTCCCAGATGAGTAAAAATGCCCTTCAGACCATTAAGGGAGTATGGTCTGCGATGGGTCATGTCTGACCAGAATTCTCCGATACCGGGCAGAAAATTTGGATTTGGTGTCACTACTACCAGACAGCCGCCAGGATTTAGCCTTTTTACGGCTAGCTCCAACAGATCAAAGGTGTCCTCATAATACAGATGTTCGATGAGATGACTTATGAAGATTCCATCCCAGCTTTTCTCACTTATTTTCTTAAGGAAATTAATGGCATTATCTCGTACAACCTCCAGCCCCTTTTCTTGACAGATACTTACTAGCTTTGCATCTACTTCTACGCCCTGACCAGAGCGGCCGCTTTCTTGGAGTAACTCAAGAAACTCTCCTCGACCGCATCCGAGGTCAAGCACTTTTCCCTTTGGCTTAAAAAACTTTAGGTAAAAGGCTCGGGCGCTCTTCATCTGATTTTCAGGTGGAAAATAATGTATATTATATTTACTCATAGCATCTGACCCTCTATTTTTTTATAGACTTCAATTAATTGGAGAGCTGAAGCATGCCAGTTTAGCTCTGCAGCCCGTTGTAAACCTTTTTCAATCAATTGCGCTCGGAGACCCTTATCCTCTAGCAATAATGCAGTCTTTTCAGCCAGAGCTTGAGGGTCATCAGGATCCACAAGCAGTGCTGCTTCCCCAACCGTCTCGGGAATTGATGAACAGGATGATGCTACGACCGGAGTTCCGCAGGCCATGGCTTCTAGCGGAGGAGAGCACCAACCTTCATAATAACTTGGAAACAAAAAGCAATCAGCGCCATTATAGAGGTCAGTCAATTCCTGTGTATCCTGTTTGAGTTGGCCAGCCATAATAACCCAATTTTGCAAGTCGTTTTTTCTTATGAAATCTCTGGCTTCTTGGCTGGCGCTATCAGGAGGACCGACCAATAAAAGGTCATGATTGGCATAGCCTCTATCCCGAAGCAGTCGGTAGGCCTGAAGAATCCCCATCACATTTTTGTGCCTTCCGATCGCTCCTACATAAAGAAGATATGGTCTAACAATGTTGAACTCCCTTTTTAAACGCTCGGATAGAGAGTTTCGATCGGGAAGATATCTAAACACAGGATCCACTCCGTGAGGAACAACATAAATTATATCTGAATTTACTCCCAAGTGCTTCATCATATCTTTTTTTGTAGTTTCGGAGACTGCAAGATAATAATCTGCCCGGGCCATAGCATTTCGTAGCACTTTTCGCAACCTTTTGACACGCTCAGGTGGAAGAAGTTCTGGAATCACTTCGGCAACGATTCCCCGAATTGTAACCAGAACTTTAGCTTTCCTGGTAGCTGGAGCGATGATTCCTGCGACATGATAGAGATCTGTATCCCCAGTGATTTGTTCTAACTTTGGCCAGCTTAGGCTGTTCCAGGTCCATCGGATCAGCCGGATAGGAGAAAAAATTTTACGTACAGGAATTTGATTTTCATCAAGAATGGCGCTATAAGGTAGTCTTTGAGGATGACGGCCGATGTGAAGAAATACATATTCGTTCTTCTTATCTATTCGCAAAAGCTCCTGATAAAGATTGTAGGTTGTTCGATGGGCTGCTCCAGTACCATAAATTAAAGGAATTGTATCAAGAGCAATTTTCATTAATTTTTTTATAATAAAGACTAGATTATCCTAAGATACTCAGTCTATTTCAATTTTTTATCGTGTTTAATAATTTCCAAAATTTCTTTTGTAATAGCATCCCAGGTTAGTTTTTTTATGACAAAATCATGAAGAATATTGGCCCTTTCTTTTCTTTCTTTGGGATGATTGTATAACCAAAGAATCATATCTGCTAATGCCTGAAGATCTTCGGGGGGAACTAAGGATAATCCTTGGATAAGATCGTCTGGGTAGCCTTTTATATACATGTTATTAGCAATAATCGGCAATTGAAAAGCTGCATAAGTAGCAAACCGGGTTGTGACTGGGCCCAAATCCTGAAGGCCTTTCTTGGTCAAATTCATCAGACCAACATCAACTGCTCCCATAACATTAAAGAGTAATTCAGGCTGAACATAGCCCAGAAAAATTAACCTTGAATTTACCTGAATTTCTTGTGATTTATTTCTTAAATTATCTATCTCCGGGCCACCACCAATCATTATCATGTGTAAGTTTGGTATCCCTTCAAGGCAGAGTTGCATTGCTTTAAAAATAGTACTTAAATCATAATATTCCCAAACAATACCCAAAAATCCTAAGTAGAATCCATTCTGAGGCAGGCTCAGTTTTTTTAAAGCTACTGAGCGATCTGTCTTTTTAGCTGCGAGGATATTTGTTCCGTTTAATATCATATGAACTTTATTTGGATTTAAATTGTAATAATCAATTATCCAATTGTATCTTGGGAAAGAAGGAACGATCAGGCCTGTTGCTTGCTTGAAATCAGAAGCCTGATGTCTTTCTACTCTTAGCATGCGGTTTTCATCAATCCCGGCCATCTCCATTTGTCGAAGCAAGATAGAGTTTATTTCAATGTAGAAAGGAATTCTAAATATCTTGGAACACCATCGAGGGAAAGGATTTACTTGCAGTTCTCGAACATAAATTACGTCGTACTTTTTTAACAAACATAGTGTAAAAAAGTACGCACCGCCTAACATTTTTATCCAGAATCTGCCCAAAGCCGAAAATCTCCAGGGCCATAAATAATAAAAACGGACGCCAGGAATCTTAGGGCGTACTTTTTTCGGGCGAGGCACAACGGCATCCACACTGCAGGAGTTTTGACTAAGCCCGGTTAAAACTCCCAAAGTATGAGTTTGGCAAGCATTGGGAATATCAAGTTCGACAAATGAAAAGTAAAGAATTTTCATAAATATGACCTTGGCTATTCTATTACCTTTGCTTTTCTTTTTTTGCTGAGACTTATTCTTCATTAAAAATGTTAAAAATATTTTCTTTAATTAAAAATTTCATCTTATTAGCTATTTTTTCTTTTTCAAGTTTGTAATTTTGTATCAGATTATATAATTTACTACCTGCTTTATTTGTATCTATATTATTCCTAACATCGAAAAAATAATCTAATTGGTTAAAGTTCTCTAATAAATCAAAATACTTTGCAGCCCAACCGATAACTAAAGCCGGAATTCCATTTTTGTAAGAATGAATTACAGAATGATAACGCGAAGCAATTACAAAATTGAATTGTTTCATAACATTTTCTAATTCAATAGCATTCAGATCATCAAGTATAAATTTAACGCTCTTATTATCTGCAAAGAAATTTTTAATCTTTTCACACACTTCAAAATCTTTCTGTGAATATCTTAAAATATATACTGTTTTTTTGGCATCAATTAATCGGTTTATTAATGAGTGATAAACTGAATAAATCTCATCTGGTTTTGCTCGTTCAATAACTCTTGGATTAGGAACTATACCAACAGAGTTAGGCTCAATTCTTATATTTTTAAGATGAACATGCTGATTATATATGTTAGATAAATCGTATTCTTTATTTTGAAGAACTATGTCGTAACTTATCTCTGCATTTTTTTTACTGAATTTCCGCACAGACCGTAAACCCTGTTTCTCTCGAGGAAATATTCGTTTTGGATATTTCAAATACAACTTCATTAGAGGAAATAGTAAGATCTTATCTTTAAGTGAGTAATCAAAGGGACCTATTGACTGGGGAAATATGTAATATGGAACTGAATGTTTTTTTGCAATTACTATATTTAGTAAATAATCAGCAGAAGTGAATAAATCCCATTGCGAAGATAGGGCATAACCGCTTATATCAATAAAAAAATAGGCATTTTTGATAACATTTCTTATATTTTCTTCAAAATATCCATATTTTCCCCTTTTCATAAACAATCTATTCGGAAAATCTAATAATCTAAGCTTAGTCCTTAAATTCCAAGGTAAAATATCGAATTTATACATGCTTTTTTCTTCATCTTCCCTGTCGAAGTCTCCCATGGAAAATAAATAGATTTTTTTTTCAGGAAACCTTCTTCTTATTTGATCCACAACTGTAAACGTCATTGCTTGAGCACCTTTATTGAAGAGCTCACCCCCAGTAATAATAATATTTCTCGGTGTCATTCTCCTCGAAATATGTCTTTTCTTACTAAACATGTAAATAAAAAGACCTTCCGCCAAAATAATCCCTGCTATTACTTGCTCTTTTGCGTATTCGTAAACAGCTCTTAGTTTGCCTAATATTTTTGATAGAAATAGACTAAACCTTATTTTGTTAATATTGTATTTTTGTCCCCATTTTATATATTTCTGCAATTTAGATAGTCTTCTTGATACTTGATTATTAATTTCATAATCTAAGAAAGCATCGTTATAGATATCGTTTTCCTTAATAAAAACTTTTGCATAATCTAGATTATCCTTTTTCTCTGTTAAGCGCTGAGATTTTCTAATTTTCTCTATACTCTCTCTCTCTAAAGTAAATAAATACGAATACTTATCAAATATCTTTTCTCCTTTTTCAGTCCTGACTATTACACTTGATTTCCCATTATGGCCATCTTTTCCTTTTATATAACAATCACCAAAGGCAATATCAGCCAGTTTATTTAGTTTATCAAAGCAAAATAAGCATCTGTTTAGCTGGAAAAACTTTTTTAACTGCATCCGGACACTTCTATCTACTATTAATTCTCTGCCTGAGTCGAAATATAGTTTAGTATTTCCCGGCCACCCATATTCTTCCTTAGTTCTAAACTCAAATTTAACAAGTTTTTCATTTGATTTTCCATATATATGTTCAAAACAACTAATAACATTAAAGTTTAAGGTCTTATCACAGAATAGGCCTAAAAAAAGCTTGCCTTCTTCTGATATCTTGCTTTTTCTTAAATATTTCTTGATTCCATTAATCTGGCAAGGCGTACCTACAATTATGCATCTCGAATTCGCATCCTTATTTAAAGCCATTATTAAATTGTACACAGAGGCTGGAACATATTTGGACTTAGCGGAATTGATTATTTCGCTTATTTCATTCGTAGCCTTTAACCTAGCTGGTTTAGCTCCCAAGGAATCAAAAGGTAAAGTATAAGCAACATCAAATTCTTTATTTTTTATTAACTCGACTATTAGAGTGGTAATTAATCCTCCACTAGTTGCATTCTTTCTAATATCAAGATTATTGCTGTAGGCAGTGTAACTTTCTAAACAAGGTCCATCAAATATATTATCAGTAACCGTATCATACGTTAATTCAAAAGGATCAATGTCAATACCTGGACAAATTTCCAAACAGAGTCCACAGAGCGTGCATTTTTCATCGTCTACTTTGGGGAGATATTGACCAAATCTATTTTCCATCGTGATAGCCTCATCAGGACATACTGCCGAACATATCTCACATGAGACACACAGATCTAATTCCTTAGTCTTTATTACGTTTAAATCTTTCAAAAAGACCTACCTTTTTTTAAATAAGTAACACAACTCTTTTTTTGGAAAAAGATGAACATAATGTTCATTATAGAAGTCTACATATTTTTTTGATTGGCCTATTTCAAAAGCCTCTTTTAGATGATGAGGTCTGTCATCTCTTTCAAAATTTCCACCCATACTATCGAATAAATATCCACCACTCTTTAAGGATTCCGTGAAGTTTTTCAATAGCCTAAGCGGATCTCTAACATGCTCAAAGATCTCTGTTGCTATTATTAAATCAAATTTAAGGCGGGGTAGTTCAGGATAAACTTCTGTGTCGTCCACTCTAATCGTTTCAGGATTGAATCCCCGTTTGTTAAAACGCCATACCACGAAATTGAACCTTTTGTTGTCTAAATCGCAAATTGTAACCTCAGTACCAAAAGAAGAGAAAAGCAGACCGATATCAGAAACTCCACATCCATAATCAAGAACTTTGAATTCACCCAAATTTTTGCCGGAGTCTTTTATCATAAAATCCAGGTAACCTGTGATCATTGAGTATCTTTCATAAGTCAGCATCAATCTTAAGGTATAATCAAAAGAAACACTATCATATGCTTTCTTTAATTTATTAGGACCAGTACTACCCTTAAAGGCTTGTAGATAGTGTTGTTTAAATCTATCAGTATTTGGGAATCCATATTTTATGTAATGTTTTAAGAGATAAAGATTATTAACATTAAAAAATTCCTTTATTTCACTTTGTCTATCCAAAAATAAGGGCTTGTTTTTGTTTAACTGCATTTTTTTGATTTTTCTATACCATTTGGTTCTTATACTTTCTGGATCAAATAGGATATATATTGGTAATTTAAAAGAAGAAGAGAGCCGATAGAAGAATCTTACAAAATGAAGCAATAGGGGATATTTTTTAATAAATTTTATAATTTTTTGGCTCATCTTTTCTACTTCTTACTTCCCTTTCCCTATTGATGACATCTTTTTTATATCTAAAAATGTTTGCTTATCTGATATATAAGTTGCACCAAGATAAATCAGAATGCTGATTCCACTGAGTAAGATAAGTTCCAAAGTCCTAACCGTAGTAATTGTATTTTTAAGAATAACTATAATTGAAATCGCAGCCAATGTGTTTATCGAAGGAAGAATTATCCTTTTAAGAAAACTTCCCGCATCACATTGTGTGATCCTCACTACCTTGACGCTAAATCCAATGGTCGATATCAAATTGCAGGAAACTACTGCTAGCGAAGTTCCTAATATCCCCCATTGGAGAGTAAATGGATAAATCACAGCAGCTAAAACTAATAGCCGAACAGGTTGCCATTTGGTTACTATTTCTGGCTTTCCGACAGCTTGAAATACGGAGCCTGTAGTTGCTGATATCGACCTCAATAAACCAGCCAAAACCAAAACCTGTATGGCGGGAACCATCGGCATCCATTTATCACCCAGAAAAATCTTTGTGAATTCTGGAGCAAAAATAAATATTCCCCCGGCGAACGGAATCGATATAAACGTAGTAAGCTGTAATATCTTTAGATATGCCTCTCTTAATTTTGGCAAATCGTCCTGTAATTTTGAATAAGCTGGGAATGTCACCTGAGAAATAACATGGGTTATTTCAGTAGCAGGTAAATTGGATATTAGATAAGCCATTTGATAAAGCCCTAAAGCAGTAACTCCCAGCATCTTTCCTACAAAAATATCGTCGCCTTGTGTAATTAAAAAAACCAATATGCTCGAACCCAAGACCCACTTCCCAAAGGCAAAAAGTTCTTGAAATTTTTCTTTCTCGAATTTAATCCGAGGTCGATATGGGTGAATTATATAAGACATAAAAACCCTAACAAAGTTGGCTGCGAGACCTCCCCAAACCAGTGCCCAGACATTCCGCAACATAAAGGCCAAGATGATAGCAACAGTCAAGTCGACCAAAGTCGCTGAGATTTCGTATAAGAATTGTTTATTAAACTCGAGTTCCTTTTGGAAAAAAATTATACCTATATTTCTAAATCCTGAAAGAAGTGTGGATACAGCAATGACTTTTATTATTAACGTAGCCTGAGCTGAATCGAAGAAATTAGCTATTAACGGAGCGGATGAAAAAAGTATTAAGAAGAGAATAATCCCTCGGATAGCAGAAATTGTCCAGGCAGTATCAAGGTATGGTTCGACATTCTTTTTCTTTTGGACTAAGGCCGCCTGAAAGCCTGTTTGAGAAAAGGTTTCTAGCGTTGCAATGGTCAGCATCGCGATACCAAATAGACCAAAATCATGAGGGGCGAGAAGACGGGCAAGTATTATAGTCCTGATAAAACCAAGACTACGATTCGCAATCCTCATAGCAAAAACCCAAATTCCACCTCGTACAACCCTTTTTGAGAGAGATTCAGGTTGATGTAAATCGTTCTTATCTATTGGCATATTTTTTTTAATTTAGTTTATCATTTTTTAATTTGAGTAGGCTACCGCCGTTAGGAGCATAAAATTAGTATAAATCGTGATTCAACGTGCTCGTTTGTTCTGTTTGTTCGGTGTTATCTATTTGTTACGTCCAGTCCGTTCATTAACTTTTCATTGCTGTCTGAATTATAGTATAAATCAGCCGTTTTAAGGT
>Ga0114930_10002691_pt1 | contig 15914 bp, 12 predicted proteins | sample AnhtaG_FD_87300 | JGI IMG/M metagenome (GOLD analysis project Ga0114930, IMG submission 87300) | Deep subsurface microbial communities from Anholt, Denmark to uncover new lineages of life (NeLLi) - Anholt_01485 metaG | ecosystem: Environmental > Aquatic > Marine > Oceanic > Sediment | place... | reverse complement strand
GTTAGCTGCCCATAGCGCTCGGCGCGTTCCTTGACGGCAGCGTCGGACAGGTGCTCCACATTGTGCTGATGGTATAGACGGCTCGCCATGTCTCTGACGTCAATTCCGCCAGTCATAGTCTCCGCTCAAATCTGGGCTATCTTGTCGGGCAGGATCAGGCCGTTACCGCCACTGGAGAGCCCTGGGCAGGCGACACGCCTCGCCCACGCGTTGGTCGCGCCAAGATCGTACGGCGCGTTGGAGCTTAACACATGAGTGTACCCGCCGTATCCTCCCATGTTGTATGATCGAGCCCACCGAAGACGCGCCAAGGCCGCGAGCGAGCAAGTCTCCGCATCCGCCGCGGTCGCTCACAGTGACATGTACCGGCAAAGTGTCGTGGTAGTACTAGATGCCGATCTCCTCGCCGTCGTCCTCCTTGCTCTCCGCTTCGCCGTCGTGCCCGGCTTCCTCGCTGCCGACCAGGGCTGTCGATGACGGTTCCACCTGGGCTTCGGGCAACTCTATCTTCTCGTCGCGTTCCGCGATGGCATCTTGCTGGGACTTCACCTTTGCCCGGGCCCGCCGGAGCTGGGACCGTGCCGTCGCCAGTTCGGCCGCCTGCGCCTGCCAGAGACGCCGCGTGAAGGCAAACTCCAACAGGACACCCAGTGCGGCACCGACGCAGCCGACAAGCCACACGGGGATGTCGGCGTATAGCTTCGGTGTGCCGTACACCTTGACGGGGACTTGATTCACGTAAGCAAACCAACACAACAGTCCTACCGCCACGACGGCGCAGATGGCCTGCCAAAGCATGGCACTCAGCCTCTCGGAAGCGCTATCGGACCGGCGCGCCGATCGCCGGCCACCAACAAGACGGGAAATGGATGGCCGGGGACTCGCCACAACGCTGGGCGCTCTGGCCCCATTTCCCGTGACAACCTGCAGCTTTGTTGTTTGCGCAAGCTCGCGCTCGCCCACTCAAGCAGAGATCTCACGTCCCATCCCGTTACTCGACGGCCGAACCAGCGGCCGATCTCGGGCGCACGCTGCTCCTACTAGTCTTCGTCCTCGTCTTCGTCCTCCTCGTCTTCGTCCTCCCCACGGCCACGTCCGCCACCGACCGTGGCTGAGGTCGGCGCGGGCAGAGCGTTATCGATGATGAACGACACGCTCACGACGGCGATCTGCCCGCGGTAATCCGATGCCTCCACCACCACGTCATGCTGCCCATTGCGAAGTGGCTTGGCTATTCCGGGTGGATTATAGATGACCCACAGCAGATTCTCTTTCTCGTCGAATGTCCAGGCCTGCTGAGGCTGGCCATCCAGCGATACCTGAATGCTCTCTGCGTCTACCCCGCTGCCCTCATCAAACAGCTTCACGGAGACGGTGAGCGGCGGTGTGCCCGGGACCTTCACGCGCCACGCGAATCGGCCGGGGATCTCGGCCCCGTCCGCGATGTCAAGCGTTACCTGATACGTGTTCCGGTCCGCCCCGGGGAGCTGCAGCGCCGCTTCGGATACGTTCGGCGCGTCGTTGTCGGCGGCAGCCGCGGCGAAGGCATACACGGCACCGTCATCGCCGAGCGCGTAGATCGCATTGTCACTCACGGCAAGAGATGAGAGGACGTTGTCCTGGAATTTGAGCTCCTCGGCTCGCCGTTGCCCGGGGGCCAGCGCACCATAACGGCCGCCGAACCCGGGCGTGGGCTCCCGACGCGACCTCAGACTCGCCGCACCGCGCCCACCCCGATACCTGCTCCGGCCGCCCGACCCGCGTCCCCCACCTCCATAGAAGCCACCACCTTCGTCCTCCTCATCGTCATACTCCTCTTCCTCGTCTTCGTCTTCGTCTTCGTCCTCGTCACCACCTGGCCGCAACTCGCCTTCGTCCCTCCGCTCTGCCTTCGCGATCGGCGCCAGCATCTTGTACCGCCACTGCAGCTTTCCCGTCCGGGCATCGGCGCCGATGATTATGCCGTCCGCGGTCCGCACGAACACGGTCTCGCCGCAGAGCACCGGGCCGGACAGAATGGGCTGCGTCACCTCGTCCGTTCCCGACGGGTAGCGCCATACGGCGTGCCCCGAGTTGGCATTGACTCCATACAGCGAGCCGTCCTTGGAACCGACGTACACCATGCGGTCCCCTATCGCCACGGCCCCCGAGATGAGGTCGCCCGGCGTATCGAACTTCCAGCGTCGCACGCCGCTGCTAGCGGTGAGCGCGATGACGCGATTCCCGGCTGGCGCGATTACCTTGTCCCGCTCGAACGAAGGCGCCATGAATGCCGGCCCTGGCCCGAGATTCGCCAGCCAGATCTGCCGGCCGCTACTGTCGATGGCATACATATTCCCGTCCACCGACACGGCATAGCACACGTTGGCCCTCACCATGGGAGACGCCTTGACCTCATCCGTCGTCTTGAATTGCCACTTGACCTCCCGTCTGCCCAGGTCTATGGCGTACACGTTGTAGTCGTCGCACCCGACATAGAGAACGCCCCGGTAGATGACCGGCGAAGATTCGATGGCTTTGTTGCCCGGTATGGTGTGTCGCCACATGAGCCGGCCCGTGTCACGGGCGATGGCGTACAGCACACCGCTCGTGCCGCCCACATATACGCCCGTGTCATCAATGGCCGGCGACGAGCGCAGTTGCGTCCGCGTGTCGTAGGACCAGCGCAATTGCCCCGTGTGTCGCTCCACACAGTACACGTTGGTGTCGTAGCAGAAGAAAACGGCATCCTCGCCGACAGCCGGCGACGACCATGTCGTCACGACGCTGCCCTCTGCGGCTGCGTTGTATTTCCACAGCAAACTCACCGGCAGAGCAACCGGGCTGGCACGGAACCCGCTGTGATTCGGGCCGCCGCCGAGCATCGTCCAATCCGTGGCGAGGCTCGTGCCGGCAGCCGCCAACAGGACAACCCCGCACACAAGCATAATAGAAGCACTGTACCTGCGCATCACCGTCATCCTCCTCCGCACTCCGCCGGCAGCAACATCTGCCGCTGGCACTCTGCCCCGGGCCAAGTTGCCATCCGCCATGCCGGCGCAGACGGCTCGGCCGCTGTATTGCCGTCTTAACCGGCGCTCCCGGGGGGTGCGGCTGTGATTTGCTGCTGCAGCCGCTCGAGCGCGCGTCGCGCTGACGCGTTGTTGGGATCGGTCCGCAGCGCTAAACCGTACTCGATGATAGCGTCGTGGGGCCGTCGCGCTGCCTCGAACACCTGTCCCAACAAGACGTGCACCCTCGAGTCCTCCTCGGTACCGGGCGATGAGCTGAGCGCAGCGCGGAGAGCGTCCTCGGCCGCACGATACTCTTCGGCCCTCAAGTGCGCTTCCGCCAGAGCCAGGATGCAGTCAAAGTAGCTCCCGTCCAGGCTCAACGCCTCGTTGTACGACCTGATCGCCGATCGGTGCATGCCGGAGTTAGCGTGAGCACGACCGGTCAGATACTGCAAATACGCCCGCTGAAACACGGTTCCGGCGATGGTGGCCCGCGGTATGAGCTCCAGAGCCCGTCGGTAGTTCTCTCGGGCACGATGCCACGACTGGGATTGGAAGTAGGCGTTGGCAAGATTCGTGTATCCCTGATGGTTCCGAGGCTGGGCGCGTATGGCACGCTCGAAGCTGGGAATGGCGCGGCCCAGATCGCCGAGATAGTAATAGGCCAGTCCGAGAGCGTTCAGGGCTTCGTAATTCTCGTGGTCCATGGCCAGCGCCGTCTCGGCTTGAGTAATCGCGTCACGATACTGCTCCAGCCCCACCAGACTCTCCGCCAAGTGCGCATAGAGTCCCGCATCGTCCGGCGCCAGGGCGATGCCGGCTTCGAGCTGCTGGCGTGCCAGTTGGTATTCGCCTTGGTGATTGTACGCCGCACCGAGATACTTCATCGCCGAGGCGTTGTCCGGCGCAAGTTCCAGGGCCTTCTTGACGGCAGCGATGGCCTCGTCAAAGGTGTGCGACGTGATGTTGCGCACCCGGTCGGTGCCGTAGTTGGCCGCCTGCAGGTCGTATATCCGCCCAATGCCAACATAGGCGTCCGAGTTGTTCGGATCATAGGTCAGGGCGGTGCTGAACTCCTTGACGCCCTCGTCCAGCATGATCGCGGCGGCCTTGATCTGGCCCTCGTAGAGCAGCGTCTCGTAACCCTCGTTCAAGTACGCACGGCCGATCAGCACGCGAGCCTCGGGGTCCGCCGTGTTGCCACTCTCCGCCGTGCTCATCGAGGCTCGGTAGTGAATGCGCGCCAGCTCGTAGTCACCCGCATGCGCGTACGCTTGGCCCAGCGCCTTGCTCAGTTGCGGTCGCAGGCGTCGATTGACGTCGAAATCCTCCGCCCGCGCATACTCCTGCGCGTAGATTTGTTCAGTCATTGCCGCCTCACGTCGTGCCTCGACGGACAGCCGCTTCAGTCGGGCCTTGAGCCGATCGCGCTCCTCGAGTACCTCCTTGGCCCGGCGAAACTCTTTGACAGCCTCCTCGTACTGACCCATGCCGTCGTAGGTGAGGCCCCGGCAGTAGTAGGCCTCCACATAGTTGGCGTCTCTGTCGATGGCCCTACTCAGAGACACGAGCGCTTTGTCGTGCTCCCCGGCCGCCATTTGCGTCCGCCCGATTCCCATCATCACCTCGTCAACGTTGCGCCCGCGCCGTATGCGCACCTCTGCCGTGTAGGCTGCCAGAGCGCGCTCAAAATCGCCCACAGCCTCGTAAATCTGGCCGAGATAGAAGCGCGTTCCGGGGCGGAACTGTGCCAGCTCAGACGCTTTCTCCAGAGCCGGGATGGCCTCGCCAAAACGCCCCAGCTTGAAAAGCGCCACGCCAAGGTAGTACCAGGCGGGCTCAAGCTCTTCATTCTCCTGCACTGCTTGCTGGAATCGTATGACGGCTCCTTCGTCGTCATCGCCTTCCCGCAAAAGCGCTGACCCCTCCAGGAACGCCTCGCCACCGGCGCCCAGCGCTGGAGTGGCCGGCGCCGGCGGGGCCTGCGCCAACACAGCGGGTGAGCTCACTGCGAAGAGGGGAAGGATCACGAGTGCGGATGCCGTCGCGGCTGCCGATGAACGGTCGCGGAGGCGCATCATGCGACCACACTCCCTGCGGGCGAGCACAAAACTCGCGCTCGCCTGTTTGGTGGCCCGTTTTTCGCCTGCGACGCGATTATAGTGGACCCAAAGCACTTTGTCAACAAACGCCCCTCTCACGTCTTCTGACGTTTGCCACACGTCCCGGGTTCAGTGACAATGGCGCCTGACACTCCGCTTGCAGCAGCCGCACGCACCTGGTGGGCGCCGAGCCGAGTCTTGCTCGCCGCCACAGAGGCCAGTACGCTCGCCGTGTCTCGGGCGATCATGAGCTCCTCGTCTGTCGGGATCACAAGCACCGCCGCGCGAGCGCCCTCCACGCTGATATCCACCGGGCTGTCGAGGCCGACGGCGGCCGCGTTCTTCGTCGGATCGATCTCGAGTCCGAGGAACTCCAGCCCGGCGCAGCTTTGGGCGCGAATCGGCACAGAGTTCTCCCCAATGCCGGCGGTAAATACCACAGCGTCGAGGCCGCCGAGGGAGGCAGCATACGCGCCGATGTACTTCCGCACTCGGTAACAGAACACCTCAATGGCGGCAGCCGCGCGGTCGTTACCCGCGTCCGCAGCGGCCAGAACGTCCCGCAGGTCATTGCTCACGCCGGACAATCCGAGGAGTCCGCTGGACTTGTTGAGCAGGGCATCGAGTTCATCCGTGCTGAGCCCCTCGCGCTCCATCAGGAATAGTGGCACGGTGGCGTCCAGATCGCCGCAGCGCGTCCCCATGAGCAGCCCCTCGAGCGGCGTGAATCCCATGGTCGTGTCCACGGAGCGCCCGCCCTTGACCGCTGCCATGCTGCAGCCGTTGCCCAGGTGACAGGTGACGATGCGCTGCTGTTCGACAGATATCCCCCGCTCGGACACTGCCTCGGCAGCCTCCAAGGTCACGTACCGATGCGATGTGCCGTGAAACCCGTACCGGCGAAGACCATGTCGCTCATAGTATTCGTATGGGAGTCCGTACAGATGTGCCTGGCGCGGTATCGTCTGATGGAAGGCGGTATCGAAGACGGCTACCTGCGGCTTGCCGGGCATCAGCTCCTGACATGCTTGAATGCCAACGAGGTTCGGCGGGTTGTGCAGCGGAGCAAGCTCGCAGCAGTCCTCGATGACCGAAATGACCTCGTCGTCGATGAGCACCGAATCGGCGAAGCGCTCACCGCCGTGTACCACGCGGTGCCCCACGGCGCTCACCTCATCCAGGGACCGCAGCACAGCACCGTCGCCGGATGTCAATACGGTGACGATCTCAGCTACAGCCCTCCGATGATCCGGCATCGGCACTGCGACGGTCGTTTCGTCGTCGCCCTGCCGGGAGTGATGCAGAACAGAGCCGTTCTCGGCATTCTGAGCGCCCACCCGCTCGGCGAGCCCGTGCGCCAAGCTCGTCTCCGGCTCCGTCTCGAAGAGCTCATACTTCACCGATGAGCTGCCGCAGTTAAAGACAAGTACTCTCATCACGCATTCGCCTCGTATGCGGCGCCGCTGCGCCGGCCGGAACGGCTGCGCCGCGGATCCGGGCCGCCGGCCATTGACGCCGCTGCCGTACCTCGTATACTGCGCGCCACATCGGAGGACTGTGACGATGGCTACATAGACACGTTGCGCGCCGGGCCGGCGCGTTCTCGCACGCTTCGGGGCCCGACGCAGCGTGGCTGCTGATGGTCGTCGATTCCGTCGTGAGTGCCTTAGTCCGGAGGCGCCTCCTCGATCCCCTCGCTCTGCATCCGCTCTTCCATCATGCGCTTGGTCTTTTGCACGGTGGCCAGAATCCGGCTGGTGTACCCCTCCAGCCGCTCAACGGCCTCGGTGGCGTACCGACTCGCATCGTCTCGAATGCTTTCGGACTCCACCTGTGCTTGCTGAACGATCCCCTGGGCCTTTTTCTCCGCCTCGGCCACCACGCGGTCGTTTGACACCAGGAGCACCGCCTGCTCCTTGGCCGCATTGAGTATCTTCGCGCGCTCCTCGTGAGCCTCCGCCAGGATGCGCTCGCGATCCCGTGTGATCTGGTCCGCCGTGGTCACCTCCTGCGGGATCGCCGCTCGAATCTTGTCCGTCAACTCAAAGAATCGATCTGCCGGTATCACCGTCGTGCCGGGCAGGGAGAGCAACTTGTACCACTTCTCGCCTTGGTCTCCGAGCTTCTCCAGCTCATCTATGAGCGCGAAGATGTCCATGCGCCCCCCTCTTTCCAGACAACCTTCGATGGCGGCCCGCCCCACGAACACCTGCGGAGCATTGCATACCGGCCGCTGCGACGGCAGTGGCCTGGTGGCACGGCTTCGCCCGCCGTTTCTGGCGCACGTCTCAGGCCTTACCGGCGGCGAACTTGGCTCGTACCCGTTCCACCACTGGCGGTGGCACGAAGTGAGAGATGTCGGCGCCGAGCCGGGCAAGCTCCTTCACTCGACTGGACCGCAGAAACGCGTGCTCGGCGTCCGACAGCAGAAACACTGTCTGTATATCCGGTTCAAGCAGCCGATTGGTCAAGGCCATTTCAAACTCCGTCTCGAAGTCCGAGAGAGCTCGCAGGCCCTTCACCAAGGCCAGGGCGCCGCATCGCCTGGCATGATCCACCACCAGACCAGTGAACGAGATCACCTCGACGTTCGGCAAGTGCGCGCACACGTCGCGCAGCATCTCAATGCGCTCTTCAGGCGTAAAGAGGGCGCTTTTCGCCGTGTCCACGTGCACCGACACGAGCACGCGCCCAAAGATCATTGCCGCCCGCTCAATGATGTGCAGATGACCATTTGTTACCGGGTCGAAAGTGCCCGGACATACGACCAGGTGCTCTTGTACCATCTTTCCACTACCAATAGAACGACATCACCGTGCGGCCGAAGTGCTTTACCCGCGTGGGCGACGGGTCATCCGGCATGATCGCCTCACGATCGTGCTGAACGGCGACGACCGCCCCGTTGGGCCATGCTCGTTGTTGCCCCAGTAACGCTGCCACCAGCTCGCCCAGCGGTTCATAGCCGTACGGAGGATCGGCAAAGGCAATATGGTACGGCTCACGCTCGCCGAGCCGCTCCACCGCTGCCCGGGCGTCCGCGCGGATCACCTCTGCTCGCCCGGCAAATCTCATACGCTCGAGATTCTCCCGTATCGCGCGCCGGCACTTCGGCGAGACGTCAACGAATGTACACCACTGCGCCCCCCGGCTCAACGCCTCGAGGCCGACAGCGCCGCAGCCGGCGAACAGATCGAGGAATCGGGCGCCGACGATACAATCCGCGAGCACGTTGAACAGTGTCTCGCGCATGGCGTCGCTCGTGGGCCGCAGGCCTCTGACCCGTGGCACCACGAGCCGCATCCGCTTGGCTGTCCCGGCAATGATCCGCATGCGACGCCAACGCTGAGTTGTTCGCCATCAACCCATCGACGCCCTGCCACGTTTAGCTGATGCTGGCCAATCGGACCCGTTCGTCGAGCCGCTGCGTGAGCCGCTCGCCCAGCGCACGATGCGCCGGCTTCCGCAGCCCCGGATCGGCGTCAATGAGCGCCATGGCCTCCTCGCGCGCTTGAACAAGCGTGAGCGTATCGCTCAACACGCTCGCCATCTTCAAGTCGGGAAGGCCGTGCTGGCGAGTACCATAGAACTCGCCCGGCCCTCGCACCTTGAGGTCCTCTTCCGCGATTTCGAATCCGTCGCTCGTTCGTGCGAGCACCTCAACCCGTCCCCAGGCCTCCCGCGAACGTGTCCCAACGAGCAGGATGCAGTGCGATTGGTGCTCGCCGCGGCAGACGCGCCCCCGAAGCTGGTGAAGCTGCGCCAGACCGAAGCGCTCGGCATTCTCCACCAGCATGACGGACGCGTTGGGGACGTTCACGCCCACCTCGATGACGCTGGTGGAGCACAGTACGTCCAGTTGGCCACGCCGGAACGCCTGCATCACCGCCTCCTTCTCGTCCGTCGGCATCCGGCCGTGGACGAGACCGATGCGCAGGTCGGGGAAGATCTCCCGCTCCAGCCGCCTCGCCAGCTCGGTCGCCGCGCGCAGTTGTAGGCGCTCGGACTCCTCCACGAGCGGACACACGATGAAGGCCTGCTTCCCCGCCACCACCTCCTGCCGCACCAAGTCGTAGGCCTGCGGCCGCTGCCGCATCGTAAGCACTTCGGTTGCGGGTGGGCGGCGCCCCGGCGGCATTTCGTCGAGAACCGAGATATCGAAATCGCCGTAGACCGTCAGCGCCAGCGTGCGCGGAATGGGCGTGGCCGTCATCACGACCACGTTGGGATTGTAGCCCTTCTCGCGGAGCGCTGCGCGCTGTAGAACCCCGAAGCGATGCTGTTCATCGATGATGGCCACGCCCAGCCGGCGAAACTGCACCGCCTCCTGGATCAGCGCGTGCGTGCCCACCACCACCGGCACATCGCCGTCGGCGATACGCTGCTGCACACGCTTCTTGCCACGGCGCATCCCGCCCACCAGTAGGACGACCTCAACCTCGAGTGGGGCGAATAGCTCCCGCAGTGTCCGGTGCTGCTGCTCGGCAAGCACCTCGGTCGGCACCATGTATGCGGCCTGATACTCGTTCCTGGCAGCGGCGAGGAGCACCCAGGCGGCGACGGCGGTCTTTCCCGAGCCCACATCGCCGTGCAGCAGACGGTTCGCCGGGGCCGCGTCGGCCAGGTCCGCTGCGATCTCGCCGATCACGCGCTCTTGCGCCGCCGTCAGCTCAAATGGCAGCACGCCCTTCAACTCATCAAGCCACGCCGCCTCAACGCGCAGCCTCACCCCCGCCTCGGGGGCCTTCGCCTCCCGGCGAAGCCGCGCGAGCTGTACCTGGAGTAGGAAGAGCTCCTCAAATGTGATACGGTGCCGTGCGCGCTCCAGAGCCTCATCATCACGGGGGAAGTGGATGTTCTCGATAGCGAACTGCGCGCCGCACAGCCCGCGCCGTTCCCGCACATCCTCCGGCACGATCTCGGGAACCAGCTCGCCGTAGTCGCGCACTGCGGTGTACGCGAGGCGGCGCATTTGTGGCATGTAGAGGCCCTTGGTCAGCCCATGGATGGGGACGATCCGACCGGCGCTCAACGGATTTCGCTGCGCCGTGCTCTCCACTTCCGGGTTGTCGAGCTGAGGCAGGTCGCGGAAGTAGCGCACCACGCCAGTGGCGAACACCTCGGTGCCCGGCTCGAACTGGGTTGCCCGGAAGTCCTGCCCATACCACAGCAGCTCGGCCGGCCCCGACTCGTCGCGCACCGGGACCGTTGTGAGAGAGAATCGGCCGCGCTTGCGCGCCTGTCCGGTTGCCTCAACCGTGGCCCGAATAGTGGCCACCTCGCCGGCTCCGAGGGCTGCTATGCTCTGGATCCGACGCCGGTCTTCATGCCGCAGAGGGTAATGCTGAAGTAGATCGAGCACGGTGTGAATGCCGAGGTTCGCGAGCTGCTGCGCTCGAGTTTCGCTTACACCCCAGAGGACGGTGACGGGGTCATGGACCGTGCGCCGCGGAACTTGCGCTCTCCGCTTCCGCGTGGGAGCGTGCGCCGCCGGCTCGACACGCTCTCCCGCGCCGATGGCGTCCAGTATCTGCCGCGCACGGGCGACCCGCTGAGCCCGCTCCCGCGGTTCCAATGCGCCGTAATCGGCGAAGAGATGAGTAAGATCCCTGACGGCGGCGCGCACGCCATTGCCGCCGAGCGCCTCCCCCAGCCGCGAGCACTGTCGCTCGATGAACCCGGCGAGGCCGCCGACGACGGCAGTGTCGGTGTAGCCCTGCCTTTGCTCTAACGACAATGGGCCGTCGAAAACGGCCAGCCGGGCCGCCGTATCGGCCTCGCACGGTGGCATGGTCGAAAAATATCACCCCGCTTGCCCACTGTCAAGGTCGCAAATGGCGCACCACTGATGCCAATTCGGCCGGAACGCTGATGGTGACGACGGCCGTGTGATCGTAGCCCGACGGGTTGGCCACGGCCAGTACTTCTGCCTCCCCGACGGGCTCCCCGCACCGATCCAGTGCCGTCACCATCTGTCCCTTCTCCGGCAGCGGCAAGAACTCATACGGCACTGCAACCGTTGCAGAGTTGTCGGGAAGCGACATGTCAACGATGAAAATGGCCTGTCCCGGGCAGATAGCCACGCAGCGACCACACCCGGTGCACAACTCCGGGTCGAGGCGCGGCAGCCGCGTTATCGGCGTGCCCACCGTGATCGCGCCGTTCGCGCAGCCCACCTCGCACGGATCGCACGGGATCTCCTCGACGCATTCAATAACGGCCACCGGCCCGCGTCGCATCCGCGCCAGCGTCGGTACGCCGGGGGTATCGGCGTATATATCCCAGCCCAAGCGCGCGCGTGTGTCCTCACCTGTGGCCATGGTGTCCGCTCACCTGAGATGCAGTTCTGAGCAGTGCGAGCCTCAACCTGCCGCCGGTGAATGGGAACGCATGCAGGGAGCCACGCAAGTCAGCGCGAAAGTCGGGCTGTTCGGCCGCGTGCAAAGCTGCTTATGAGGATCACCCATCGTTCCGAGAACGCTGTGAGCTGCTGCACACGCTCGGCCGCCGAGACCCAGGCGCTGGGTCGCGCCCTCGGCGCTGTGCTGGCGGAGGGCGACGTCGTGGCCGTGAGCGGCCCGCTGGGCGCCGGCAAGACGTGTTTCATTCAGGGCCTCGCCCGGGGAGCCGGAGTCACCGACAACGTCACCAGCCCGACCTTCATCATCCACCGACAGCATCGCGGGCGCGTACCATTTCACCACATCGACGCGTATCGCCTCTGCGGCGGCGAGGCGCTGCTCGAGGCCGTCGGCCCGGAGCTGTTCTCGGAACCGTCGGTCGTGGCGGTGGAGTGGGCTGATCGGGTGGCGGACGCGCTGCCGGACGAGCGGCTCTGGGTGGACCTCCGCTGCGCCGCCGACGGCCGGAATGTGCACGTGAAGGCCGATGGCACTCGGGCGCGCCAGATCCTGTCGGCTTTGGAGCTTTCGGATGATCCTGGCGATTGAGACGTCTGGCGAGATGACAAGCCTGGCGGTGGTGGACGGGCGGCGAGTCGTGCGGGAGGACGCCTTTCCCAGCCGGAGGGCCCTCTGTCAGCGGCTCATGCCTCGCATCGAGGCGCTGCTTGGAGAGAAGTCGGGAGAACAGCCGGTGCGGCCTCGCGACCTGCGCGCCATCGCGGTGTCGCTTGGCCCGGGCTCTTTCACCAGCCTCCGTATCGGCGTGGCCACGGCGAAGGCACTCGCCCACGCCTGGGAGGTGGATCTCGTCGGAGTGCCCACGGCGCATGCCGTGGCCGACGGGCTCGCGGATCTCCCCGGCAATGGCCTGGCATGCGTCATCAGCGTTGCGCGCAAAGGGCACGTGTACGTCTCCCTGGTGCAACGATCGCCGGACGGCACCTGGTGCGACGCTCTGCCATGTGCGGTACACACCATCCCGACGCTGCCCAAGGTGCTTGCGGCCCGGCGGGAGCCGATCGTGCTCTGCGGGGAGGCTGCACCGGTACACGCTCCTGATCTGCAGGAGCCTCCGGGGTCGCGCCTGCGGATGGCGCTCGACGCGCAGCTACGCCCCGCCGCACGGCACGTCGGCTTCCTCGGTGCCGTGCAACTGGATAGACGCGGCCCAGACGACCTGTTCTCCCTCAAGCCCATCTATGCACAGCCCTCGCAGGCAGAGGCCGCCAGAGGCATCGATCTGGGGCTCTGAGGGCGTCTGCCGATGGCGAACCTGACGGGGCAGGGACACGTCAAACCTAGCGTAGTGTGAATGTTCGGCCGCTCGGCCCATCGCCGTCGAGCGCTCGCGGAAGAAACTCGGCTCCGCCGACAGGATGTAGGCGATGCGGCGGCGAAAGGCCGTCAGTGAGCTGCCAGGTGAGCAGATGCACCATATACCGGATGCAGGCAGGACCGTGCTCGTTGCCGCCGCGATAGCAGCGGGGCTGTCGTACGCGAGCCCTGCCCTATGTCAACCCAGCAACGAGGAACTGCGCGCCAGAAGCGTGTTCGTCGAGGCCGAGAGCTTCAGCGGCCTCGCACCAGGAGGATGGCGCGAGCGCGTCGCCTGGGGACTAAACGCGCTCACCCCCGCGTCGGGCGATGCCACGGCGAGCAGCGACCGGCCCGGGGCCGCTATCTCCGCTGACGTCACTATTCCCGCCACCGCCACCTACAAAGTCTGGGCTCGATACATGCACATTGGGCCCTACTACTCGCCCTTTGGCATCCGCATCGAGCAGGGGGGTGAGACGGTCTTTGACGAGGGGTACTGGGAGAGCCACGTGGTATCGAGCTCCCGAACGGCAGCGGTCTGGGAGGATCATGAGGCCGTCCTGAACGCGGGGCCCGCCACCGTGACGTTGTACGTACGCCAGCCCATTCCTCCCACGACATCCCTGCGCGTCGATTGCCTCCTCATCACGCCCTTCATGGACTACAAGCCGGATTTCACCGACTTCGCGCCCCGGGCGTTCGTGCGCTTCAAGGTGCTCGAACCGGCACAGAACGCCTACATAGCCCGCCTCTCCGTGCTGCATCATCGCGAGGGGTGGTCGGGGGGGACGCCTGGCTATCTCTCCGCCTCCGGACATGGCAGGCGGGGCGACGCGGTCCCCGCCGGGCAGTTCTCGGGCTGGGGCGACATAGGCAAGCTGCTCGATACCGGTGCGCGGATCACGACGGTGGCATTTCAGTTCCGCAGTGAGCCGCAGGCGACAATTCCGGCCCTCAAGGTGGATTTGCAGATTGCCACGGCGGCCGATGAGCAGCACGTGCTGCAGACCCTGCACGAGGAGATCGATGGCGACATCATCAGCCTCCTCCTTCCCGGCAACGTGGGGCAGCACACCGACCTGATCCAACCCGTCTCCGCACAAACGGCGGAGCATGCGCGACATGCCGACAGCCTGCCGCTCCCGCCCGAGGGATTGCCCCAGCGCTTTCCCGTCGAGGGACGTATTCTCGGCTATGGCAAGCAGCATCGATCCCGCCGGATCCTCGATGTCGAGACATCCGTACTGGCCAAGCTCGGATTCAACACGCTGCAGGGCCTCACCGGGGTGTCACGCGAGGTGGCCTTGGAGCACGGCATCAAGCGCTCCGTGTGGAGCCGCTACGTCACCGGCGTGGCGCCGTGGGCCACCGACCTGTCGCGGCGCATGGATAAGTCCATGGAGGAGGTGTACGATTATCTCAAGGAGCGGGACCCCGAGGCGCTCCCGACCTGCTACCGCTTCAAACTGGGCCACGAGCCCGAGGCGCCGTCGGCGACGAAAATGCGCGACAGCGAGAGCTGTGTCGCGGCCTTTCACGAGTTCTTGCGGTCGCAGGGAGTCTCGCCGGAGACTCTGGGCCGACAAACGTGGGACGACGTAGCGCCCACCGGGCGCGCACAAATGGCGTCCGAGGCCGATGCGGCACTCTACTACCACACGATGAAGTTCCGCGACGCCATCGTGCCGCAGCCGTACAAGCTGGCCAGCGAAGCCGTGCTGAAGCGATTTGCCGAAGGCATGCACACCAGCGTGACCTTCGGCTCCGCGTCCATCGCAGGCCGAGGCGGCGGGATGATCGACGGCCCGGACTGGTTCGAGTTCGGCAAACAGCGCGCCGTCACCATGCTGTGGAGCACGGATAACGGCGCCCCGCGCATCATCGATACCCCTCTCGTGGCGGATCTGCTGCGGGCGGCAGGGCGCACACACGGCCTGCCCATCGGCATCTCCCTGGCGCGGGCCGAACCCGAAAGCCTCCGCTTCCGTACCTACAGCGCACTGGCGCACGGAGCAAAGGCGATCCGCTACCACCGCTACGGGCCCCATTACGCCACCCGAGAGGAGGCATGGTCAGATAGGAAGGAGGAGGTGCAGCAGATCGGGAGACTCACGCGCGAGATCGGGCGGGCCGAGGAGCTGCTGTACCCGGGCCGGCCGCCCAGGCCCAAGGTGGCGATGGTGTACTCCAAGAGCAGCGAGATGTGGCAGGAGGATGGCGCGGCCCTCGCGGAGCTGCGGCAGACGTACTTCGCGCTGCTCGTAGAGAACCTGCCGGTGGATTTCGTCACCGAAGAGGAGGTGGCCGACGGTGCACTGGCCGACTACCGCGCCTGCTACCTCACCGGCGCCAACTTGCCCCGACGCGCCGCCGAGGCCATCGCGGAGTGGGTCAGCGGCGGCGGAATGCTATACGGTTGCGTCGCCGCCGGATCCAAGGACGAGTTCAACCGCCCGAGCGACATCCTCACACCGGTCTTCGGCCTCCAACTGCAGAGTGTCGAGCGGGTCGAGAGCCGCTACCGAGAGTACGCCGATCTGCCGGAGCTGGCCCCCCTCACGCGCGTGACCGTGCAGGGCAACGACTGGCTGCCGGCGTGCAGCTTCGACGCCATCGGTCATCGTGGCTCCATCACGCTCACTACCGGACAGGTGCTGGGATCGGACGACAGCGGGCGGGCGGCCGTAGTGTGGAACGAGCACGGCCAGGGCGAGGCCCTGTATGTGGCGACGCTGCCCGCGTTGGAGTGGCGCAAGCAGGCCCCGCTTGGCGAGGGCTACCTCATGCCGCAGTATGCCGAGCTGCTCGGCGACCTCATCACGGCAATCGCCCAGCACGCCAGCGCCCACGGACCCGTGCGAGTATCAGGATACATGGTGGAGTGCGGCTATCTGGCGTCAGACGCCGGAGTGGCCCTACCGCTGCTGAACTGGACGCAGGCGCGCATCCCTGCCCTGCAGCTCGGCATCCCCGGCGTCCCCCGCCCGCAGAGCATCGAGTCGCTCGCCCGGGGACGGATAGACTTCCGCTACTTCCAGAACAACCTCGACCTCACCATCCCCCTCGGCCCCGGCACCGATATGTTGTTGATTCGGTGGTAG
>Ga0114930_10002690_pt1 | contig 15918 bp, 5 predicted proteins | sample AnhtaG_FD_87300 | JGI IMG/M metagenome (GOLD analysis project Ga0114930, IMG submission 87300) | Deep subsurface microbial communities from Anholt, Denmark to uncover new lineages of life (NeLLi) - Anholt_01485 metaG | ecosystem: Environmental > Aquatic > Marine > Oceanic > Sediment | place... | reverse complement strand
GGTTCAAGGTATCGAACCTTGCGAACCTAACGCCGATTTCGGGGCTCCCGGGGAGACAAGCCCAGAAGGGCCGAAAGCGGAAAATGACCCCAGCGGCACTCCTGGGGCCATTTATGGCGTTCGTGGTAGCGCGGGCCCGCTTCGCAGCAGTTCATAACGTACTGACGGCGTGGCTGGTCCGACGCTGGACACTGCCTCGGAAGGGACGACGGCTTGATCGGTAGTTATTCGCCAACGACGCCCTCCAATCCACGCAGAGTAGCGTCATCAGCGTCACTGGCGTCACACGCGCCCACGATTCGGGCTCCAGAGTGTGGCACAGGGAGTAGTGCGAACGATGTACATCTTCCCTGAGTTGGAGGAGCTTCTGCGTGAGCTGGTTGAGCGCCATCGGTTCAAGGTCGAACGCCTGAGAGACACCGACGGCCGCCTCCTCGGCGGGGAATGGTTGTTCCCCTGCAATACTGGCGCCATGATGTACCAGTACGACGCTCACGCCTGGACGGTAGACAGGCTCAGCACGCCCCGGCACAACCGCCTCATTCGCGAATTCGGCAGTGCCATGACGTTCCTTGGCCATCCGGTCGAAATCATAGGCCGTGTCGGGGCAACCTGCGAAGAATCACGGGGAGGGAGAAGGACTCGACTCAGATACCGCGAAAGGCTATTCAGAACAACCGATTCTGCATTGGTCTGTCGCAGGTCCGATCGCGCGGTCACGTCGGAGGACGCAGCTTGTCCGTTTTGCGATGTAACCAGGCCTTCGAGCACGCTGGATGAGCAGGCGTACAGTAGGGGCTATTGGCTGCCGAGAAACTGAGGCCGTAGCTCGGTCGCGGCGGTCTCATCACGATGGGCGTGAAGGGTGAGGTTGGAATGGGGAAACGGATTGATCTGACTCCGGAAAGACGTTCACAGGGGCGGTCGGACGAGGACACCGAGGCCGATCCTGGCCAAGAAGCCGTGGAGGATTTGCAGACGTGGAGTCACAGCGCTCAGCAATCGAGCGTTGGCGAGGTCGCGCAGCGGTGGTGGACGGGATTGCGAGGCTTCCTTGGGGGCAACTTGGGCGCGGTGGCGGCGCTCGCGGTAATAGCTCTACAAGCCGTGGTGATAGCAGTTGTGTTGCGGACGCCCGCGTCACAGCCGCAGCCGGTGATCGCGAAGCCACCCCCCAGGGACATCGAGAAGCGAGACCATCAGAACCGACAAGTCGCAGAGCAGGAACCCCTTTTGCCCTCGCGCCCTAACCCGTTTGCGCCATTGAAGTCGAAGGCTACGGCCGCGGCGGAGTCCCCCGAAGGCGAGGAAGTAGTTGGCATTCCTGGGGCCGTCCTGGGTGTGTCAGATGAGCTTCCCTCGCCGGTACCTGCCGCCCCTCCTGCCGACGAAACCAAATCGCCCGCTTTGCGCGCCCCGTCTCCCATGGCAGAACGCTTGAAGCGACAGATACACCTGAAGGGCACGATCCGGTATGGCGAGAAGGCGTTGGCTGTACTTCAGAACGGTTCCCGGACAGTGCGGCTCCAAGAGGGCGAGTCGTTGCCTGGGTTTGATGCACGATTGATGAAGGTGGGTCGGCGAGAGGTCGTGCTGGAGTTGCAGGAAGGTGAAACGAAGACGAGCATACATCTCCAAGCGGGACAGTGAGCCAACTGCGTTAGCTGCTCCGGACCAACTGGGCCCCAGGCCGGGGCTGACCATCGTTGAGGTGCTGGTAGCACTGGCCATATTGCTGGTCGCCAGCTTCATGGTGTTCACCGCCTTGTCCCACGGCAGGAACGCAGCACGCATGGCAGCGCACCGGGCGACGTGGTATCACTGGGCGCGAGGATGGCTTGAGCAAGTGGGCAATATGCCGCTTTCTGAACTGCCACCGGAGCGCCATGTCATCCCGCCGGTGCGAACTAGCATCCAACTGCGGCATGCTCCCGTGGTGCCGGGATCAGTCACGGTCCTCACCGAGGATGGTCGCCCCTTGCGGGGAGAGCCGGAAATCGAGTACGCAGACGGAACGCTTACATTCTCGGAACAGGACGCCCGGAGAGCAGTGGTGCTGGCCTACGCTTATCGCGTGGAGCCAGCGAAGAGAGGCGGATTGGAGGATGTTTGGTTGGAGATCTACGGCGAGCATGTAGACGAGGATATGGCAGAAGCAGTTAGTCGAGATACGGGACTACGGCGGCTGCGAGTGAGGTTGGGATGTCGCCACCACAGCACACATTACGGGGAGCATTTTGAACTATTGCGCACCCAATGAAGTTTGACTGCATAGAACAACGAGTCCGGCGATCCGCGACAGCGGGATTCACACTGGCGGAGGTGTTGGTAGCCATCGGCGGCTTCGGGATCTTGATGTCGGCGCTCGCCGTGGTCTTCACGAGCAGCGCCCGCATGGAGAGAGACATCGCCGCGCAGTTCGAGTCGCAGCAGGGCGCCATGATGATCGTGGGAGAGCTGAAGGGGCACTTACGGGAAGCGACACGGGTTGAGCTGGATGCCGAGGGCAGAAGTGTCATGCTGCTACTCCCGGGTGGTCGCGAGGTCTCGTACTGGCACGATGCAGAATCCCGCCGCGTACTGCGCCGGATTGGGGACGGAGGCGTACGAGTTCTTGGGTCACGGAAGCTGCCGATAGAGTCCTTCTGTGTTCGTCTTGAGGGCCACCTGGCACTCATTGAGATCACAGCAGCCACCGGCCCCGAACGAGCGCCCGGAGTGCGCCAACGACTGGTCCTGCGGACCTACGCCAAGAGCCGCAATGGCGCGTTCTAGAGCGCAACTCACCACTGCGTCCTTGAATGCCCGAGCAATTCCCACCCAGCGAGGGCAGGCTCTGCTGGTGTCCCTACTGCTGCTCCTCCTGCTGGCAGTTTTGGTAGCGATCGTTGTTCGCCACGCGCGCGTCGATCTCGAGTTTCGCTCCATAGTCAAAGAGCGCGATCAGGCTCTGGATGCTGCAGAAGCGGGGATCACGTATGCGCTTTGGCGGTTGGAGCGGGGTGACTGGCTGGAGCGGCAGCGTCCGCTGGCATTTGAGGGCAAGCACGCGAAACGGGGAGGCTTCCTGGTGCGGGTGACTGATGTGGCGCACGAGGCGGCGCTGAGGGTGCACGCCGAAGGCTGGAGCAAACTCGGAGGTGTACGGCGGCGGGTCACGGTCCTGGTGAGCAACCCCTCAGAGCTCATGCAGCACGTGCGTCAGGTGTATCACTTTGACTCCGCCGCGCGACAGTTGCAGGAGAGGCATGTACTCGAGCTGGGTGCCGGGGGAGAGGCCGTGAACGGAGTGGTGGAGGAGATCTTCACCGTGCCAGGCTCCCGCAGGATTGTCCTGGGCGCGGTGAGTGAGCCCTCGTTTCATTCTGTCGTCATTGCCAGCGACGCCGTGATCAGCTCCGCAGGCCATCAGTTTCGCCGTGCGGGAGTAGCTGCTGCGGAGGATATCCGACCACCGCCGGGGCTACTGAGTCTGCCGGGTCTGCAGAAGGCGGGACAGTATGTCATTGACTACGCTACCGGTGAGTTGACCTTTCACCCAGACGACGTGGGGCAGCACGTATTCGTTTTCTACGAATACTATCACCGAGTACCCGGGCCGCCGCCACCGTTCGCATTCGGCCTGCCGTACGCGCCGGTGGCGGAGCTGACAGATGTCGTTTACTCCCCTTTGACGGGGCGGGTATTCCGTCGCGACCCCGTGCTGCCTACCGTCAGGGACCATTATTTCCTGGACTATGGCACTGGCCTCACCACTTTCAGCGAACAGGACGCCGGCTTGCCTCTGGGGATGGTCTATAGCTTTCTGGGAGCGCGCTACACCGGGCCCCTGCACGTGAACGGGGACCTGCACCTCGACCGGAATGTCCTGTTCTATCTGTTTGCCACGAGGGGCGACAGCGTGACGGCCACGGGCAAGGTTCGATACAGCCCGCAAGCGAGGCCACATGTGCTCTTTGAGAGCCGTCGTACGGTGAATCCAATACTCAAAGAAAGCTCACTTCTCAGAGAGAAGGCAGAACTGCACTATCCACCGGATCTGAACATGGTCTATTATCGCGACGTGGCCGATCCCGAGCGAGGCGGCGACGGACTCTACATCAACAACCCCGCGCACCGCCAGGACCCCGAGGATGTGTTGCAGGAGTGGCAACTCGTGAGGCCCGGGCAGCGCTACAGGGCGCCCGCTGTGCCTATCGACCTTAACAGAATACGCGTCCCACCCAACGGCGTCATCTACGCAGAAGGCAACGTAAGCGTCGAGGGGAAACTCCCGCGCCGGACGCGTTTGACGGTGGTCAGTGGGGGGATCATCTACATCGAGGGCAACCTGCAGCGCCAGGACGAGGAATCCAGCCTGGCATTGCTGGCCAGGGATCATGTGTGCCTGAATGCCAGTGTCTTTGCTCCCGAACGCAAACAGATTGCCCAGAGGCGCATTCAGGGCTTCTACGTCAACGCTTTGGTTTATGCCCAGCGCGGGACATTCGCCGTCATTCCCGCTCTCGGGGAGCATCGACAATTGATCGTCTACGGGGCTGTGAACGAGAACTTCCCGTACCCGCCAGCCGAATGGGCCGAGGCGTTCGATGCCGTCGAGTTCATCTACGACCCATTACTGAGGCGCCCTGAGTGCCGCCCGCCGCATCTGGTCTCGGTACTCTTGTGGGAGGAAGGCGCCCCGGCTGCCGCGTCGATCCAGGAAGAAGAACCCACAACGTCTGCAGAAGAAGCCGAGCGGTAGGAACAGACTGAAGGAATCCGGGCAGGTTGTGAGGAAGGAGAACACGAGTAGTGGGGAGAAATGGCGGAGGCATAGCAACACAAAGCAGGAAATGCCCAGGCCTAAGAGGAAGGAAATGGGGAGCCGTCTGCAGAAACAGGTGAGCGGCAGGACGGGGCGAAGGAATTTGCCGGGTGCAGGAGGAAGAGAGCCGCGACGTGGGCGGAAAGATGTGCACGCCGTAGTTGGGCGTCAAGGTAGTTGCTCGCGGGTGGCGGGGGAAGTAACCGGCCACCACTGGTATGATGCAGTGGCAGTTTGTGTTTCAGGAGTGATGGTTTTCTCGGAGCAATAATGAGTTTGTGAAACTGAAGTAGCGGTTATCCCAGATATCTGAGAGGAAAATATCATGGGACGATATCCGCGACGAATGGCTGCCGCAGTGCGGACGCTGCTGCAGAGATGCCCTGGTGCGCATTGGCGCGTCGGGGCTTTTTTGTTGGCGGCACTGGCAGTGGTACTTGCGGGGCCGACCGCTCATGCCCTCCCAAACGCTCCCACGCTCCTCTCTGCGACGCCTGATGATGGCAAGGTCGCTTTGGAGTGGCAGGCGGGCACGGGCACCGGACCCAAGTACAGAGTCTGCATGAGCCAGATCCAGGGCGGACCATATGAAGCTGTGAGCAAAGACGTCAACACGACGTCTTACACGGTCGTGGACCTGGATAATGGCATCGCGTACTACTTCGTCGTTCGCTCAGTGGACGGCGGGGCTGAAAGCGGCAACTCCAACGAACTCTCGGCCACGCCCTTTTGCGTTGTTCCTCCGACGATCCTCCCCTGTATCAACAAGAAGACAGGGATCGAGGTGCACTGGCTGGCGCCGGAGGGTATGCCACCGAGCGAGATAGATGGCTACAAGGTCTGCCGACGCACCCGGTACAACCAGAAAACCCCAACGACACTCGCCACCTCGGTTGAAGGCTACAGCTTCTTCGATGGTGATCCCAATTTGGTTCCGAAGGCGGAGTACTGGTATTCGGTCTACACCATCCCAGTACGCGAGGGACTAGATCCGAAAGAAAGCAGCAGGAAGAAGATCCAGCGAGCCATTCCCCCTGAACCGCCCACGGATGTGGTCGCAACGGCCCTGGACGATGGGACCGTGGAGGTGACCTGGACAGCCTCGGTCTGGGGTACCTGGCCCGATGTGCACTGCCGCGTTTTCAACAGCACCGAGTACGAAGGTCCGTACCACCAGTGTGTGGACAAAGACGTGGGCCCGGGCCACGTAAGCGTCATCGTCGCTGATCTGGAGCCGGGGACCACCTACTACTTCGTCCTCAAGGCCCGGGACCCGCACTATAACTGGAGCGAGGCCTCCGAGCCGCCCGCCACAGTGACCACCCCCGAGCTGTACCCGCCGCCGAGGAATCTGGCTGTTACTCCCGGCTCGTACCGGCTGGACGTGGCCTGGGTTGAACCACTGGAACCCCGCCCGCCCCTCCTCGGCTACGAGGTCTTCCGGGCACCTGGCGTCAGCGACGACTTCGCCAAGATCCACGCTGAAGCCGTCTGGGACCCAACGAAGTACGTTGACGAACCCCTGTCCGCCGATCTCACGTTCTCCTACAAGGTGCGGGCCGTCTACGTGGATGAGGACAGTCGCCCATCCGATCATGTCCCATCGAAGGGGCTCCATGGCAAGGACAACTTCCGGAGCGGCAACTATCGGACTACCGACAACGTTCGTCACACCAAGCGCAAGCCCGAGATTCAGTATGCGTACAGCGACTTCGTCGGGCCGGAATCCGGCACGGTGCTTGGGGATCCGCCGCCAGAGCCCGAGCCTCCCAACGCGCCGGTAGTGGAGGCTTTCGCCGGGGATAAGCTGGTCGTGCTCAAGTGGAATGAGCCGGAGCAGACCACGTACCCGGTGGCCGGGTACCACATCTACCGCAGCACTTCGTCGTGCGGAGGTGACGAGAAAGAGTGCATCTGCGCCCTGCACCCTTCCACGGCGTACGTGGACGATGATGACGGAGAGCCGCCTGAGGGTCTGCAGAACGACGTTACCTACTACTACCAGGTTCAGACGGTCGATAGTGCCACCCAAGTCAGCGACTATTCCGACGAAGTCCCGGCCACGCCGACGGCATCCACGCCGGAGGAGCCCGCACACGTGGTGCTGTGCACCAACATGGATGACTTCACGTACCAGACCACCTTTCAGGCCACTGAGGCCGTGTCCTCCACGCATGATCCCGGCGTGCAGAACGATGCCGACGTGGTACCGTTGCCCACCGATGTGCCCCAGTTGGCGGTCTCATTGCTCATTGACGAGAGTGCAAGCATGGGGGAGAACGACGAACATGACCTCCGGCTGCTGGCAGCACACCGCTTCGTCGAGCAAGTGCTGGTCGTGGCGCCGGGGACGCTGTTTGACGTCGTGGGATTCGGCGAGGATGTCCACCGCCCAATGACGGAGGCGTTCAGCACTGACCCCCTTGCTATACACGAGGCCATAGATGACCTGGGCTACTACTGTCTCGGGGGGGAGCCGTACCCGGGGTCGTACCCCTATACCGCCGTAGTAGACGAAGCCAACTTCATCACGGCGCAGCGCGAGGACAATCCGGCTCTGGACGAGGCGAGCAAGATCCTGATCATGCTCGGCGATGGGGGCGATGACGGCGATGATGAGGCGGAGCCTGATCCAGATCCTGACTGCGGCGATGCCGCCGCTGCCGTCAACAGTCTGGACGGAGACCACAAGAGCCCGGTTCACACGGTGGGACTGAACGAGGTGGACGGCTCGGAACTCCCCGATCTCTCCACCGCGACAGGGGGTCTGCACAAAGACGCTGAGAATGCTGAAGCCCTGGAGCCCATCTTCGAGAGCCTCGCGGTGACAGTAAGCAAAGGCGGGCATATCTTCCTGGATAGCCAGGCCGGGCACGATATCACGGGGGGCTGCCCTGAGTCGCACGTCGCTGCCGTCTTCTGGGAAGGGACGGTCGAGGAGCCGGCCACGGACAACATCAAGCTTAAGATCCAGAACAGCCCCGACGGCGAGTACTGGAGTCCCTGGACGCGACAGCTCTTCATCGCCTCGGGAGAGAGCATCCTAAGGGGTTCGGATTCATCGCTCCCGCGTTACATCAAGTACCGCGCTGATTTCGAGCGGGCCAGTGAGTGGACCGAGCCGCAGTTGCACTGGGTCAAGATGGTCTACCATTACCAGAGCCTGATCGAGTCGGCGGCCGCTGAGCCGTGGATGGTGACTCCCTCAAGCCCCGAGAAGCACGTTCTGGTGAAGTATGCTCTGGCCCAACCCCTATGCCTGACGCTGCGCATCTACAACGATCGGGGCGCCGTCGTGCGGACCCTCATCGACGGGGAGCCTGCTGGGTCCGGTGCATACTGCATCACATGGGACCTGACGGACGACGTGCGTGCCCCCGTGCCGTCCGGGCTGTACGCTTTCCAGATCACCGGAACGGCGTATGACGGCGCCTACGTGATGCCCGTTAGCGGGTGCATGTACATTGACCTGCGAGGGCCCCAGATCGTTGACCTCACACCGAGCCCGGGCAGCTACGTCCGCAAGTTCCCGACGATCTCGGCCCGCTTCGAAGATGGACCGGGAAGCTTCGGGATGGACGAATGGACGCTCAAGATGACGCTTGATGGGCAGGAGCTTGAGCGTAGCCCTGACGGTGGCTGGGTGTATGATCCCGCGACGAAGGTGATCCGCCATTACCCCACCGAGGACGGCTTGGGCGCAGGATCCCGTACCGTGAAAGTTGAGGGCGCAGACTGCGCCGGTGCTGCCGCGGCGCCAGCCGAGTGGCAGTTTACGGTCGATACCGTCGCCCCCAAAATAACGGCATGGCTCAAGCCCGAGGGATATGGCACCCGAAAGCTATGGGGTGTGCACGAGTTGACCGTGCGGGCCGAGGACAACAACGGCATCGCCGAAGTGGACTTTTACTACGAGGTGTACGACGACGATGACGAAAGACGAGATCCTCTCGTGTTTCGGCAGAAACTGGGCGGAGTTGTGGATCCGGATCCTCATCCCAACACACCGCGGGAATATAGCATCCAGTACGATATCGCGCAATTGCCCGACGTCGGCGGCGATTATCGCTATCTCATGGCCAAGGCCCGAGACGTCGCCGGCAACCAGAGCCGTCGGGAAGTGGATGTCGAGTTCATCGAGCCGGGAGTCGCGATCGGCACGGTGCTGGCGGCCGAAGACCAGAGCCCGCTCCCGAGCGCTATTGTCGAAACAGTCCCTGACCCGGAGTCCGGCGAGGCGCCGATAACCACGACCACAGCCGAAGATGGGACCTACGGGCTGGTAGGCTTGATCCCGGGGAACACCTACGTCATCAAGGCCGAGAAGGCGGGTTACCTGTCTGACACTAAACCCACTGCAGAGGTCCAGCCCAAGCAGACGCAGATCATTGACTTCGTCCTGCCTAATGACCTGGGACTTACTCTGGAAGCGGGCACGACGGAGCTACCGGCCGATGGCACTAGCACCACCACACTTACGGCCACAGTGGTGAAGCATGACGGCGTGCCCGACTCGCCGCCGGCGGAAGGAATCGAGGTCACCTTCTCGGCTGACTCAGGAACAATAGAGCCGGAGACGGCCCCAACTGACGAAAACGGGGTAGCGACTGCCACACTGACGGCGCCCCTCCTGGCGGGGATTGAGCAACAGGTCAAGGCCGTCGTGTCGGATAGCGATACGGTCACGACAGAAGCGACCGTGGACATGACGTTCCAGCCAGCAATGCCGACGGATTTCGCCGCTGCAGCCGGCGACCACACGGTGCGGCTGACCTGGAACCCGATCAGCACCGACATAAGCGGCTACAGGATCGAGCGAAAGGAGGGCGCACAGGACTTCGAGGAATTGGAGGATGAGCACCCGGGCCCGACCGCGACACAGTGGAATCTCGAGGGCTGGCCCGAGGACGAGGAGGAAGAAGAGGACGGACACGAACCATTCAACGGGCATACGTACACGTACCGGATCCGGGCTTGTCTAGATGTCGGGGAGGAGGAGCCGGAATACATCTACAGCGACTACACCCCGGAACGGACAGTCACTCCCGACGTCATCACCATCACACCACCAGATCTGACCAGTGCGGACCCAGATGTAAACAAGGTCACCGTCACATGGACACTGAGCCCGACCGTCGGGGTGCGCAAGTATCGTGTCTCTTGGTGGGATGACGAGGAGAACTCCGGGGATGAAGAGGAGGAGACCGGGCATAAGGACACTGACGACCCCGAGCAGTTCACGGAGACCATCACGGACCTTCAGGCGGGCACCGAGTACTGGTTCCGGGTCAAGGCACTGGCCGAGACGAGCGAGAGCGACTACAGCGACCACCTGTCTGCTACTCCAGAAAGCCCAGTGCCACCGCCCACGCCGCAGGGGCTGTTCGCCTGGGGCGACGAGGAGGGTGAGGAAGGCGAAGAGCACATCGTCATCAAGCTGAAGTGGATCGCCAATACGGATGAGTACACCGGCGGCTACATAATCACGCGCACTGAGCCGGACGAACCCGATACGGAGTTTCCGCCCATCGTCGAAGCCCAGCAGACAACGTACACGGACAGTGATGTTACCGAGAGTGAAACGTATAGCTACGTTATCCAAGCCTACCATAAGGATGACGAGTCCGTCAGAAGCGCTGCCAGTCCAGAGGTCAGTGCGCTCGCACAAGACGATGCCATTGCACCGACGGTAGTTATAGACACGCCGCCTGATGCGACACCACCCACAGAGGTTAGCGGCAAGAGCGTGGAAGTCTCGGGCACGGTCAGCGACGACGTGGGCGTGTGGCAGGTAGTCCTAGAGGTAGAAGACCCGGGCGAGCCGGACCAGTGGAATCCAGAGGGGGATCCGGTCAACTACTGGCCACCCGTAACCGGCCCGGCGAGCTACAGCATCTACTTCGACTCTACGAAGTACCCCAACGGCGCTCGCACGATCAGGGTGACAGCTTACGGGTGCGACCCCGAGACCTGGGATGAGGACACATCGCCCTCGGCCGATAGAGGGAGCGCAACGCGCTCCATCGACATCGACAACCCCGTACCCACGGTAACCATGAACGACGATCCCCCTGAACCCCCGGCCACAGTCAAAGGCCAGAGCGTGCCTGTCGCGGGCACCTACGAGGCTTACAACGGCCTCATCGTCACGGACGTGTGGCTCTTGCTGGGGACACAGGACGAGTACGGCGAGTGGGAGTTCGGGGACGAGCCTGCGGCGTCCATCTCGCCAGGGCAAGCCACGGGTACATACAGCTTCACCTTCGATAGCACCGAATACGCGAACGGCACGCAAGTTCGCGTGCGGGTCGAGGCCCTGGACGACCGGCAGTACACCGAAGAGGACGCGAACAAGGGGTTGACCGACAGAGACGTCACCGTCAGCAATCCTCCTCCAACGGTCGAGATTACGACGCCGGTCTACAGCCCGCCGGACCCGCCACCACAGATCGAGGGTGTGGATTACGAAGTCAGCGGCACATTTGAGGCGGATACTGAGGTCAACAAACCAGTTCAGAGAGTGGAACTGCACGTGTGGGACCCCGAGGGAGGCGAGGAGGAAGAGGGCGAGTGGGTCAAGGTGGGCGAGCAGAACATTGAGCCCCCGGTCCTGACGGGCAACTGGACCATGGCGCTCAATACCTATAAGAAGCCCGACGGCAGCAACTGGGACGCGGGCGAGCACGATCTGCAAGCCAGGGCCTTTGATACTAGGCAGGTCTCGGGCGAGGACGATTATGGCACCCATACCATCACCGTCGAATTCACTCGCAATGACACCGAGGCGCCGACGATCGAGAACATCATCGTCAGCGACACTACCTCTCACTCGGCCCTCGTATCGTGGGACACGGACGAGAAAGCCGACAGCAAGGTGCTCTACGGGACCGAGGCCGACCAGCTAACGCAAGAGGCCGTCGCCGTCCCCAACGACTACGTCGAGCAGCACGCCGTGACGCTCGACGGACTGCTTCCCAACAAACTGTACTACATACGAATTGTGTCCAAGGATGGCGCCGACAACGAGGCCTCCGCCGATGGGCCGTCCTTCACCACTGAGAGCTTGCCGCCGCCGACCAACTTGGCGGCGCATGCCGCATCCGCCTACCGCATCAACGTCACCTGGCAGCCTCCCGCCGATCTCTCCGACGTCGAGGGCTACCGGGTGTACCGCTACGGAGCGCTGGTCAACGATACCGACAGAAATGACGCCCTCAGCTATCCCGACGGCTTCCTGCAGCCGGATTCCGAGTACGAGTACACGGTCACCAGTTACGACGAAGTGGGCAACGAGAGCCCGCCGGCGGGGCCGGCGTATGCCCGGACGCTGGAGGAGTCTGGCGAGCCGCCAGACCCGCCGCCCGATCCCAATGACACCGATTTTGACGCCCCGATCGTGAGGCTGAGCACGCAGCCCAGCGGCGATCAGCTCTTCGGACTGGTGACGTTGATAGCCGAGGTCACCGACAAGGGCGGTTCGGAGGTTTCGTCAGTCAAGTTCATCATCAACGGCGACCCGAGGGCCCCAGACCGGAGCAACCCGCCTCAGTACGAATATGATTGGGACACCACGGAAAAAGACGCTCAACAGCCGCCTCAGCCGCTATGGCCGGATGGCGCCTATACTCTGCAAGCAGAGGCTGTGGACGGCGCCGGCAACAAGGGCACGTCGGAGCCCAAGTACGTCGAGGTGGGCAATGAGACGACCGCCTCGGTGTCGGGGACGGTGTACGACGCCAACGCTCAGCCGCTGCAGAACGCGACCGTCACGGTTGAGGGGGTGGGCTCGGATAGCACCGACGAGAACGGGAAGTACAGCATTGACGAGGTTGGCGGGGGCAGCCACACGGTCACGGCCGAAGCGACCGGGTACACAACGGCTACCCTTAGTCTCGACACCGACGGCGACACGGACGAGACGGTGGACTTCACCCTCGCCGCAGCCGGCACTGACCGCTCGGCGTCCATCCAAATCCGGGCGCCGCCGGCCGACGGGGTCGCCACTGCCTCGCCGCTCATCCAGGCCGTCCTGCGCGACCAGAACGGAGACTTCGGCGTGGAGCTTTCGGCGCAGACGGTGGATCTGGACCCATGGGACGACCCGCAGGGTCTGCCGCTTGCCGCAGACGCTTCCTACGACCAAGCCACTGGCCTCATCTCCCATCAAGCCAGCGGCCTTAGCGAAACGCAGTACGACGTCATCGTCGAAGCCCACAAACAGGGCAGCCTCCTGGCCAAGGCCTCCTGGCGCTTCACCGTAGACGATACCGCCCCCACGGCTGACATAATCTCCCCGTACGAAAACCAGGGCCTCACGGACAGCACCTTCAAGGTAACTGGCACTGCCGACGACGACAACTTCGAGCGCTACGTCCTGGACTATCAGTACGTGCTGTCGAATCAGTGGACGCTCATAAAAGAGAGCACCACCGAGGTTGAGCAGGGCGCTCCGGACCCAAAACTGGGCACGTGGCAGACGGGGATGGTGGCAGATGGCGACTACGAGCTGCGCCTGCGCGTCTGGGACCAGAGTGGCGCGCCGCCGAGTCAGGACACGGTGGCCGTGCAGATTGACGGCGGCCAGCTCAAGATCGGCGGCGTGACGCACGTCGAGGAGCCCGACGTCTCCATCCCGTACCGCGAGGGACTGCCGCTGGAGATCCGCCGCATCTACAGCAGCCAGATCCAGGACGGCCCCTTCGGCCGCGGCTGGTCGTATTCGTACAACCTCTCCACGGACGACACCGACTGGGAAGAGGAGTGGCTACAAGGCGACGACCTGATGCTCGTCTCCCCCGACGGGTCGCGGCAGTTCTGGTACTCAGAGGACCAAACCACCTGGAGGTACAACTTCAAGCCGCGCACCCTCGGGGTCACCGGTTGGGTTGAGCGAGACACCGATGACGTCGGTGACCCGATCTATTACTGGACCCGCAAAGACGGGACGGTGGTCACCTACAGCGGCGGCGAGGGCCGCGTGTCGGTTTCCAGCATCACGAATGTTCGGGACGACCAGCTCGCCTTCAAGCAGTACGGGGCCCTGGAAAGCACCGTCATCCAGGACCGCAACGGCCGGCAGATCACCATCGGCCGGGACGGGGACGGCCGCATCACCGACGTGGGCTTCCCCGACCCCAACGATCCCTCCAGGGAGGTCAAGATCCACTACGTCTACGACCGCGGCCGCCTGGTGCGCGTGGTCAAGCCGGGGCTGTACACCAGGGACTACGCCTACGACCTCCAGGACCGGCTGGTGGGCGTAGTTGACGCCGAGGGCCACACGGTGCTGCGCAACGAGTACTCGCCCGAAGACGGCCGACTTACGGGCCAGTACGACGCCAACAGCACGAAAGTCGAGCGCAGCTACGACGATCCCAACGACCAGGCCATCGTGGAGAACACGGCTACCGGCTACGAGGCCACGCTGACCTACGACCTCGTGGGCGCCGTCATCAACTCCGTGGACAGCCTGCCCAACCCGCACATTACTGAGGCCGAGTACCCGAACTGGGATCCAGGCGACCCGGCGCCGGACGAGAAGACCCGCGTGAATCGCTACAACCCGGACCGAGTCATAGTAACCCGAGAAGGCGGTGTGGAGCACGAAACGGAGTTCGACTACGATGATAAGGGCAACCTGACCTCGCGCAGTGCGACCGTGAGGCTGGGCGGGGCGCCGACAGAGGTCTCCACCTCCATGGGCTACAACACGTACGCCCAGCCCACGTACGTGGCCGGGCCCGGGGGCCGCCGCAGGGACTTCACGTACTGGGGGGCGCGGCTGAGGGCCGAGAAGGTGGTGCTGGACGATGCCGGCAACGCGGCCGAGACCACGTACGAGTACGACAACGAGCGCCTCGTCAGCAAGGTCACCGATCCCGAGGGGCGCGTCACCTACTACGAATACGACGCCTGGGGCAACCCGACCAAGGAGTACAGCTATGCGACCATCAACGGGGTGGACACCAAGGTCGAGACCACGCTCGAGCACGACAAGCTGGGGCGGCTGCTGGAGCTCACCGATGCAGCAGACCTGACGACCAAGAGTATCTACGGCCCGTACAGCGGCGACGACTACGAGACAGCGAAGCAGGTGAATGCCGTCGGGCGGTTGTGGAAGACGGTGGAGGTGCGGGGCGACGCCACCGAGCGCATCACCAGCTACGAGTACGACAAGAACGGCAACCGCACCAAGATCACCGACCCCGACGGCCGCATAACGCAGTATGTATATCGCAGCGACGGCCGGCTCCAGAGCGTCAGCTACCCCGACGGCTCGTCGGCGGCTTACGAGTACGACGCCAGCGGCAATCGGACCAAGGAAACGCGCAGTTACCCGGGGCAGCCGGACCTCGTCACTGAATTCGAATACGACGACGCCGGCCGCCTCACCGCGCAGGTGGCGCCCGATGGGGTGCGCACCGAGTACGAGTACGACAAGAACGACAACCGCAGGCGAGTGGTGGTCAAGGACGAGCTGGGCGGCGTGCTGCGCGAGACGGAGTACGAGTACGATGAGCTGAACCGGGTCGTCTCCACGACGCAGGATCCGTTGGGCCTGGGCATCATCACCCAGTACGTCTACGACGAGCCGGGCAACCAGAGCAAGGTCATCGACGGGGCAGGAACGGCGCGGGAGAGCGAGTACGACCGGGCCGGGCGGGTGTTCCGTGAAAAGCTGCCCGGGGAGCTGGGCTCGACGCTGTACCAGTACGACCTCAACGGCAACCGCATCCGCATCTCCCGCCGCGACGAGAACGACCTCGAGGTCACCTACACCGCCTTCGAGTACGACGAGATGGGACGGCTGATCCGGGTCACGCAGCCGGTGGAGGGTGCCCAGGTGGCCATCACGGAGTACGAGTACGATGCCGCCGGCAACCGCACGAAGCAGAAGGACGCCGTAGGGCAAGAGACGTGGTGGGAGTACTACGAGACGGGAGCGGACAAGGGCAAGCTGGAGAAGATGACGCTGTCGGATGGGGTCACGGAGGAGACGTACACCTACGACGACCGCGGCCGGCTCGACGTCAAGACGCTGTACAACGGCGACACGGTGACCTACACCTACGACGACACCACCGACCGGGTCACGCTGCAGACATACAAAG
>Ga0114930_10002689_pt1 | contig 15918 bp, 10 predicted proteins | sample AnhtaG_FD_87300 | JGI IMG/M metagenome (GOLD analysis project Ga0114930, IMG submission 87300) | Deep subsurface microbial communities from Anholt, Denmark to uncover new lineages of life (NeLLi) - Anholt_01485 metaG | ecosystem: Environmental > Aquatic > Marine > Oceanic > Sediment | place... | reverse complement strand
TATGGGGCCTGCGGCATTCATCTGTCATCCTGCCCGCGGACTCCGCGGAATGGTCGAATGAGAAACTCGCGGCAGTCCTGCGCCACGAACTCTCGCATATCAAGCGACATGACAACAGGGTTCAGCTATTGGCACTCGTCGCTTGCGCCTTCTACTGGCTCAATCCGCTTGTCTGGATAAGCCTGCGCAAGCTGCACTTCGAACGAGAAGTGGCCTGCGACGATTCTGTACTGAACTCCGGAACGTTAGCTTCCGCCTATGCACGACACTTGATGGAGGTCACTATGTCTTTGAGCAAGACCACAAGCCAGATGCTCCTACCGGCGGCAATGGCCGACTCTTCAGACGTCAAGAAACGTCTGCTCAGCATTCTCAACGCCGACACCAATCGGCGGCCTATGGCCCGGACCTGTGCCGCGCTGTGCATTCTGGCCAGCCTCTGCCTGGCTGTGCCGGTCGCCGGCTTCCGTCTATCGGCGGACGACTCTGCGGCAGCGCGTGAAGAATCCGAGGTGACAGGCCGCAATAAGCTCGTGGATCGCGGCGCGGCTCCGACCACATTGCACAACGCCGCGACCTTTGGCCACACCCACTTCGCCGAAATGCTCTTGGCGGACGGTGCCGACGTAAATGCCCGCGACGGGGCTCTGCAGACGCCCTTACACCAGGCGGCGATCTTCGGACATGCCCATATCGCTCGTTTGCTTTTGGACGCAGGGGCCGACGTCGACGGAAGGGATCGGAACGAACAAACACCGTTGCACGGAGCCGCGGCATTCGGCCACTTCGACGTTGCCGATTTGCTGCTCGATGAAGGTGCGGAAGTGAATGCGAGAGATAGAAGAGGTCAGAGCGCTCTTCACGGGGCTGCGATCTTTGGCCACGCGCGGGTGGTGCGGATGCTGATTGCTGAAGGCGCCGAAGTGCGTGCCAAAGACGGGGGAGCCCGAACGCCGTTGCACGAAGCCGCCACATTCGGCCACTTTGACGTTGCAGATTTGCTGCTCGATGAAGGTGCGGAGGTGAATGCGAGAGATGGAAGAGGTCAGAGCGCTCTGCACGAGGCTGCGGTCTATGGCTTCGCGCGGTTGGCGCGCATGCTGATTGCTGAAGGCGCCGAGGTGAGCTCCAAGGCCGGGAGAGACCAAACGCCGTTGCACGAAGCCGCCGTGTACGGCCACTTTGACGTTGCCGATTTGTTGCTCGATGAAGGTGCGGAGGTGAACGCGAGAGATGGAAGAGGTCAGAGCGCTCTGCACGAGGCTGCGGTCTATGGCTACGCGCGGCTGGCGCGCATGCTGATTACTGAAGGCGCCGAGGTGAGTGCCAAAGCCCGGAGAGGCCACACACCGTTGCACGAAGCCGCCGTGTACGGCAACTTTGACGTTGCCGATTTGCTGCTTGATGAAGGTGCGGAGGTGAATGCGAGAGATAGTGGAGGTCGGATCGCTCTTCACGAGGCTGCGGTCTATGGCCACGCGCGGGTAGCGCGCTTGCTTCTCGATGAGGGTGCCGACGTCGATACCAAAGATGACCAAGGGTACACGCCGCTGCAAAGAGCCGATGCGTACGGGCACCAGGATGTGTGCGAGATCCTCCGTGCGGCTAGGGCCAGGTGATCTTGTGCCTCCTAGAAACCCTATCCGGGTCGGGAACCGCGGTTTCGTGCCTTTCCGAGGCCCTCTACCAGCGACGCTTCCTCGACCGCAGCTGCGCTCGTGCTGAAGCGTTGCCGGAACGAGTTTCTGCTAGGGACAGGCTTGCCTGGGTACGATGGCTGTTTGAGGTTCGATAACTGGAAAATATCAGTCGAGATGAACTTGGAGGTGACTCCGTGTCGGCAAAATCAACAACACGATTGTCCTGTATTGTCTTGACCGCCGGAGTGCTGCTGGCAGCCTGTTCAGCCTGGATGCCCGATGCCGACACAAGACTCGCAGAATGGCGGAAGGGCGTTTGGATTTCAGACAATGGAACATACACCATTTATACGGATACTCATTACTTTGTTATATCGTATGAGGGCGATTCCGCTTCGGCCAATCTCTATTTTGGTGCCTCACAAGTGAGATTCTGCAAGAGGGGCGTGGCGCGCAAACAAGTGATTCGCCTGCGGCAGACGCCCGGCCGCGACATGCAGCTGTTCAAGGATTTGCCTTTCCGGCCAGACCACACCGAGGAACCGCTGTCAATCGATACGACCCTATTCAAACCCGGTCGCTGCATCACCAAGAAGGGGATTATCTACGATTCGATTACCGAGACTACCGCCGAGTATATCCTGCTGACCACCTGCAACGGCGACAAAGAGAAAATCTTCAGCAACGGCGTTTCGATCTACATGCCCGCCGGTGGTGGAGAGTATTACTCCTACCGGATTGAAGAACTGTAGCCCGAGGCCGAGAGGAGGCCGTTGATGACGTATGTTGGAGCAGGCCATCTACGACTACATCGAAGGGCACAACGACGGCCCGCAACCACTCGTCTGGACCGCGTAATGTCCAAATACTCAATCGCGCGTGACGGACGCACCGCGGACAACAAGCGCAGAGGGATTTCGCGGTTCGGCGTGCCGAGAAGCCACGGTTGGCGCGCGTTTCCCTTTGCATCTGAAAGCATCTGATCATTAAGTCTGTGTCAGGCAGCGTCGCGGTAGTAGTATCGGAGCATTCCACCGAGGCGTTCGCGACATGCCACGGCGCCATCAGCCGATCCGACTTCGGTCAGCGGAGCGATCAACCGATTCTCCAAGCCCTGATGGTTCCGCTCGTGGCGATAGTATTCAAGGAATTCGTTGATCGCTCTTCGCAGCGAAGTCTCACCGAAGATAATCATGCGATCCAAGCACGTTTCCTTGATCGTGCGCACGAAGCGCTCGGCGTAAGCGTTTAGGTTTGGAGACCGCGCGGGGAGGCGAACAATCTTGATACCCGCTTGCTTCAGCAAGTCGCGAAACGCCTCAGTGTAGAGCGGGTCGCGATCTACGATGAGGTAGCGGGCATCCGTAAGAAAGCCGTCAACGACGTCGGTCACGTTGCGGCCAATCTGCTTCATCCACTCTCCGTCGGGATACTCGGTGATGCCAGCAATGTGGACACGCCGGCTCGACAGTTCAATGAAGAGAAGCACGTAGTATCGCGTGAGGCCAACGCACGACCAAACTTCAACAGTGAAGAAGTCTGCTGCAGCCATCGTGCCCCAATGGCTCTTAAGAAAGGTTGACCACGGTATCCGTTTGCGGCGCTCAGGCGCCGGAACGATGCCATGTTCTTTCAGAATGTTGCGGACCGTCTCTCGAGCCACCGTGTGGCCGAGATTGAACAACGCCCCGCGTATCGTCGTATAGCCCCAACCGGGATTCTCACGGGCCATCCGTACTGTCAGCCCAGGAATCTCCTCCGCCACGCGCGGTCGGCCCGGTCCGCGCTTTGCGCTACCGTCATACTTCATGGCGATGAGCTTGCGGTGCCAGGCCAAAATCGTGTTCGGAGTAACGATCGACGCCACTTCTCGGAGCACCTTGCTCCCCAGCATCTTGCCCTTGACCGCCAAACGCCTGCGTTCATCGTCGGTAAAGCGAATCCGCTTGCCCTTGAGTCTGTTCTTGAGGACCCGGTTCTCCTCCTGAAGGTACGCAATCACGTCATGTTGATGCCGGTTCATCCAGCCGGCGACGGCCACAAGAAGGAGCTGCCATGATTGAAAAGCGTTCATGAGCCAATTCTATGGCCAGACATCCTGGATCGTAAAACGTTTCAGGCTAGCTGTTTACGCGAGTTCGTATTTTGGGACACTACGCCGTGTCGACCGGCGTCGCCACGAAAAGGGCGGACGCTGCAAACTCGACTCGACCTTGCGACGCCGGCTCCAGGGAGGACGACGCATGCGAACGCCAGAAGCCACGACCAAGACGGCCATTCTTCACCCCGTCCATGAAATCCGCAACATGGCCCTGAACTACTTCACCCACGGCCTGGCCCAGGATCCGACACTGATGCCCTTGGTCATTGAGGCGGTGGAGAAATACGGGCGGGACAAGGCCTTCACCATCCTCCGGGGGGCCGATCGGCTTGCGCAAACCCAGGAAACGGTGGAATGGCTGACTGCCGAGTTGGCCAAGGGTTGGCCCCTCGAGACTGTAAGCAGCGACAACTACTGCTTCGCCATAGCCCTGATCCTCTACCGGACGCACACCACACTGCTCTACGCGGCGATGACCGACCTGCGGTGCTTTCCTGAGGAACTGAAGGATCGGTTTCTGAAACGACTGGAGATGGCGTCGTGGGACTGGGAGACCGGCTGGTCGGCGTTAGAGGCATTGGGGCGGGAGGCCCGGGAACGAGGCGAGTTCCAGTTGAAACACACCCGGCATGGCGAGTTGATCGTCGAGTCGCTGGCCGGGCATCAGAACAAAGCCGAGCTTGTGCTGTCCTTGCTGCAGCGCCGCTACAAAGGGTACGAGAGGAACCTCATGCATTGGCTCGAGAGTTTCCTGATCGACCTGGCCGGCGAAATGCGGTTGGAGGCGGCGGCGCCCGTTCTGGTCGAGCGGATGCGGTACGGCAGTGAGTGGCTGAGCGACTCCTGCGTGACGGCCCTGCCCGGGATCGGGAGTGACGTGGTCGTAAACGCTCTTGCGGACCATTGGCGTCGGGGCAGCGGCGATTTTCGACGCGGCGCAGCAGAGATCATGGGGCACATCCACACTGACTTGAGTGTCGAGAGACTGCGGGGGTTTTTCCCCTACGAGAAGGACGAGAACACCAAGGAGTTCCTCGCCAACTCCCTGCTGGACAACTTCGTGCTGGAGGCGGTTGAGCCGATTCGTCACCTGGTGCTCGACGACGAGCTATCGCCCGACGAGATGGACCTCAAGTACCATCTGATCGCCGCGTGCACGATCATGGGGGCAACATTCCCGGAATACGAGCAGTGGTACCAGCAGGCGCTCAAGGACAACTTTGGCTGGCACGACTACGAGCGAGATCGAATTCGGCAGAACTTCCGGGAAACGGAGGAAGACGAGGAGTGGGACGAAGACGACGATCTGGGTGAGGACGACTACGACGAGGCAGGCCTTGAGGAAGAACCAGACCTGCTTCCGTTCCCCACCGAGCGCAAGTCGGTGGGCCGTAACGATTCTTGCCCGTGCGGAAGCGGCAAGAAGTACAAGAAGTGCTGCTTGCATAAGGATCAAGTGCAAGGCTTCTGGATGAATTGATCAACTGCGAGCGGCAGTCGAAAGGCACTGAGCACACGGTGTGCTGGTTCAGCGGTTTTGGACCCCTGTTTTGCGGCCGTGGCGGCGTGCGTAAGTCTTGAAGCGACATGCGGTTACGGTCGTTCGAGTTTTTGGACACTACGCCGTCCCCGATCCGCGCAAGTGTCTTCCTCGTCACGGTCCTCACGCAGCTCAATTGGCGAGAACTCGCGCATGAAAGTCCAGAATGTTCCTGTGGATAGCACGGCTGAGAAGCAGCGCGCATGAGGCCCCTGAGAACGTAAAGCGCGGAAATAGCGTTGCGATTTGTCGTGAACGAAGCTCGCGGAGCATGCACAAGATCTCCAATTGGCGTTGTTCTTGGGCGTCTCGCACCTGTCGGCAGGACGTTTGCCTATCGTACTATTCGGAGGATGCTCGAGGATATTGTCCGGGATTTCCGATTTGTCCCGCCGCGTGCCGCAAGCATGTCGGACACGCCGCTGTTTGGGCGAGAGCGGCCAGTGACCAAGGCCCGAAGTCTGAATGGGCGTGTAGCGTCCACCGAAAAGAAGGCGTTGGCAGCGTCTGCGCAATAGATGCAGACGCCGGGGAAGACTGCTGGTGATGTCTCGCTGCTGCGGTGTGGGCTGAAGACCCGCCCCCGCCGACGCTGGAGTCAGTAAAGCTGCCGCGATCTGGCATCGTCGGCCGTTTACCCCTCGCTCGTAAGGGTGTGGGTCCTGAAAACTCGATCCCGGCCGAAAACAGCGGTTTCCGGCGGCTCCGTGGGCATCCGCGTTTGAGTTTTTGGACACTACGGGATCGTGAAAGCATGCTTCTCGGGCAGCGTCAGGAACGGCCACAGGAATATACTGAAGATGAACAGCGAGCCGGATACGGTTAGCACGGACTTGTTGCTGAACCGATCCGCCAGGCGGCCCCACAGGCGGAAGAACAGCACATTGATGAGCTGGCTGAGCACGGAAAACACGAGCACCAACGCGATCGAGAGCCCGAGCCGATTGAACATGTAAACGGCGAAGAACGGCGCCGCTAGGTTGATGGCGAAGTTCCACGTACCGACGAACATCAGCAGTCGCCTGAAATTGGACTCCCGGAATGGTTCGGCAAGCGCTGAACCAAGGCCTTTCGGCGTGTGTACGACCATTCTCGGTTCCGGGATGCGGGCGAGGAAATACACCCCGACCATGCCGGCTGCACCGCCAGCGACGAACAGAATGCTGTACACGGGAAGGTGTTCCGGAAACATGCGCTTGCCGACTTCGACGGCGAACCCCGCCAGAATCGTTAGAGCAGCCCCTGTGGCCGTCGCGATGGCCAGGCGTTTGCCAAAGTAGCTGCCAATGATCTTCTGCGGAATGAAGTCGCGCATCCATGAATTGAACGCGCAGCCGGAAATGGTGCCAAGCCCGAAGTAGAGAAACAGACAGACCAGCAGCAACGTGATGCGCTGGTCCCCAGTTGCGATCCACGGCAGCGCTGCGACCACAAGCCAGAACAGTCGGCTGAAGAACGAACTTGCCACCACCAAGAACTTGCGCAGGCCTGTGCGGTCCACGAGGAAGATGGCGGGGATCTGGAGCAGCTGAGTCAGCGGGCCAACGGCGGCGAGAAGTCCTATGACAACGTTGGAGGCTCCGAGCAGCAACGCAAACGCCACCAGGAACGCCCCGCCGGTAAACGCTCCCATCACCTGGGAGCAGACCCCATCCAGCAACAGGGCCCTGAGCCCCTGCTCAGTCTCGGCCTCGCTTACCGTTTCCTTCGGCTTGAGCCAAGTGAACATCGTTGCGCTACTCCATCCAAATGGGCCTTCATCGCACAAGACCCGGCATGGGGCCAGCAACGCGAAGCGCTGAGCTGGACGGCGCGACCGTTCCTGTGCCACGCAGCGGAGGCATGCCGGCTACGCACCGGCCTGCGCCCACGCCGTTCCGAGTGCCACACGCCCGTATTCTTGTTAATGGTCGGGCTTCTGTACACCCTCATCAGTCGGGCATTGGCTCGTCGGCCGCCTCGCGCCCGGGCTCAAAGAGGGCGGCGCCTGGACGCAACCCACGTCAACGACGCGCAGCCGGGCTTGAAAACGGGATGCCTGGTAATAGGATTGCGGTACGCGAGTTGCGGAGACATGCTTCCGTGAGTCTACTGACCATCCTACTTTTTGCCACCGGACTTGTGCTTCTCATAGTAGGGGCTGAGGCACTGGTAAGGGGGGCGTCGCGGCTGGCCAGGGCAATGGGAATCACCCCCCTCGTCGTTGGCCTGACCGTCGTAGCCTTCGGCACCAGCGCACCGGAGCTGGCCGTGAGTGTCCGTTCCGCCTTCATCGGGCAAGCCGACGTCGGCCTTGGCAACGTGGTAGGCAGCAACATCTGCAACGTACTTCTAATCCTTGGTGCGGCTGCGGCTGTGGTTCCCCTGACCGTGGCCGCCCGACTTGTACGTTTTGACCTGTGGGTCATGATGGGCGTCTCAGCCGCCGTGCTGGTTGTCGGCTTGGACGGTGCGATCGGCCGGTTTGACGGCATCGCTCTCTTCGTTGGCGCCGTTGTGTATACGGCTTGGCTGATAATCGCGACGCGGCGACCCAACGCTTCACTCCCAAGCTCCGAGACGCGTACTGACGACCGGGCGATCGATCCCGGGAGGCGTACATGGCCGAGAGACATACTCCTTGTGATCGTTGGGCTCGCGATGCTGACGCTGGGGGCACGATGGCTGGTGGATGGCGCGGTGACCTTTGCCCGACTATTCAAGATAAGTGAGCTGGTGATCGGGCTTACGATTGTCGCGTTCGGAACCTCGCTGCCCGAACTCGCCACATCTGTGATCGCAAGTGTCCGCGGCGAGCGTGATATCGCCGTAGGCAATGTGGTCGGCAGCAATATATTCAACATTCTGGTCGTGCTGGGGTTGAGTGCCGCCGTCGCGCCAAGCGGCATAGCAGTCTCACACACTGCGCTAGTCTTCGACATTCCCGTGATGGTGCTTGTAGCGCTTGCCTGCCTCCCGATCTTCTTCACCGGATACCGCGTCGAACGGTGGGAAGGCCTTCTGTTTCTGGGCTACTATGCGGCGTACGTGATCTACCTCGTGTTGGACAGTACACGAAGCAATGCGCTCAGCTGGTATCGGATGGGGATCGCAGGCTTTGCGTTTCCCGTGACCGTGTACGTTCTCGTGGAGAGTGTGGTGCATCACCTGCGTAAGCGCCGCCTACCGAACTGAGCAAGCCGCTGGACAAGTTATGCGGGTGACGCCTCTCGCGCCCGAATGATTCGATTCATGACTTTGACGACAAAGAACACGGTGAGTGCGACGATCAGAAACTCAATTATAGTGTTCACCAGCGCGCCGTAGCGGATCGATACCGCGGGCAGTTCCGTCCCATCGGCAACCATCCTGGCATGGCGTAGCACGATCTCAAGGTGCCTGAACTCAACTCCGCCGACAACCCAGCCGATCGGCGGCATGAGTATGTCATTAACGATAGAGTTGACAACACCGTTGAAACTCGCACCGAGCACGATGCCCACCGCCATGTCGACAGCGTTGCCCTTGACGGCAAACTCTTTGAACTCGCGAAGGAAGCTCATGGTCGTGTCTCCATTGAACAGGACAAGGCTCTAGTTTCTGTGGAACCGCGAACCCTGGCAAACGGCCGCTGTTCTTGCACCCGCTTGCGATCGTCGACATACTCCGCAATGCGGTGTGACCGCAGGAGGCCAACGTGGCCGATCGCCTTATCCAAATCCTGGTTCCGGTTGACAAGGAAGCACAGCTGCGCGAGCTGATCGAGCAGGTGGAAGGCGTCGAGTCGTGGCACGACCCTTCGGACAGCGTCCGCCTATTCTCAGTCCAAGTGCCGTCAGAACGAGTTGAAGCAGTACTGGATCCCGTCCAAGCACAGTTCTGCAAAACGGAGGGCTTCCGCGCTGTCGTCGTGCCAGTCGAGGCCAGCCTGCCAAGGCCGCAGCAACCAGAACCTGAAAGTGTAGGAGACGAGGGCGCACCTGCCGGTCCGGTCCGGGCGGTGATGCGCATCAGCCGCGAGGAGCTGTATGCCGACCTGAGTGGCCACACCCGGGTCACGCCCGTCTTCATGATCATGGTCGTCCTATCTGCGATTGTCGCGGCCGTCGGTTTGGCGCGGAATAGCCCGGCTATCGTCATCGGGGCAATGGTCATGGCGCCGCTGCTGGGCCCGAATATGGCCCTGTCGCTCGCGACGACCCTGGGCGACGTAAAGCTGGCCGCACAAGCGTTGAGGGCAAACCTCATCGGGCTCGTCATGGCCACACTCGTTGCGCTGATCTCCGGATTCCTTCTGGACATAGATCCCGCCTCGGCGGAGATAGCATCCAGGACACAGGTGGGCCCAGTTGACCTCGTCGTTGCTCTTGCGGCCGGAATTGGCGGAGCCCTGGCCTTTACGACCGGTGTTCCAACGTCGTTGGTCGGTGTGATGGTTGCCGTTGCGTTGCTTCCACCGCTGGTGCTGTTTCCGATGTTGATGGCTGCCGGCGAGCTTGGTCTGTCGTTGGGTGCGCTCCTGCTTTTCTTGTGCAACGTGATCTCGATCAATCTGGCGGGTGTGGCTACGTTCCTCTTGCAGGGCGTGAGTCCTCGGAGCTGGTGGGAGGCTGAGCGATCGAGGCGGATGACCAGGCGTTCGTTGGTTGTCTGGATAAGCCTCCTTGTAGTCGTGGGAGCCTTGATCCTTATATCGAGCTATCAGCAGGTCAATTGAGCGGCGGAGGATGGGAAGCAATCGCCGGGTACGAGAAAGCGGGAGACACCGGAGATGGATACTTGGTTGCTGCAGTTCGTGTTGATTCTCGCGACCGCAGGCCTGGTCGCATTGAACGGCTTCTTTGTCGCCGCTGAGTTTGCACTCGTCAAGGTGCGCGGCGGTAGGCTTGAGGTCATGGCTCGAGAAGGGAGGCCCTTCGCCAGAACTGCGCAATGGATGTTGCAGCACCTCGATCGGTCTCTGTCGGCATGTCAACTGGGAATCACCATGGCGTCACTCGGCCTCGGATGGATCGGTGAGCCTGCCATAGCACGGTTGTTGGAATCCGCGTTCGCGACGATTGGCGTGTCTTCTCCGGTTCTTCTGCATACGCTTGCCTTCGCTATCGCATTCAGCGTAATCACTGCCGCCCACATAGTTCTCGGTGAGCAGGCGCCTAAGATATACGCGATTCGCCGCCCCGGACGAACCGCCCGGTGGTGCGCGGCGCCACTGAAGGGTTTCTACATTCTGTTCTATCCGTTGCTCATGGCCTTGAGCGTTGCCACTGCCTTCGTTCTTCGGCGTGTGGGCATCGAGGGAGTGTCAGAGCATGAGACACCACACACCGAGGAAGAGATCCGTGCCCTGCTCAGCCGGGCTCACGCGCACGGTGAATTGACGCGTTCCGAACATAAGCTGCTCGGCGCTGTTTTTGACTTTGACGAGTCAATCGCCCGGCAAATCATGGTGCCACGTGTCGATGTGCAGTTCTTAGACGTCAACCATGCCTACGACAATGTGATCGAGCAGGTGCGCCGAAGCAAGCATACGCGTTATCCCCTATGTGACGGTTCGCTCGACAAGGTCCTCGGTTTTGTGCACATCAAGGACCTTCTCCAGATTCCAGCTGGCCAGGCACCAGACCTGCGGTCTGTTTGTCGTCCACCCAGGTACGTGCCGGAGACCATGCCTCTTGGACGGCTACTGAACCTTTTTCAGGCCACTCGTCAACACCTGGCCTTTGTAGTCGATGAGTACGGAGCCGCAGCCGGCATCGTGACCTTCGAGAATGTAGTGGAGCGCATCGTGGGGCCGGTTCAAGATGAATTCGACGATGAGCTGCCTGCTATTGTCCCCGAAGAGGTGGGGGCGTTCGTCGTACAAGGCGGCACACGCATGGAGGAAGTGAACAAAGCGTTGAAAGTTGAACTCGGTGCTCCAGGCGTGGAAACGGTGGCCGGGCTGATTACCCAGCGACTGGGCAGGATTGCTGAAGCTGGCGACCATGTCGATCTTGACGGTGTGGCGGCCGAAGTCTTGGACGTGCAGAATTCAAAGCCCACGCGGATACGTTTGACGCTTCCCGGCCCTGGCGGCAACAGCGCCGCAAGCGGTGATGAACACGCGTCCGATCTGCGCGAATCTGGAGAATAAGCAGCAAGGTACCGGCAAGGTTGACTTTGCTGGCCCGCGCTGCAGACAAGAAGTGGGACGCGATCAACATGGGCGCAAGTGGAACACGATGTCTGGTCACAATGTGCGATGGCAAGCTCGTCCACGATGGAGAGGACGGTCCGTGGGAATACTGCAGTGGAGCGTGTGATCACGCCGTGTTGAAGCCACAATTGCCAGCCCCGATATTCTGGATGACATGCCAATGCGACCTCAGCTGCTACACCTGAGCGGTCCCTACCGCGGACGGACGATCACTTATGCCAAGGAGAAACTGCTTTTTGGCACGGAAGAAGATGCAGACATTCGCTACCCGGCCGGGAGCAGCGTGTCCAGTCGGCATGCCATGCTCGAGTTCGTGGAAGAAGGATGTTCTTTTTATTTGAGGGTGCTCGAGGGCCAAGTCTTCGTGAACCGCCAGGAGATCCGTGAGGTCATCCTCGAGTCCGGCGACCTACTCGAGATTGGTGTCGGCGGGCCGAAGCTCCGCTTTCGCATTGACTACTCAGACGGAAAGGCCTGCAAGCCTGTGCGGCAGATGCTGCGGGACACCCGAGACGTTGGTGGGGAAAGCGGCCTCTTGGCAGGCATGCAGTCACTCAGGCGCGATTTTTTCGGGCAGATTTCCTGGCCGGCGCGGCTGAGTATCCTGTTCATTCTCGTGGTTGTCGTCGTCGGTGCGGGACACCTGGGCGGTTTCATCGGGAGCAAGCGAACGGCAAAGCAGCAAGAGACACTGCGGGCACAACAGGCGGAATTGTACGAGAAGGAACTTGCCAACATCCGCGAACAGATGGAGGAGTTCAACCGCAGGCAAGCGGGACACGCCTCCCAGCAGGAAGTCGAAGGGCTCCGCGCCGACCTCGCTCGTCGCGCACGCGTTGTCGACGATCTGGTCCAGCGAAACGTTGCGCTGAAGCAGGTGCTTGAGGTCTATAGCCGTGGCGTGTGCCTGGTGCACGGAAAGTTCACCTTCAAGGTGAAGCAGAATGATACTTTTGTACCGGTTGTGGGGCCGGACGGGAATCCTCTGGAGCTTGAGTACGTTGGCTCCGGGTTTCTCGCGAGCCCAGACGGATATGTCATCACGAATCGTCACGTTGCCGAGCCGTGGTGGAACAACAGCGCAGTCGCGCCGTTGCTTGAGCAAGGGATGATTCCCGAGTTCACCCATCTGACGGCTACTTTTCCTGGCAAGCAGCCTGTCGTAGTGGATCCGATGACCATCCGCCTCAGCGCGGATGAGGTCGATGTTGCCGTGCTTAAGGTCACCTTGCAAGACGTTCCGGTGTTGCCGCTTTTTTCCGGTGATCTCGGCACCCTACGAGGTGGGCGCGTAATCGTGCTTGGCTATCCGACAGGTCTCAATGCGGTACTGGCGCGGGCCGACCCAGATCTGGTCACGGAGGTTCTCGCCAGCGCGTCCGATACGACGGGTCTCATTGCGGAACTCGCCCGTAGGGACGCGATTTCCCCAGTGATCACCCAGGGCGCGCTGAATGAGGTAAGGGAGAAGAAACTCGTCTACGACGCGGAAACCACGTCCGGCGGATCGGGAGGGCCGGTGTTCGGGCCGGATGGCACGGTTATTGGGGTCAACTTCGCGATTACGTACGACTTTGACGGATCCAACTTTGGCGTGCCGATCCGTTTTGCCCGAACCCTGGTTCCGTAGATCAAGTCATAACCCAAGCATGCCGCTTGTCTGCCACTCGCACTGCACGTGACGAAGCGAATTACCGCGGTGTAATACCTGGCTATGCCAACGAACACGACGCGATCGGCTATTCCCCTGGCAAACCGTCGGGGACCTCGGCTGGTGGCATCAGCTCGGCATTTTCCTCGTCTGGTTGCCTACGTCTCTCATGGTCATCGGTGCGCTCCGCAGCTTTCCTCCAATAATCGCTAGCTCGCTCAACCGCCAGGGCGAGTAGAGTGTTGTCGGGGTAGCGGCCGTCGGTACCCTGCCTCCCAGCCGGCGTGCCCGTCAAAACCTCGAGAGCCTCATGGATCGTCTGGACGGCGAAGATGCGGAACGATCCCTCACGGCAGGCGTCAACAACGTCCTCCCGAACCATCAGATCGCCGGCGTTTGTCTGGGGTATGATCACTCCTTGCGTGCCGGTTAGATTGCCATCTCGACATGCGTCAAAGAAGCCCTCGATCTTCTCATTCACGCCGCCGACGGGCAGAACGTTGCCCAATTGATCGATGGCACCGGTCATGGCAAGATCCTGACGAAGTGGAACGTTCGTCAGGGCGCTCAGCAGACAGCATATTTCCGCCCCCGACGCGGAATCGCCATCGATTCCACCGTAGCTCTGCTCAAAGGCGATTGACGCATCGAAGGCCAGAGGATGATCCGTCCTCAAGAGCCAACGTAGTAGCCCCCCGAGGATGTAGAAGCTCTTGGTGTGAATGGCACCACTAAGTGCCGCTTCGCGTTCGATGTTCAGTACGCCAGCCCTTCCCGGCCCGATGGTTGCGGTGATCCGCGCTGGAAAGCCGTATGCAAGCGGGCCAGCGTGCATGATGGCGAGCCCGTTGACCTGTCCAACCGCCTTGCCCTCGGTCTGGATCCGAATGGTGCGTTTGGCCAAGAGTTCGCGAAACCTGCGTGCCGGAAGGTCAGCCCGTCGCTTGCTCCGGCGCACGGCTTCGCGGACATCATCAGCGTGAACGTCGGTCCGGTTGGCCTTGCCTGACAGGAACGAAGCTTCGCGGGCTATGTCCGCCAGACGACCGAATCGCGCGGTGAGCTTACCTTCTTGTGCCGCGATCCTCGCACCGTGCTCCACGAGCATCGCCACGGCGCTGCGGTCAAATGGATTCAGTTCCTCCTCGCTGGCAATTCGGGCCAAGACTCGGGCGTACTCGTTAATGCCGCGCTCATCTCGAGGGATCGTCGAGTCGAAATCGGCCAGAACCTTGAACAGCTCTGAAAAATCCGGGTCGTGAGCATCCAGTAAGTAATACAGGTTGAAGGCACCTAGCAGAATTACCTTGACGTGGATATCGATGGGCTCGGGCTTTAACGCAGGGCCCGACCAGAATTGCATCCGTTCCTGAGGAATGATCTCAAGGCGACCTGTTCGCAACGTTCGTACCAGGACTCTCCAGGATCCCGGCTCGCTAAGCAGGTCTCCTGCCTCCAGGATCAGGTACCCACCGTCCGCACGCAGGAGGGCGCCAGCACGAATCCCCATATGGGTTGAACGAGCCTCCTCGTCCCGCAAGAACTCGTGGTCTATCGTGCCCAGCAGATTCCGAATCGTGGGCGTGTTCTCGGCGATCATCGGGCACGCTGCATCCTCCCGATGCGTAAGTACAACGTTCACTCGGTAGAGCCTGGAGAACTCACCAGCCTTGTCCAGCATGACCAAGCGGTTGGCGGCAACATCCTCGATCAACTCGCCCAGAAACGTCCGCACGGCCGGCTCCTCGAAATCTTTCTCGATGCGACGTACTGACTGAATCAGTATTGACCGCGCTGATTTCTCCAATAGCTCCCGAACTGCCTGCTGGTATTTCTCTCGAATCCCGTTCGTTTTCTCGCCGATTTCCGGCAGCTGCTGCTTGAAACGTTCGTAGCCTTCACCCACGGCCTGGTGGTGTTCGTCAGTGATCTTGCCCTGGCCGTGAAGCTGTTCGAACTCTTCAGGCGGAACGGGTTTGCCATCGACCAGCGGGAAGATCGCCGGCTGAGCAACGGGGCCTGCCTGAAGCATCACAACACCCAGCCCGGCGGCGCGCAAGGCTTCCTCAAAGGGTTTGGTCACTTCCTCAAACTCGCTCTTGGAGGTCCGTTCAAGGGCAGCCTGGCGTGCTTTGACACCTTCCGAGGCTAGGGCAGCCGCAAGGTCGTCACGGATGAACTTAATAACGTCGTCAACACGCCGGCGGAACTCCTCTCCCCGGCCACGTGCCAAGGTGATGAGGCGTGGCCTGTCGGGCTGAGTGAAGTTGTGCACATAACAACGGTCCAGCGCGAGCGGGCACGTTGGTTGAATGTCCTCCATCATTCGTTTGAGCAAGGTCATTCGCCCGGTGCCCGTCAGTCCTCGAACGAAGACGTTCTGGCCCGGGGCGTTCGTCTCGAGTCCGAATCGTAAAGCCTCCATCGCGTCATCCTGCCCGACAACCCCAACCATCGGCTCGACATCCTTCGTCGAGCCAAATTGCAGAGTGCTGGGGTCACAGCGCCATCGGACGGCTTCGAACGGCAGCGGCTTAACGCCGTTCTGGCGCGGTGAATCGAGTGTCTCTTCTTTAGATGTTGCCATGAGAGGATCCTCCATTAAGGCTTAAGTCTTCACGAGGCCCGCACGAGCCGCCTGAGCATCTCACTCTAACGCCGCAAACCACATAAGCGAAGGGCTCCGGTTCGCCGCGACATGGCGGACGACGGCCACGACAGGACGAAGCATCGCGTGACCTCACCCCGGCGAAACCGGTGCTTCGCAGACGCACACCTGGGTAGCCTAGCCGGCGGCTCTCGGACGGT
>Ga0114930_10002688_pt1 | contig 15921 bp, 8 predicted proteins | sample AnhtaG_FD_87300 | JGI IMG/M metagenome (GOLD analysis project Ga0114930, IMG submission 87300) | Deep subsurface microbial communities from Anholt, Denmark to uncover new lineages of life (NeLLi) - Anholt_01485 metaG | ecosystem: Environmental > Aquatic > Marine > Oceanic > Sediment | place... | reverse complement strand
CTTCTGAAATCTCTGATTTTCTAGGTATGAGAATTTTTTTTCTTCGATGTTCGAAATAAAAAATATTTTGTATCCATGTGGAGATTTGCCGCCGTATCATATCGTGGATTGGCAATTTCGTTATCCGGCATAGCAGTATGATCAAATTCCACACTAAAGAATTATTGAATTTGGTTAAGTCTAAGGTTAATATTGAATCTTTAAGGTTATACCAAGAGAGTATGTCGTATTCCATATCGTGAATGTCTTCTTCGTGCTCGTATTTTTTTTCGCCTAATAACGCCTCGCTTATAGCGTTTAAGGAAGCACTTTGATAGGATCCGCCAAAAGCGTATCCAGAAATACTTCGATTAAAGAAAAAATTAAAAACATCTACATGGATTCCTTTCCTTAAATCGCATTCTGCTTTCGCCATTATTCCAAAACCCCTTTTTACATGTATTGGATTCAAATCTCTGTCTATTTTCAATTTTTCTGCTCTGTGAAACATATAATTTAAATCAAAATTGTCTCCATTAAAAGTAATAATCACAGGATAATCCCATATAATTCTAAAAGATTCAGTTAACAATTCTTTTTCAGATTTAAAGAAGTAAAGTTTAGCGTCATCTGGAAATTTTGCATGGAGTTTATCAAAAGCGAAACCCTCGCGCTCTAAAATATACACCAATTTTAACCCGTCTGAAGCTACAAATGATATGGAAATAATTTCTTGTTTTGCAAGGCGAGCATCTGGAATCCTGTATTCGTGTTCTCCTACTTTTACTTCTATATCCATCGCTAACCGTTTCACATCGGGAATTGGAGTGAGGAAAATATCTATGAATTTCTCTGAAAATTCTTGCATCTCTGGTTTTTCATCTTTAAACAAGGTTCTTAGTTCACTTGTTAATTTTTTCGTTTCTTCAGAACTTTCTTTAAAATCGATTTTTTCAAGTTTACCGCTATTAATACGGTAAATGAGACCTGGGATTAACTGTCGATCTAAAATATAATTTAAATGGTATCGAATATCCGCTTCCCACGCTTTTTTCTCGTTTTCGGCTAGGATGTTTTTAATATTCAGTCCGGATCCTCCTATATCTATGGGGGTTTTTCCGTATATCCTCGTTATAGGTATTTCTTTATCAGTGAGCAATTCAAATCGCTTAATTTCTTTAAACCTTTTAAACCCCGAAAATTCAACCAATTTTTTTATATTCTTTGCTTTATCGGTATAGTTTAACTGTTTAAGTATTGAAATTGGTTCTTTACTCAAGCAATAAGGCTCGTGATCTGTCGTGTCAACCCAAATTTTAATCTCATCGGTGTCCAAATCGTAAAATTTACAATAAGCTTTATTTAATCCACCATCATAATCTACATCTAAAAGCAAACCCCTATCCAAATCTTCTACGATTTCTCCCTTTTCAATTAGATAACGTATATATTTCGAACTTACAGATTCTCTATTAATATATTGCAGTTGTATACCATCCTCTTTTAAGCCAAAGGGTATACCATTGCTCTTGAAATAAGTCTTATTTGGAACTCTTTTAAACGCAGGTTCTTCTTTAGTTTTTATTTCTTCTTTTAAGACTTCAGTTTTAGGGGGTTCTTGGGGTTTTAATTGTTCCTCTAACTCCTTCTTTTCTTCTTTTACAGTTCTACTGCTTTCTTCTTCTTTCTTAACTTCTGTTTTTTCTACAAACGAAAAAAGAGATTTTTGCTTCTCGTCAGCAGGAGGTTTTTTCTTAGTTTTTTTTGGTTTAGGCAATTTACTTACCAAATTTAGTAATTCAAATTACTTTACTATTTAATATTATTATTTAGATTTTAATCTCAACTATTCTGAGTTTAATATATTATAATTTATTAAGAGTATTTAAAAAAAGAGACAGATCGGGTTTAATTCAACACGATAAGTAAAATTTATTGGTTAATTCTATTTTCTCTAATAACTTTTTTTATTTCTTCCAGAAGGAGTTGTTTTTCAGCAATAAAAAAATGAAGCTTACTCTTTTCCGGATGTTCGTTGTAAATAACTTTAGCTAATTCTTTAATTTCGTCTTTAGGCGGTTCTATAAGTTCTCCATTGACATTTTCGTTCAGTAATAAAACCAAATTATCTGTTTCAAGAGGTTTTATATCATATCCATTTTTTACATTTTTTAAGATCGTGACTACAAGTTCAGCAAAGTACCAAACGGATATATCGTAATCTTCTCCCGAGGTATATCGTTGATACGCTAATATCTCTACATCTTCCTTAGTAAACATCGTAAACTAGAACTCCTTTTCCATTATATAGAATAATTCGTATTTGAATAAAAAAAAAGTAAAGTTAACATTTAATTATTTGTGTTGAATTTTTTCGATGATAAAATCGCAAAATTAATAATTAATTCGTCTTTTTTATATATCAATTAACGAACTAAGTGTATCTACATGCCTCTGTGGCTTAATTATGTAATTTTTAATTACATAAGGCTAAGCGGTATAGCAGCAGACTTGTAATCTGCAGATCGGGGGTTCAAACATAATAGAATTATCTCTTTATGGAATATGTCCCTCCAGAGGCTTTTTTTAATTTATATGGTTAACAATTTAATAATCTGCTCAAATTAAAAATCCATATACGGAATTGATTTGATAAATCAGCAGATAATTGGTAAAACTTAATTTCAGTCTTAAGTTTTAGTCTTATGAATTTGATGAATCAGATAAAAAATGTCATTTTTTGCATTATAGATGATGTACGATCTGATCAATTTTTCAAACTCATTGATGATGGGTCACTTCCTAATCTGAAACGATTAATGGATGAAGGAATTTATTCTAAAAATTGTATAACGGATTTTCCTTCATTGACCTATCCAACTCAAGTATCAATGATGACTGGCACATATACCGGAAATTATTTGGAGGAATTATGCCACGGTGTGCCCTCTTTTCATTGGATGGAACGAAGCGAGGTTCCTCCTCTTTTAAGATCGTATAATTCACTAGGATCTGACGAAAGAATTCAAGTTTATAAATTAAACGATGACTTGGGCAATAACTGCAAAACTTTATTTGAAATGGTTGGAGAAGGAAACACAGTAAGTATTAGTCAATTTATTAGTAGAGGTGCTAGCTATCTTTTTCCCGAGAGAAAAACTAAACTAATTTTGTATTACCTCTTAATTAAACATTCTCATAACATTAACAAGTACATTACGAAAGCTAACTTAGTTGCTGTAAAGAAGCTGTTAAAAACTTTTGAAAATCCAAAGAAGTTTTTCGAAACTAGCGAAGCTCCAATTGCGTCTAACCTCTTATTCCTATCTTCAGATATTATGATGCACCTTTACGGTTTTGATTCAAAGCTGTATAAGCTAAATTTATTTCACATAGATAAAGTACTTGGAATACTACTCGAAGGATTGGATAAATTAGGATATTTAGAAGAAACCGCTATTGCTATCTCCTCTGACCATGGGAACTATAAAGCAAAAGCTCTAGGGGATTTTGGGGATTTTTTTAGCGAAAATAGCCTAAGTCACTACCACCCGCGAAAAAATATTAAAGGAAATATAAATTTGGGGGGCTTTAACAGCGTAGGGTTTTTCAATTTTAAATCCAACAGTAATGGTAACGGACAAAATTGGAATCACCCTACCATTTCAGAAATGGAAAATTATGGTCCAAAACAAATTAATTTATTAGAAAAGCTATTTACAATTAATGGTGTCCGTTTAATGTATTACTGTGAAGATGGAAACACTTCTAAAAAAGGAAAAATCCACTTACAAAGAAAGGATCAAAACACGGGTAAAATTGTAAGAAGTTCTATAGAATATACAGGAAATGGCAAGGAATTTAAAACTAAGTATTCCACAGAAGCTTTTGATGAGGATGTGTTTAATTATCTTAGCGACGATGTTGCGAGTAAGTTATTAGACAACAAATTCCATACTTTAAATGAATGGTTAGATGCTACTTTTCATATTGACTTTCCCTTATACCCCGATTTGCTTTCGCGAAACTTTAAAAATCCGAGGAGTGCAGATATAATAGTTAGCACTTGCGGTGATGTAGCGTATAATATGAAACACGGAAAAAATGAAAATAAAAATTTGTATTTACATGATATAGGTCTCAAAAAATCTACCGTTGTTCCACTTATTATTGGAGGTTCAAAAAATATACCAAGAAAAATAGTTTCACATTGTAAAATAACTGATATCGTCCCAACTCTGTTAAAAATGTTAGGTAAAAAACCACATCCAAGCGTTGTTGGTAAAAGTTTAATCTGAAATATCTAAACAACAGAAAGTTGTTCCATAATTTTTCAGACAAATCATAATCCTCTTTGACTATGTAGTTTTTATCCTAGGAGGTGGAACAAAAACTTCTCTATTTCCTGTTCTCTCTAATTTCATCGCATCCTCAGGGCAATGATGGACGCAAACGCCACACCCAATACATCTATTCTCGTCAACATTTGCAATACTATCCTCTAATTCAATAGCCTCCATTGGACACTTCTCAACGCAAGTCCCACAGCCTACACAAATATCATCGTTCACTTCTGTTAAATAGCTAGTATAACAATGATAGGGCATTATCCCTTGCCAAAATAACGAAAATATCCCACAACAACATTTGCAGCAATTACATATTGCTTCTTCTTCTAGTTCTGGTTTAAGATGAATATGAAACGCCTTATGGACAAGGCCCTCATCTGATGCTTTATTTATTATTTTTATAGCGTCTCCCTTTGAGATTTTGGTTCCAAATTTGTGTTCAATAGCAAATTGAGCGCTCTTCCCCAAAAGAAAGCAATTTAATCTTTCGTCTGTTACTTTGCATGAATTTTGAAGTAAATCTTTCTCGTGTCGACAATAGCAATGAACAAGTGCAATATCCTCGTACTTATTAACTATTTTAGACGCTTCTTCGTGTGGCAATATTTTATCAACTGGAACCTCCTCAATTTTTTCCTCAACAGGTACTACTCTTGTAATAGGAGGAAAGTTCTTATACTGAGCTACAATTTTTTCGTAATTCTTCTGAGTTCCTTTACTTAATTCTTCAAAAATTGAATCAAAGAGTTTAGCAAGCTTTTTTTGTTTTTCCCCTATTTCGCCTCTCATAAACTGCATCTCGAAAAGACCCGGGAACGGTCCAAGAAGGCGAAATACCATTACGCCTGTTCTTCTGCTCGGAACTCCTATTACAACCCCGTTGTTCATCAGATCATTTAATATCTCGTTTAGAGTTTCATCGTCAAAAGTTGATTTTTCTTTTATTTGATCAATACTTAGAGAGGGTTTCCTAAAAACAGTGATAAATTTAGCTTGTTCTTCGGTCATTATTAATTTTAATAACTCAATAAGAGTCTCGTTAACAACCATTGGAAGTTGTCCCGCTTTAACAATTGTCCGTGCCGCTTTATACCAGATCTTTTCACTTTCTATTACCATATCTTTTTTATCCCCTTATTTTAAAAAAAAATATCCTAAATTAATTAGGTTGATAAGTTCTTAATTTAATTAAAATTCTATGTTTAGGGGGTTTTAAAATTATATAATGATAAGTGAATTATTAATAAGGATTCCAAAAGTAGTACATGTTAGAGGGGTTCTCTAACTAAATAATATACTTTTTTAGCTTTACATTTTGGACAACTAATTTTTCGCTCTTTAGTTGCCAATTCGTCCTCCCACTCTTCATCACAATTTAAACACCCATAGCCTTTGAAACCCTTTTTGAGATTAATATTTCCTCCATAGACTCGAATGTACTTTCCTTCTATAAAGGCTTGAGTGATTTTTTGATGAGCCTTATCTAAAATGCGGGAAAATGTTGGTTGCGATACACTCATGTTTTCTGCTGAATCTTTTTGATTCAAAGAAATATAATGTTTTAGGCGCATTGCTTCAAATTCCGCTATTGTTAAACCGATAAAATCTTCTACCAATGGGTCTTCTGTTTCAGAGGGAAAATAAAAATTATTAGGGGGGCTTTTAACGAACCTCTTACTCGTGCGACGACCCATTTCTTCAACACACCTTTATATCTATTTATAATAATTATTCGCAATAGTTATAAATAATAATAAAAATTTACTTAGTTTTTAAGTATTTGTTTATAGAATATAAAAATTAGCTGTTTTTAGTAAATGTAAGACTTACAAATAATAAAATTCCGAATTTTTGAGTACTAAATTCTCATTCTTAACAATCTCTTTTCATAAGATTTATAACTTTGTGTGAATGAATTAAAACTAATTTTTATTAACTGAAATTCTCGTGGTGTTTTAAATTAATATAAAATATGCTAATAGAATAAACAAACTGCCTGTATACATCTTTGCTGAAATTGAACAAATAATAAATAAAAAGAAATTGGAAGGAATTGACTTAATTCCATTGGGTATAGGTGATCCAGATTTAACGACCCCCGAACTGATTATAAGCGAAATGATCAAACAAGTAAAAAATCCCGAAAATCAAAATTATCCAACAAGCATGGGTGAGCAAGATTTCAGAGAGGCAGTCCAAAGGTGGTATAAGGTAAGATTTAATTTGGATTTCGATGCAAACGATGAAGTAACTAATTTAATCGGAGGAAAGGAAGGAGTAGCAAATATCGCCCGAGCATTTGTTAACCCAGGAGATATCGTTTTATGCCCGAATCCTGGATATCCCGTTTATGAAAATGGTGCTACTAAACTTTGTGATGGAAAAGCACATCTAGTTCCATTATTAGAAGAAAACGGATTTTTACCAGACTTTGATGCAATTGACACAGAAATCCTCAAAAAAACTAAATTAATGTATTTAAATTACCCTAATAACCCTACTGGAGCAATAGCACCTAAAGAATTCTTAAAATTGGCAATAGATTACGCTGAAGACTATGAATTTCTCATTGTTTACGATAATCCTTATTCAGAGTTCACATATGAAGACTACATCGCTCCGTCGCTCTTAGAAATAGATCAGAATCATGTTGAAATAAATAGCGCATCAAAAATGTTTTGCATGACCGGATTTAGGTGTGGTTGGGCAGTTGGACATAAAGATGTCATTACAGGAATAAGAAATGTTAAGTCTCATATTGACTCTGGTTGTCCAAGGTTTATCCAAAAGGCAGTAGCTAAGGGTTTAAATGAATACGCATCACAAGAAAAACCAAAAATTGTAAAAGATATTGTTAGAATATATGAAAGAAGGCGGGATGTCTTAATAGAGGGCCTCAATAATATCGGGTGGAAAGCAAAAAAACCTAAAGCAACTTTTTTCGTCTGGACTCACATACCAGAAGGAGAAACTGATAGTATGGATTTTGTGAAAAAATTAATTGATAAAGGAGTAATTCTCACGCCTGGTATTGGTTTTGGTAAATTTGGAGAAGGTTTTGTGAGATTTGCCTTAACACAACCTGTTGATAAAATAAAAGAAGCCTTAGAAAGAATAGAAAGAACTCTCAACTAGTAGACTATAACTTTACTATTTCTTAATAGATATTATTTTCTAATAATCATAATCTTTATTAATTTCTTCCTCAATTTCAATTTCTCCGGGAATCCAGTTTGAATAATCTAGATATTTCCAAAAGTTATTTTCATTAGGGTGTGTTTTTTCTTCCTTTATCGGAATTGTATTACTTTCTAAGGCAATCTGACTATGAATTTTACCAAGAACTCGTTTTTCCATTTTTTCACCTCCAATTATTTTTTTATCTCTTGAGGTGCCGGAATCCTTTATGATCTCATTTTAATTATATTTAATCTCTTTGATGAGAGAGCAAATCCAAGAAAAAATTAAAAAGAAGATCGAAGAGGATTGGCTCTCATCTATAATAACAATAATAATAATACTACTACCGCACCTAACAAAATGCTTCTAACTCTTAAAATTGAATATTTAGTAGTATTATTTAAGATCATTAGAATAAATAAAATAGTGAGGCTATTTAAATGTTTCAATTTTTATCCCGATTTTATAAAGAATCATTCGAATATAATGAATTTGATATTTTGATTTTTGTTTCATCTAAAACGGAACATATATCAACCTAATTAACCTAGAAATTGTTAAAAATTAGGATTTCCAAAATCATAGCTTTATCAGCCAATAAATTATGGTTAAGTATAAATAGAAAAAAATAAAAATTATTTTGATAGTTTTGAATATTTTTGTCTCAGATAAGCTGTTTTTTTTTGGTCTTCACTTTCAATTTTACCAGGGTAGGCATCTGAGATATCCAAAGACATCATAACAGGCGCAATATCAGAACTCCAATCTTTATAATACTCCAATATGGAATCAAATTCTATTTTATCTGCCAATTCATTTTTCACCTCCATTTTATGATTTTGATTTTTGCTTCAAGAATTAAACCCTTATCCCACTTTTTCTTAGAAATTGATAGACATTTTACGTAGAGAATAAATCCAAACAATTAAAAAGAATAAGAGAAGGTAAAAGGATTTATTCTCTTCATAATACTGTAAGTAATGGAATAATGGCGCTCTTGCAGCCAACCCATGAACCAGTATTATGTCGCGAAAAATTCATTATTAAAAATATAGAAAGATTATATACTAATAAATATTGTGGGTATATTTTCCCATGTGTTTTAATATTATAAATATATTTAGCCAAAGTTGTAAAGAAAGCTGATTAATAACCTATTAAACTAATTATAGTTTATATTTAACGAAATAAGAGAAAGACAAAAAGAGTTCATTCCTATTTTCAATAAATTTCATTTTTTTATCATTATTTACCGTAATTCATCAGTTAAGTTATAATTTTACCGTGTTTTATTCGAATTTACCCCTTTCTTCACATAAACATTTTTTAAGGAAAGTTTCTATTTATCCCAGAGTAGAGAAACTATCTTTATCGAAAAAATGAAATCTAATAAAAACGGAAGTTCTGAAGATAAGATTGAAAAAGTCACCGAATTGCTCTGGAAGATTTGGTGGTTTAGTTTTTATTTAATTATAGTGCCTTCCTTAGTCACTGTAGTAGGTTTTTTCATTTTCTTCTTCGTTGGTAAAGATCTTTATGTCTCAATTGGTTTATCTGTTATAACTTTCATGTTTGTTCTGTTGTTTTTCTACAAAGCTTTTGATAAATATAGAAACAATCCATTTTTCCTAAATAGAAAAAATAACCTTTCTGCTAGAATTAATATACTTTTCTCAATAACAATATTAGCTCTGATTGTAACTCCTATTTTCCTTATTCTCCCTACAGAGGATAATTATTTTGAACTCTTACCCTTAATCTCGTTTATAATTCTTTATAATATTGTGTATTATTACTATTTTTTCCAACCTATAGATATTTTTGATTTTAGTGAAGAAAGATACAAACATGAAGTACCCTTTTCTCAATGGATTAAGCAACCATATAACCTCATAATAATAGTTAATTACGTTATTCAAATTATATTTCTCTCTTATACTTTTTATACTAATTTTTCTTGGTTATTTCCACTTATCTCGAATATCATCTTTTATCTAATTTCCCGACTAGCGACAATGAGAAACATAAAGAATTTATCAAAGTCAAATAAAAATAACAACGAATTCTTGAGGGAGTTAACTAAATTTAAGAAAAAATTTGTGAATTCTATTTTAAGTTTAAATTTCGCATTATTGGTTCAAATGCCATTTGTGATAATCCTTTTCAGGGGTATTCAACATGAGGTTATAGAAATTATTACTATATCGATTTTATCTCTTATTTTTCTATTATTCTACTTTAAAATCAGATTATACATAAGTTCGTTTTATAGCAAAATTCTCAGGAGGTTTGAAATTGATGAATTCGAGTAATTCTAAAGAAGTTGATTTAGATAAGAGCAATAAGTATCAAAAGCTAAACTTGTTCGTCTCGATTTTATTAATTCTACTAACTCTTTTAATTTCTTTATTGAACAGCACCCCTGTTATATTATTCATTTCCTTACCAGTAATGTTCATTCTCACATATTACGAGGAAAAATTGAATTTTACTCTTAAATTTTATAGTAGATATATATATCTAACTAATTGCTTAGTAATCTTAGCCTCATTAGTATTTTGGATATTCCCAACTTACCTTGGGATAACACTCATAAATATTCAATTTATTATTTTTAGCATATCACTTTATTTCATATTTCAAATTTTTATGAAACTGGGCTATTTTGAAGAGAAAATTGTTTTAATTATACAAAATATTCTCGCAGTTACTAGTTTTACGATAATTTTATATTCATTCTTTCCTCTTATTGAAATCGTATACATTAATTTTACTACAGACCCAATTTTAATTTTAATTTCTGAGGTATTGATCCATTCTATTATAGTCTTGATAATTACATTAATTTCGTTTTATTTCTTGTATGTACGCATTCATTTATATGAAAAACCTTGGAAACTTTTTAATTTCTGCATAATAACCGTATTTTTGTTGATTGAATTGACCTTGTTTACATTAATCAACTTAAAAAATATCATTTTAGGGGTTCCTGATGTAATTCAAATAAATTTAATTATATCCACAATTTTACTTTCAATTGCATTTCTTTCATTCATACTATTTAATTATATTATTAAGGTATTTTCTCGTGAAATTAGTTTATCTTACAGCTATATTACTTTCTGGTTTTTAAGCACCTCCATTTTCCTTATAATAATAGCCCTCTATTGGAATAATTATGTCATCATATTATTTGATTTAATCTTTTTTACGATCTTATCGCTATTAAACCTAAAATTTGGAACTGTTATTAATAAAATAGAAGAAACCACATTCTTAAAGATCGCTAAAATTTATTTTTACGCACTTTTGCTTGAGATCTTCTTCTTATTTTATGGTATTTTCTTTTTTGTTTTTATGTTTTATGAGATTATTGCTTTGTTTCTTTCATTTTCCATTATTGGAGTAATTCTTAATCTTTTATCTTCGTACGAGAAACTTGTTTCAAGAAAAATGAAATTAGTTTTAACAACTTTAGTTTTCGCATTTGATATATCTATTGTTGGATATTATTTTATGGAAGCGAATATTGACTCTTTCTATTTCTATCTTGTTGCTCCCGTTGTTTTTTGCCTTTTATTGTATGCTCCAATATACTATCTTTATAAAGAGAATGTAATAAAACCTAAAATTCTAGCATTATATAGTTATAGTTCCTCATGGGTGATAGCGGTTTTAATTTTCGTTTTAAATTTTTTTATCATTAACATATATTTTAGACCCGCCGATATCGTATTAGGGGCGCTATTAAATGTTTTATTCTTTACTTTTTGTCTTGTTCTTCTCATCTCGTTTGGAAAGAAAATAAAAAGGATAAAAGAATCGTCTTCTAAGTTTCTCTTGAATATCTTAAGTTATCCTATCATTATTGAAATTTTTGTTCTACTATTTACTGTTTTTACCATTTATTTGGGTTTTGATGTGTTCTTATCTTCTTTCTTATCGCTATCCATAATTAGCATTATTTTTTACCTGTTATCAAAGGAAGAGAAGTTAATTCCTAAATTTCCGGCAATGATACTAAACACCATCACATTTTACTTTGGTACTTTTCTTGCGGGATATTATAGTGTTATTCTCACATTAGGAACCTTCTTTATATATTTCATACCTCTTATTATTGTTTGCATTATTTCGTACATTCCTATTTTTTATTTGTATAAAAACACTGTTTTAAATCATAAAAGGTTCCTAAGTTATCATTTCTATTGCTCTATTATTATAGCTCTGGCTATTTTTATCTTTAATTTCTTTGTTATTATTAATTTCTTTGTTATTATTAATTTCCTTGATGTCTCTTTAATTATATTAAATCTCATTAATACCCTATATATTACCGTTGTTTCTTATTATATTTATAAATTTGGAGCAAAAATAAACATATTATCAAGTGAATCCTTTAAGAAATTTTCGAATATCATCAACTATTTTATGATTTTGGAGATTTATGCAATATTATTTTCAATTTTTTACCTAGAATTTCTAATAGAGCCTATTTTATCAGTTTACTTCTCAACTATTCTAATTTGCTTCGTCATCAATATTTTATCTAAAAATAGGATTATCTTTTCAGAGAAGAGTGCGATCGGAGTTAATATATTAGCTTTAATTTTTACCAGTTTTTTAAGCTCTTACTACACATATTTATTAATTCATAACTCGGTTCTTGTACTTGTTATCCCTTTGTTAGTTCTTAGTTCACTAATGCTATTTCCTTTGTTTTATTCCTCTAGCAAGAAAGTTTTTGGCAAACTCGTAGAAAAAATGATATTGATAGACAGCTTGCTAATATCTGCGTTAATAATGTCTCTCCCAACGATAATAGGATTGGAGCTAATTAGATTTGGAATGGTTATTGATTATTATTTTATAATCATTCCGACAATATTTTTACTTTTTGGGTTTTTGAGATTCTTGGAGTTTCTTTTTGATAAATATAAGCTCAATGAAAATTATGTGGTTTCTCTTAAATCCTCCCAGATTGTTATCTGGATAACTCTATCAATATTTATAGCATTAAAGGTTTTTAATTTAATTGATTCCATAACCAACAATTTTTGGTTAAATCTAGGTTGCTCATGCCTGACTTTTTTCGTTGTAAATCTTGCCATTTTAATTCCATTAGAAAACCTAAAACAAAGAATTTTCGAAAACAATGCAAGTAAATTTGATTATTATAAAATCTATAAAATATACGAATATACCAAAAATATCTCATTTTTTGCCATTCTAACTTCTATAGCGGCTCTTATATCAATAATAATTCCATCTCATAATTTACTGTCTCTATTGTATCTTCCAGAATCCTTACTCTTTTTGACAATTATTGATTTAGGAATATTTATGTTGGCTTATCTAATCATTTCAGTAATTAGTGGATATTTATTTAAAATAGATTTCCTTAAAATTAAAAGTATTTTTGAGATTTCTGCCTGGATTTTTATTAAATTGTTTATTTTTCTTTATATTTTTATTTTGCCTATTCAAATTTCTATGCTTTTAAGGATAGTATTACCACTTCTAATCATCCTTTTTATGAGTCCGATTACTATTTATTATCTAAGAAGGATTTTTTTCATTTCTGATGAGTCATTGCGAATATCTAAGAAAATCACTTTCTATCTTTTCTCTTTGGCTTTAATAATTATTTTTGTTGATTTATTCTGGATATTTTCTGCCAGTATTCCATTTTTTAGTTCGAATCAGGTTCTCCAAATCATAATTGTACTATGTGCTTCATATCTATTTCTTAATTACTATTTACTCAAATCTGATTCTAAAATTGAGAGAGCGTCAGAATTTAGAATGATAAAAATATTCAGCGGTTCATCTCTTGTTTTTCTTTCTCTCTTTTCCATATTACCTAGCATTTTCGAATATTTTGCTTATATCATCTTCTTTATAATGCTTTACTTATTTATTTCTAATAGAAATCGCAATTATATACTACGTACGATATTTTATATATCTCTAAGTTGGTTTATGTTTGTTAAGGTAATCGCTACACTAAATCTCTATATGCTAATTCCCTCATTTACTTTCTCTTATTTCATTATTTACTTTTTCATTTATAGCTTTTCTTTAATAGTATTATTATTTTTATCAATCGTTTTTAACATGAAGAAAACAAATGTGATAGAGAAATTTACGCTATACGCTTTGATCTCCATAACTTCCCTTTTGCTATTAATCATAAATACAGTTATACCATTAATTTACAACATTTCAATCGCTCTATTCATATTCCTATTATTAACTGGTAATTTTTTCTATAAGCAAAAAGATGAACGTTATAAATGGTTTATTAGACCAAGTGTACTACTTCTAACCTTCAGTTTTATGAGTTATATTTCTTATTCTTTCCTTTTTAATAATCCTATCTTTGTGAGCTTTAAACCAATATTGACTTTTACATTAACCTCAACCATTACAGGAATTGCCTATGTGGGAACATATAATAAAACCCCTAAGAAGTTCAGAAAAATAACGTTTTATATCGCTTTTTCCATATACTCCCTATCTTTTCCTATCTTTATGTATTTCTTCTTAAATGCTCTACTTTCTCTACCATTATGGGATACTTTCTTGTTTTTGATAACAATTAATATTGGAATAGTTCTATTTTACATTTCAATAGGAATTTATTACTGGAAGTTTTCCTGGGCAATTTGGAAAGCTGGTTGGAGAATTTGGATAATAGTCCCTTTTGTTAATTTCTATATTATCAATGAGTTATTCACAAATGTCAATATTTATACGAATACTCTAAACTTCTTTAACATCCTGAGCATTAATGGGTCATTTATTATTTCCTTTGTAATATGCATAATACTTTCATTACCATTTTGGTATTCGTGGATAAAAAAACATTTCACTCAAATACTCATAATAGTTTGGAGTTTTAGTTTGTTTTTCTTATATTGGTTTAGTCAAAATGTGTTTCCTGATAATGTGGTGATAACCAATATCGTGTTTGTCGTCTTCGCTATTTCTTTATTGGTACCTTTAATCTATCGATTAAAATTGTGGAAGATTATGACTATACTGTGGTTGTTCTATATTGTTGTTAACATTTCTTTCCTCTTTACTTTATTTTTAGATATCAATTTACCCCTAGAGATAAATTTATCAATCAATCTGATAATCATAGGTATATTCTTTCTCATATTGTCGTTTTTCCCCAATCTTAAAAACCAGAAAAACATAATTCTCGTAGGAGCTTATCTTACATCTCTAATTGGAATTTTTCTTACAATTTTTAGTATCATTAATGCGATAATCTTAAATTTCTACATTTCAATAAATTTAGCTTTTATAACACTTGCTTTGAGTTTATTTTCATCAAGACTCCTTAAACTCAACAAAACTTTTTTCAATAACTTAATCTCCTCAATATTGGTAGTAAATTTCTCGTTTTTCACATATAACACACTTATTATGATTCCTGAATTCGAACTCTTTTCAGTATTTCTAGCAATTACTGTATTTGGTGGGTCTCTTTTCATATTTAATAAATTTAGGATGATTGTCCCGATAAAAAAAATATTTCCTTTAGCGATTTTATCAATTGGTGTATCTTTAACTTTATCTTATTTAACTTATATATTCCTACCTGGCTTTATTTACTTAGCAATTGCTGTTTTTATCTTAGTAAATTCAATTTTTTTAAGATCGGTACTCTATGAATACCGATTTATATTGTGGTATATCTTTCCAATTCCAATAATCTTATTATTTTTACAATTTATGGTATTAATTGATTTATTTCAATCTCCGTTTATTATAACCCTATTATTTCTGATATTTTATACCGCTTTATTTCAAATTCCATGCATGGTATATAAGAAAAAAGTTAAAGATCAGGAGTCACTTAGTGATTACGGTTTACTTAAAGTTGAATCAATTCTCTCATTGTTTTTACATTTTGAAATAGGACTATTAAGTTTTAGTTTAATTAGTAAAATTGTGGATATTGGTTTCTTTGAAATAGTATGGCTCTCCCTAATAATATTCTTCGTTTCAACTTTATTCGAAATCCATCTTATAAAGAAGGTTAACGAAAAAATAATATATTCTTTTAATATAATTGTCTACATCCTTATATCCATTGGTCTTTTCATATTTTTAAATCAATTTACCGTGATAGATTTATCTTTATTTATATTAAACATAGTAGTATTGTTGATTTTGCAATTCTATACACTATATGCGCTTTCTTATTACATTGAAAAATTAACTCAATACGAAGCGAGTAAAATAAGGAAAGTTAGAAACCAGATACAAAGTATTCTATTAAATTCAATTTTCATCGTAGTTAGCCTGTATATCTCGTTATTATTGAGTAGTTTATTAATAACATATAATCCATTATTATCTGGATATCCATCGTTAAGTTTCTTCGGAATGATTTTTT
>Ga0114930_10002685_pt1 | contig 15939 bp, 11 predicted proteins | sample AnhtaG_FD_87300 | JGI IMG/M metagenome (GOLD analysis project Ga0114930, IMG submission 87300) | Deep subsurface microbial communities from Anholt, Denmark to uncover new lineages of life (NeLLi) - Anholt_01485 metaG | ecosystem: Environmental > Aquatic > Marine > Oceanic > Sediment | place... | reverse complement strand
GGCCAAGGCCCTGGACATGGGCGTGGACGTACGCGAGACCCCGATCCACTCGTTGGCCGAGGGCGAACAGTGGATCGCGCAAGCCGAGGCCGAGCACGTGGACGGCCTGCTCGTGGTCCTCCTGGATCGCCAGGAGCACGCCTGGCCCACGGCGACCAAGGCGGTCGGGAGCGTGCTGCCGGCGGTGATCTTCTCGCCCGTCGGGTCGTCCTTCACCACCAATACGTCCCCTCTTGCCAACAAGAGCGGCGCGCTGATTTGCGCGACGGACGACTTCGGCCAAGTGGCATCCGCGTTGAAGATGATCCATGCCGGGGCCAAGCTTCGCGAGGCCCGCTTCATCGTGCTGAAAGGTTCGGAGCGCAAGGACGCCGCCATTGACCATTTCGGCACGAAACTGCGCTACGTGCCGGCGGCTGCCTTTCTCGAAGAATACCAGCGGACCCCCGTGACCGACGAGGTCGAGGCCATTGCGGACAGCTACCTCGGGCTGGCGCAGCGCACCGCCGGCCCTACCCGCCAGGACGTGATCAACGGCGTCAAGAGCTACGTGGTGGCGCGCACCATCCTCGAACGTGAACAGGGCGACGGGATCACCATGGACTGCCTCGGTGCGTTGGGCAAGAGCAAGGTGAGCCTGCCGTGCATCGCGTGGTCGCGAATGCTCGATCACGGCGTGCCCGCGGCCTGCGAGGCCGACTTGGGCGCGTGTCTCACGCACGCGGTCGTGCAGTATCTGTTTGACAGGCCCGGCTTTCAGCAGGACCCCGTTGCCGATACGGGCGACCAGACCCTCATCGGCGCCCACTGCACCTGTGCGACCTGCCTCGAAGGCGTGGGTGAGCCCCCCGAGCCCTTCTTCCTGTCCTACCACCACGGCAAACGGGACGCCGTCCCGGTACCCCTGTGGCACGTGGGCCGCCGCGTCACGGTCGCCGATGTCCTCCTGCGCAAAGATGCCGCGCCCGAAATGATCATCTCGGCCGGCGAGGTCGTCGGCAATGTAGCCGTCCCGCCCGCGGGCGGCTGCGTGGTTTCCGTGAAAGTCAGGCTGGACGGCGTGACCGAGGTCTTAAGCTACCCCGGTTTCCACCAGATCTTCTTCTACGGCGACCACAAGCGGGACCTTGCCGGCTTCTGCCAGCTCCACGGCATCGAGCCAAGGGTGGTCTGACCCTCACACGGAGAACACGGCCGCGCCGTCTCGCATCTCGTGCCGCAACGCGCCCCGGTTCTCGAGGTATCTCAGGTGGGCGTCGGCTTCGCCCGTGGCGAACCATTGCTGCATCACGGGAAAGGCCTCCCACGTGGCCGCGTCGATGTCCCAGGTCATTTCCGACGCAGTCTCGTAGGCCGTCTTGCCGCCCCTCGCGACAATGGCGAGCACTTCCTGCGCCCGGACCTGGTGGTGGCGCTCGAGTTCCGCGACCCGGCCCTGCAGGTCCTCGAACGTGCCCCGATGGCCGGGCAATACGAGGGCCACGTCGAGTGCGGATACCTTGTCCAGACTGGCCAGGTAGTCATCCAGTGTATTGGCGTTGCCGAACCACGCGGAGATGTTGGGCGTGATGTCGCCGAGGACGTGGTCGCCGGAGACGAAGACCTTGCGCTCTCGATCGTACAGGCACTGATGGCCCGGGGTGTGGCCGGGCGTCGCCACGCACTCGAAGCGGTAGTCGCCGACGCGCACGACGTCGCCCTCGCCGACGAGCGTGAACTCCGGGTACACCGGCGCGCCGTATTTCGCCCCCGGGTGTTCTCTCAGCGCCTCCTGAATCGCCGCCTCCGGAATCCCTTCTACACGTGCGAATGCGGCCATCCGCTCCCAGAAGACCCTTGCGTCCCGGAACGATGCCACCAGCTTCGCCTCCAACTCGTTGAAGTAGACCCTCGATGTATCCCCGGCGAACCGGGACACCAAGCCCAGATGATCGGCATGGAAGTGCGTGATGAAGTAGTCCGTCCGCGCCAGGTCCACGTCCAGCTCCTCGAGCCCGGCCGCCAGTGCACGCTCGCATTCCGCGCGCATCATCCCGGTGTCGATCACGAGATGGCGATCCCGGCCTCGGATGACGTAGGAATTGATCGATTTCAACGGGTTGTTCGGAAGCGGGACTTCCACGCGGAACAAGTCAGGCGCGACTTCGTCTATCACGGATTTCTCCTTTGCATATCCCCGGATACGTCTGCAAGATGTTCAACGAATCTCAAGTTCAGCACACTACCAGAAATGGCGGCAGGGGAGCGAGCAAGGGGAGCGCCGCCATCGCCGCGTAGGCCCGTACCGCCGGCATCTTGCCGGCCTTGTCCCTGGCGTTCTGCCCCGATACAGCCGGCAAGACGCCGGCGGTACGGCGCGCAACCCGCCCCTCGCGCTTCCTTGATCCCCTCCCGCGAATCATGGAGAATCCGAGCGACACGAACCATCAGGAAAGTGCCTTATGAGAACGAACAGGACCGTCTGGGTATTGGCGTTGGTGATGGTGGCGGTGGGGCTGGGCTGTCCCGGTTGCAGCACGCTGCTTTCCTCACGTGCCGAACCCTTCACCCTTGTCATGTTGCCCGACACACAGAACTACGCCGACGCGGAAGCAATCCAGCGCGGCGGCGACAGCGACCTGCGCGAGACCTTCTATCGGCAGACGGCATGGATCAAGGAGCACAAGGACGACTTGAACATCGTCATGGTCGCCCACGCCGGCGACGTCGTTCAGACCGACCACCCCGCCGAGTGGGCCATTGCAGATGCCGCGTTCCAGACCATCAACGACGTGGCGCCCTACATCCTCTGCCTCGGCAATCACGACATCGGCCGTGGAGAGGCCGACAAGGTCTCCGAGACGTCGCGCCGTACCAACCTGAACGCCTGGTTCCCGCCCTCGCGCTTCGAGGGGCGCCCCCTGTACCAATACGGCGGCCGGATGGACGACACGAGCGACAACTACTACCTGCTGTTTCAGGCGGGCGGGATGAAGTTCCTCATCATCGCCCTCGAGTTCAAGCCGCGCGACGAGGTGCTCGCATGGGCCAACGAAGCCGTGGCGGCCCACCCGAAACGGCGCTGTATCGTGGTTACCCACGCCTACCTAGACGCCGAGGGCGCCCTCTATGACGGCTCCCACTACAACCTCGAGGGCAACAGCGGGCTGGCCATGTGGCACAAGTTCGTCAAGCGCCACAAGCGCATATTCCTCGTGCTGTGCGGGCACGTCCTCGGCGAGTCGCGCCGAGCCGACCCGGGCGGCCATGGCAACACCGTGCACCAACTCCTCGCCGATTACCAGGGCATGGACAACGGTGGCGACGGCTACCTCCGTATCATGAGGTTCGTACCGAAAGAGGACACCATCGAGGTCCGGTCGTATTCGCCGGTCCATGACAAGGACCTCACAGGCGACGCGAGCCGCTTTTCGCTTTCCTATCGGATGAAGAAGCCCGCGGCAAGACGGCGGGCACACAGCGAGAGGATGGAGCGGTGAATCTCGTCAGGCAATGGCGTTTGGGCGTGGTGTTGGCCGCGGGCGTCGCCCTGGCGGCCGCCTCGAGCGCAAAGGAGCCGACCGTGACGGAATCGGCACGATGGGCGGCAGTCCACCGAGTGGCGCGCGGCATTCCGGAACCGGCCCCGCGCCATGCCGGCAACGTTTTCCTACAGGGGGACGAGATGGTCGTCCCAATTCCGGACGACGCTGGGGAGGCGCAGCATTGGCGCGTGCTTGACGACGCGCTGGCCGAGATACGCCGAGGCGCGATCGGGGGAGGGATCAGCGTCTCGGTCGGCGAACTGCCCACCGGATGGTACCGCGTCGAGTTCCTGGACTCGGAGGGCCGGTGCATCGGGTTCACGACCGCGGCCGTCTTGGCGAGACTGGCTGCACCTATCCCGCAGGATTCACCGGTCTGCGTTGACGTGGCGCTCTCGTGGCTCGGGGGCGAGGACCGCGCGGAGTGGGGGGGCTTCGCCCGGTTGGCGGCGTTGGCCGGCGCGAATTGGGTTCGCGACCGCATTCACTGGCGCGAGGTCCAGACCGGCCCGAGCGAATTCGTCGCACACACGAAGTATGACGCCGGCGCCGAGCTCCAAGTCCGGCACGGGCTGAAGGTGCTCCAAGTGTTCCATACCACGCCCGCGTGGGCGCTCGACCCCGCATCGGACCCGGACCGCCCGCGAACCGACCTGCGCCATCTCTACGCGTTCTGCAAGGCCATGGCCGGGCGATTCCGGGGACGGGTCCACGCGTGGGAGCCGTGGAACGAGGGCAACGCGCGCAACTTCGGCGGGCGCACCATCGACGAGATGTGCGCGCACCAGAAGGCCGCCTACCTGGGCTTCAAGGCCGGCGATCCCGGCCTCACGGTCTGCTGGAACCCCATCGGCGGCATCAACACGGCCGCACAGGCCAAAGGCATCCTCGCGAACGAGACCTGGCCCTACTACGACGTCTACAGCATCCACTCCTACGACTGGCCGCACGCCTACGAGTCGCTGTGGCAACACGCCCGCGCCGCCGCATGCGGCCGCCCGATCTGGGTCACCGAGTGCGACCGCGGCATGAAGGCCGACAGCGATTCGCCTTGCGGAGACTTCACCCATGACTTCGCGTTGCGCAAGGCCGAACTCATGGCCCAGTCCTATGCCCGCAGCCTGTTCTCCGGCGCGACCCGCCATTTCCACTTCATCCTCGGCTACTACATGGAGGGCGATAACACGGTGCAGTTCGGCCTCCTGCGCCGCGACGCCACCCCGAGGCCGAGCTATGTGGCCCTGGCCGCGCTCGGACGCTTCCTGGCCGGCGCGCGGTGCCTGGGGCGATGGGAACTCGAGGGCCACGCCGACGCGCACGTCTACGCCTTCCGCGCGCGACCGAAGGGCCGCGAGCGCGACGTGCTCGTGGCCTGGACCGAGAAGCAGACCGACTGGCCGGGACGCGGCGCGCACACGCTGGCTTGGGCGCTGCCGCCGGGGCTCGCGGTCGAAGCCGCGTTTGACTACCTCGGCCGGCCGCTCGGGACAGCCGTGCCGGATCTGCTGAGGCCGGCGGCCGTGCTTATCGTCTTGGCGGCCGGTGAAGCCGGCAAGCTCCCGCTGAGGGCCGTGCGGCTCGAGGCCTACCGTGAGGGGACGCCGTCGCCCGTCGTGCTCCAGTTCGACACGCCCGGCTGCCCGCCCGTTATCCGCCGAGAGGCCTGGACCCAAGAGCCCGAGCGCGTGTTCGAGCCCGGCAGCGAAACCGATTGCGTGTTGGTTGCGTACAACCTTGGCGACCAACCGGCGGCCGGGGGGCTGACCGTCGAGGGCGCGCCAGAGGGATGGCGATTCACGCCCGACCGATGGGACGTGCATATCGAGCCGTTCGAGCGCTACGAGATGAAGCTGCGCCTGACGGTCCCCGACCAACCGGTTTCGCACGACAACTGGATAACGATCCGGGGCGCGTTCGGCGAGGCCGGCCGGCCGGCCCTCGCGTTCCGAGTCAGCCATCCTGAGCCGGGAGATACTCGATGAAGACCGTTTCCCACTTCGCACCGACTTGGGCGGCCGGCTAGGAGGACAAACCATGACACTGGCCGTTTTCTTGCTCTCCTTTGTGCAAGCTCAGTCTGAGGTCCGTCCGGCCGACAGTTTCCCAGTGGTCGAGGAACTGCCGGATCCCTTCTTGTTTCAGGATGGGCGCCGCGTGCGCACCCTGGCCGATTGGCGCCAGCGGCGCGAGGAAATGCGCGGGCTGGTCCTGCGCTACCAGTACGGTCACGTGCCGCCCGCGCCGGGCAACGTGCGGATGGCCGAGGAACTCGGGTCCGAGTTGCGCTACGATGGCGACGTACTCCACAAGACAATGCGGCTGACCATGGGCCCTGAGAACAAGCTCGTGACCACGTTGCACCTGTACGTGCCGCAGAACGGGACCGCCCCCTACCCGGCGGTGGTGCGCATCGGATTGGGCGACCAGAGCGCCCGGGCGCTGACCCGTCGCGGCTACGTGTTCGCCTGTTTTGAACACCGCGAGCTCGATCCCGACACGGAGGGCTACGACGTGCCCGGCCCCGCCCAGATGGCCTATCCCGAATACGATTGGGCCAGCTTGGCCGTGTGGGCGTGGGGCGCTTCCCGCGTGCTCGACTACCTCGCGACGCGCCCCGACGTCAACGGCGAGCAAGTCGTCATCACCGGGCATTCCCGCACCGGCAAGGCCGCGTTGCTGGCCGGCGCGCTGGACGAACGGTTCGCGGTGGTCGTCCCCAACGGTTCCGGCTGCGGCGGCGCCGGCTGCTACCGAATCGCCGGCAAGCGCGCGGAAACGCTCACGGCCATCACGCATCCGAAGCGATGGCGCAGTTGGTTTCACAAAGACTTCGGCCGTTTCGGCGACCAGGAGGCCCGCCTGCCCTTTGACCAGCACTTCATGAGGACCCTGGTAGCGCCGAGGCCCGTCCTCAGCACGGACGGTCTCGACGACCGATGGGCCAATCCCCTGGGCACGCAGGCCGTCTGGATGGCCGCGCAGCCCGTTTTTGACTTTCTCGGTGCCGGCCGCAACAACAGGTGTCATTTCCGGCCGGGCGGACACGACCAACTGCCCGAGGATTTCGAGGTCCTGCTGGACGTGGCCGATCACCACTTCCGAGGCAAGGCCATATCGAGCGACTTCTCGGTTCTTCCCGAGCCCAACTTCCAACCCACATGGTCGTGGGAGGCGCCCGCACATTTGGCCCCCTCAATCTAATAAGGAGCGCGCTTCAGCGTAATTCGCGCGCCGCCCTTGTTTCGTGCTTCGCATTTTGCTTCCAATTCCTCCTGTAAACGGTTACCTTGTATCTTTGGGGCTTCGTGGCGCAATGGCTGGCGCGGCCGCTTGGGCTGAGGGAGAAGAGTCATGGCAGCGATTGAAGTAGTGGACAGCGGCCTCTTGTGCCGCAATCCGCGGCCGCACGTACGCAGCGTGCACGCCTACTTCCCGTCGGTCGTGGCGATGACGAACGGGGAGATGCTGGCCACGGTCGTGCTCGGGGAGGCCTTCGAGGCGACCAATCTGCGCACCCACGTGTGCCGCTCGGTGGACCGTGGCGAGACATGGCGCCTCGAGGGGCCGATCTGCGCGGGCGCCCCGAACCGCTTGACGTCCGATTCGGCGCGACTGACCGCCCTGCCGGACGGCCAACTCGTGGCGTTCTTGGTCCGCCACGACCGCTCCGAGCATCCGCACGAGGGCCTGACCGACCCGGCGACGCTCGGGTTTGTACCCACCGAGTTGACCCTCATGCGGTCCACGGATTTCGGGCGCACGTGGTCGGCGCCGGCGCCCATACGGCCCCCGCTCGAGGGGCCATGCTTCGAGCTGTGCAGTCCCATCACCGTGTTGCGGGACGGCCGCTGGGTGCTGCCGACGTCCACCTGGCCGGACTGGGGCGGGCGGTGCCCGAACGGTGTGCGAATGGTGGCGCTGGTGTCGTCAGACCGCGGCGCAACCTGGACCCAGTGGTGGGACGTGATGAACGCACCGGGCCGCCGCGTTTTCTTCTGGGAGTCCAAGATCGTCGAGTTGGCCGACGGGCGTTTGCTGGCCGTGGCCTGGGTGTATGACCACGCGGCCTCGAAGGATCGGCCGAACCATTACGCCCTCAGCGAGGACGGCGGCAGGACCTGGTCGCTGCCTATGTCGACCGGGCTTCACGGGCAGACCATGACGCCGCTGGCCTCGGCCGACGGGCGGCTGTTGTGCGTGTACCGGCGGATGGACACGCCGGGCCTGTGGGCGCAACTCGCGCACCTCGAGGGCAACCGTTGGGTGAACGGCGCGGCCGCGCCGTTGTGGGGGGCGCAGACGGATGGGTTGACCGCCACCACGGGGGACATGGCGCACAACTTCAACGTGTTGCGATTCGGGGCGCCTTGCCTGACGCCGGTCCCCGGCGGCGGGATTCTGCTCGCGTTCTGGTGCTACGAGGAATGCGTCAGCGTGATCCGGTGGTTCAAGCTCGAGGTCCGTTGAGACGCTGGCGGGTGTCGGATCTCGATACCCGTGCTATAATTGGCTGCTATTGGCGGGTGTCCGTTCCAGTGCGCTGTGGACTGGGAAAGGGGTTTGTCATCATGCGAACAAAGGGATTTACGCTGATCGAACTGCTGGTGGTTATCGCCATCATTGGGATTCTCGCCGCGATTCTGCTGCCGGCGCTGGCGCGTGCTCGGGAGTCGGCGCGGCGGGCCAGTTGCGCCAACAACCTGAAACAGTGGGGCCTCGTGTTCAAGATGTACTCGAATGAGGCGGCGGGCCAGAAGTGGCCGCCGCTGCAGCACAACCCGCCGGGGTGGTGGGGTACGTATCCGATGCCGCACGTGGAACTCATCTACCCCGAGTACTGCACGGACCCGGCCATCTACGTGTGCCCATCGAGCGCGCAACACACGGTGGACGACATGTTCTACGACGACGGGACGCCGATCCTGATCGACTGGGAGGACGACCCGGCGCACGGGAACTACTACTGGCGCGCCACGAAATCGTACTACTACTGGAGCTTCTGCTACGACCGGTGCGACGACGCGCCGGGGAACATGGAGTCGGCCGATCCGTGGGTCGCCCTGGTGCAAGCGCTCGGGTTAGACGTCGAGGCGCCGCCCGGCACGATGGTGCCGGCGCAGTTCATCCGGCATTGGGTGTCGTTGATGGCCGGGGCCGGCATGCTCGAGCACTACCAGGGGACCAGCGGGGTCACCATGAGCGACGTGTTGCCGGCGCTCGACGAGGACACGTCGGATAGCCGCATCGAGCCGTACGGGACAGGCGGCGGCGACACCGTGTACCGCCTGCGCGAGGGCATCGAACGGTTTGCCATCACCGATATCAACAACCCGTCAGCCTCGGCCGTCGCACAGAGCGACATCTGGGTCATGCACGACTGGTTGTCGACCGTGGCCTCGGGATACAACCACATCCCGGGCGGCTGCAACCTGCTGTACATGGACGGCCACGTCGATTTCCTGCGCTACCCGAACAAGAAGGCGCCGGTCCAGGCGGGCCTGGCCATCGCCACGGGCATCTTCGGCGAAGGCGCCCAGTACTGACGCGCATTCGGCGCCGTTTGGAGTGCGGCGGCTCGACGCCGCTTTCGGCGCTTCGCTTACACGCTTCGTTTACACGCTTCGCTTACGCGCAGGGCTCGACGCGCTGCCCAGAACGCCAAGGCGGGAAGTTGCGTCAAGCCGCAACCGGCAAAGCGGCGTCGAGCCGCCGCACTCCAAACGTGACCGGACTTGTGAGCCAGGGCACTTGGCCTACTCAAGCGGCTTGAGCTTGATGTTCTTGAACCAGACGGGGTGGCCGTGGTCCTGGAGGCCGATGTAGCCTTTGCGGGGGTGGTCTTTCCAGGCGGTGGGGAACTTGTGTTTGCTCCCGTCGGGCCGCTTGTTGGGCTCGGTCCACTCGTCGAGGTCCATGGACGCCACCTGCTCGCCGTTGAGCTTGATCACGACGATGTTGGCCTTGCAGACGATCTCGGCGTGGTTCCATTCGCCGACGCGCTTCATGGCGTTGACGTTGGGCCTCACGAGGTCATACAGGGCGCCGGTGTCCTGGCGGCCCTTGGTTCGACTGTCTAGGATCTGCAGCTCGAGGCCGTTGTAGCCCACGCTCTTGCCGCCGACGCCGTGCAACGGGTACGTGCGCAGGAAGATGCCGCTGTTGCACTTCTCGCTGATCTTGAAGTCGATCCGGAGCACGAAGTCGCCCCATTGCTTCTCGTGGACCATCAAGTAGCCGCCGCACTTGTAGGGGTTGATGCAGCCGTCTTCGACGGGGGTCTTGCTGGGTTTCATCTCGTTGGTCTTCCACCCGTCAAGGGTCTTGCCGTCGAAGAGCAGAATCCAGCCCTCTTTCTGCTCCTTCTCCGTGAGTTCGTTGTCCGCGGCGAGGGTCAAGCCGGTTGCGAGAGAGAGGATGGCGAGCAGGGCGAGAGTGCGTTTCATGGTTGGTCTCCTATGGTTGGGGTGTTGCGCCGTTGGGTCGGGCGTTTGGCCCCGGAATGCAGGCTGACAGCCTGCGCTACGTTGTGGCTGACAGCCTGCGCTACGTTGTGCGGCTACGCGGTGTTTGTGTTGGATCGAGGGTATCACAAAGATGCCCTAGTCAGCGAATAGGCGAGACGCGGCGGGCCTTGTAATGCCGTGGGTAAAATGGTGAGAATAGGGCGGCCTCGGGGGAACAGGAAGGTACGTCCGTGCGAAATATCGAGAGGTTGCGGCAGTTCGGATGGTTGCGGCCCCTGGCGACCTTGGCTTTTGTGATAGTCCTGGCGACCGTGTTCTCGCCTCGGGACGCCCAGGACGGTTCGCAGATCTTCTGGCAGCGCGATAACCTCACGAACGTGCTTCGCCAGATCTCCGACATCGGCATCCTCGCCATGGGCATGACGCTGGTCATCATCAGCGGCGGCATCGACTTGTCGGTCGGGTCGCTGCTGGCGCTGTCGTGCACGGTCTTCGCCTACACGTACAAGGACCTCGGCTGGATGCCGGGCCTCGCGGCCGTCACGGCCATGGGGACGACCGCGGCCTTTGGGCTGGCGTCGGGCGCGGTGATCTCGAAGCTGCGCATGCAGCCCTTCATCGTCACGCTGGCGGCCATGATCGGCGGCCGCGGCGTGGCCAAGTGGCTGGTCAGCAATAAGACCATCGCCATCGGATACGACCCGCGTACGGCCAGGGTGGTCGACTTCGTCGGGCAGAAGGCCTTCGTGGTGCCCACGTTCCTGGCGGTCACGGTAGTCGCCCTGATCCTGCTGAATCGGACCCGTTTCGGGCGCTATCTCATGGCCGTCGGCGGCAGTGAAGACGCGGCGAGGCTCTCGGGCATCAACGTCACCTGGGTCAAGGTCCGCGTGTTCACGCTTTCGGGGCTCATTGCCGGGTTGGCGGGGGTGCTGTATTGCTGCGAGACCCACCAGGGCGACCCGAAAGCGGGCATGGCCTATGAGCTCGACGCGATCGCGGCCGCCGTGATAGGCGGCACCAGCCTCATGGGAGGCAAGGGGGGCATTCTGGGGACCGTGGTGGGGGCGCTGGCGCTAGGCATTTTGTCGAACGTGCTCGGGCTCAACAACGTCGACGAGAACGTGCAGTGGATGTTGAAAGCCGTTATCATACTCGTGGCCGTATGGCTACAGACCGTCGGGTCGAAGAGAACCGGCTAGGCACGAACGTGGGAGGTGCGGACCGATGCGACTGTTGAGGACGGTTTCGATAGTGGGCCTGTGCGCCGCGTTGGCCCTGGGGTGCGGCAAGCAGACGCAACCGGGCCAGGCCAAGGCGGGAACGCCGGAGGCCGGCCCCAAGCGGACCTTCAAGATCGCGTTTTCGCAATGCAACAGCGCCGAGCCGTACCGGACCGTGCAGAACAACATCATGCAGCGCGACATCGCCAAGTACGCGGACTGCGAACTGTTGATCCAGGACGCGCAGCAGGACAACGCCAAGCAGATCGCGCACATCGAGAACTTCATTCAGCAGAACGTGGACGTGCTGATCGTGGCGCCGAACGAGGCCGCCCCGATCACGGCGCCGGTCAAGCGGGCCAAGGCCAAGGGCATCAAGGTGGTGTGCCTCGAGCGCAACCTGGTCGAGCCGGCCTATGACATCTTCGTGGGCGCGGACAACGTGAAGATCGGCGAGATGGCCGGGCAGTTTGTGGCGAATTACGTCAAGGAGAAGGGCATCGAGAACCCGGTCATCGTCGAGATCAAGGGGCTTCTGGGGACCAAGCCGCAGGAGGAACGCCACGACGGGGCGCGCAAGTACATCGACCCGATCCCCGGGGTGCAGGTGATTGAGGACGTGGCCAACTGGATTCAGAACGAGGCGCTCAAACGCATGGAGACCCTCCTGCAGGCGAACCCGAAGATCGACGTGGTCTACGCCCATAACGACCCCATGGCCGTGGGCGCCTACTGGGCCGCCAAGAACGCCCACCGCGAGCACGAGATGATTTTCGTGGGGGTCGACGGCCTCGGGGGGCCGGACGGGGGCGTGCAGCACGTGATCGACGGCCGGCTCGCGTGCACGTTCTACTACCCGACGTGCGCGGCCGAGGGCCTCGAGTACGCCGTCAAACTCGCACGGGGCGAGCAGGTGCCCGAGCAGCATATTCTCGACCCCGCCCAGATTACTATCGAGAACGCCAAGGAGTGGTATGAGAAAGTTACCGTCGAGTAGCGTCCGCTGCGCACGCCGGCCCGGACCTCCGGGCCGGCCAAGAGGGCCGCTAGCCCCATGAGATCCCTCATCGCCTTCCTGACCGCCATGTCGATCGCGGGCGGCTGCGGCGTGACGATCCACGACGCCGTGATGCGCGAGGACACGGATTTGGCCCTGGCGCTAATCGCAGAGGACGCCTCGCGCCTACACGCCACGAACTCCTGCACGAAGGCGAAGGGCAAGACGCCGCTGCACTACGCGGTCACGTACGGGGCCGAGGAGCTGGTGGACGTCTTGACGGAGATCGGGGCCGACGTCAATGCCGCCGACGATACGGGGATGACGCCGCTTCACGTGGCCGCCATGATCGACCGGCGGGCAGAGGCAGCGACCCTCATCGAGCGCGGCGCCAACATCGAGGCACGCGACCATTTCGGGGACACGCCGGCCCATACGGCCGCCATCCACGGCCAGTGGCGGATGGTCGACCTCCTCGCCAAGTACGACGCCGACCTGTGGGTAGCGAACGATGAGGGCCTGACGCCGCTCGCACTCGCCGAGCGCTATCGGCAAGAGCGCGTTGTCGAGTATCTGGAACACGCCAGGGACTACGATGACTAGGGCGGGTTTCGGCAGAACGTCGGAGGGCCTCGGGTGAGCACGGGGGACGAGCAGGTCGTGATCTACACGGACGGCGGCTGCGACCCCAATCCGGGCGTCGGGGGCTGGGCGGCGATCCTGATCTGCGGCGAACGGGTCAGGGAGCTGTCCGGCGGCGAACCGGAGACCACCAACAACCGGATGGAACTGACCGCGGCGATCCGCGCGCTCGAGGCGCTCAAGCGGCCATGCGCCGTGCTCGTTCATACCGACTCGCAGTACGTCAAGAACGGCGTCACGTCGTGGCTGCCGAACTGGAAACGCAAGAACTGGCGCCGCAAGGGGGGCGCGCTCAAGAACGTGGACCTTTGGCAACGGCTGGACGCACTCACGCAGACGCACGAGGTCAAGTGGCGCTGGGTGCGCGGTCACGCGGGCGACTACCTCAACGAACGATGCGACCAACTTGCCGCGGACGAGATCCGCAAACACAAGCGGGGACGGTGACGCCACGAAGTCGCCCTCCCACGCGGCAACAGACGGTTTTCGGAGTAGCACGAGCACGAGAAAGGGGCACACCTGCCCCCGACGACGGCAAGGCCCGCGGGGTTCTTGCCTGGCGCTGCTTTGACGGGGGGCGGTCCCGCGTGGGATACTCCAGGCAGAGCGCAAAGGGGCACGCCCGCCCCGAGAATGTGGCGAGGATGCGTAAGAAGGAGTACCAGCGCAGGCGCCTGTTCCTCTATCTCATCCCGATTTTGATCGGGATGGGCGGGCTGCTGTTCTCGGGGCAGCTCGAGGGCCCGCTTATCAGGACCACCGTGATCGTGCTGTCGGTCTGTGTGCCCCTGTTTGCTGGCGGCAACTTTCTGGCCCGCCACGGCACGCAGGGCATCGAGAAGGCCCTCCTGCTCACCGGCGTGGTCATGCTTATGATCGGGGCGGCCGTCAGCCTGACCGTCTTTTCGGACCGCCTGGCCGACCAGCAGATGTTCCCCGAGTCCGTCGCCGGGGTTTCCCGCTGGATCGGGATTTTCAGTCTCATGCTCGGTCTGTTTGTGGTGCTGTTCTCCGTAGTGCGGACCGGCGAGGCCATCGAAGAGACCGGCGAGCGCTTCCGCCACCTAGCCGACCACATCAGCGAGGGCTTCATCCTGTCGTCTACCGACGCGACCATCGTGCTCGTCAACCAGCGCTTCCTTGACATGCTGGGCCTCACCGAAGAAGAAGTCGTCGGACACAACGCCAACGAACTCGTCGCGCGCTACCGTGCGGACGTGATGGAGTCCCACTTGGACCTCCGCGCCAAGGGGCTGGCCTCCGAGTACGAGATCGCCCGGAACGTCCGGGGCCGGGAACACCAGTTCTGGGTGAGCGGCACGCCGGTTTTCGACAGCTTCGGGCGACACACCGGCACGCTCGCGACGATTCGCGACGTCACGGAGAAGAACCGGATGTCGCTTCGCCTCGAGCAGTACGCCAGGGGACTCCAGGATCTCGTCGAAGAGCAGACGCGGAAGCTGCGCGAGTCCGAAGAGCAGTTTCGGGAACTGCTTCTCCATATGAACGAGGGCTTCGTGACGATTGACCCGCAGTTCAAGGTGCAGTTCGCCAACAACCGGATCTGCCAACGTCTCGGCGTGCGTAGCGACGAACTGCTCGGCCGTGAGGTGTTCGACTTCGTCGACCCCGCCAATCGGCTCAAGCTGATGGACCTCCTTCAGGCACAGGGCGGGAAGACGGCAACCGAGATGCGCCTTGAACTTAACTTCCTGTGCGCAGACGGGTCGCGCGTGCCGTTGGTGGTGGCCGTGGGGCCGGTCCGCAGCGCGGCGGCCGCGGATCGCTATTCCCTGGTCATGACGGACGTCAGCGTGCTCAAGGCGATGCAGCGTCAGTTGGAGTTGCGCGCCGGCGAACTCGAGGTCGCCAACCAGGAGCTCCGGATGCTCGACCGGGCCAAGGATGGCTTCCTGTCAAACGTCACCCACGAGCTCAAGACCCCGCTGAGCACCATCAACGGCTACATCGAGATGCTGGAATCGGGCAGCCTGGGCCCACTCGAGGCGCCGCAGGTGAGCGCCCTCACCGTGATGGGACGCAACCTCAAGCGGCTCGTCGGGCTCATCAACGAGATGATCGAGTTCAGCCGCATGGAGATCCGAGGCATCCAACTCAAGGTCGGGCTGTTCGACGTCGGCAACCTGGTCCGCGAAGCCGTCGCCTCGGTGCAGCCCCATGCCCTCGCCAAGGACATCAGCGTGGGTATCTACTGCCCCGACGACTTCCGGCCCGTGTGGGGCGACCGCGCCCGACTCGGCCAGGTGCTCGGGATACTATTGTCCAACGCGGTGAAATTCAGCCCCGATGGCGGCCTCGTCCAGATACACGTCTCGGAGCAGCCCGAACACGCGCTGGCCGTCGCCGTCAGCGACTCGGGGATCGGCATCGACCCGGCCTACCACGCACGCGTGTTTGACCGGTTCTTTCAGGTCGATGGCTCCATGAGCCGCCGTTACGAGGGTACCGGGATTGGGCTTTCCATCGCCAAGAGCATTGTCGAGACCCACGGCGGCCGAATCGACCTATCGAGCGAGCTGCGCAAGGGGGCGACGTTCACTATTACCGTGCCCGAAGCGGTGTTCGATCTGGAAGCCGCGCCCGCGGACGTCCCGGACCTGCGCGGCGTGAGCGTGCTCGTAGCCGCCGAGGAGCGGACCTTTCGGGAAGCCGCGCGGGCCGTGCTGGCGCGGTGCGGCTGTCACGTCGAGGAGGCGGACAACGGCTACGAATGCGCGCGCCTGGCCGAGGAGATCGAGCCCGCCGTCATCCTGTTCAATGAACCGTTTTCCGACAGCGCGGGCGTCAACGTACTCATGAATCTGCGCGAGAATCCCATCACCGCGCCCATTCCCATCCTGGTCGCCAGCAGCGAAGGGCCCGACAATATCGAGGATCTGCGTGCCCCCGTGCCGGACGTCTACTTCCTGCGTACCCCGTTCAAGGTAGACGAACTCGTGCAGCAACTGAGGGCGGCCTGCTTGGGCGAGGCGCCGCTCCATGACCGGGTTCGCTCGCCCTTGGCGCGCACCGAACCGAAGGTGTTGGTCGTGGCGGCCGACGCCGACCTACTCGAGTGGATCGAGCTC